>ERZ772954.764-NODE-764-length-29293-cov-5.169232_pt1 | contig 29293 bp, 33 predicted proteins | sample MGYA00580684_ERZ772954 | MGnify/ENA primary metagenome ERZ772954 (study PRJEB29015, sample SAMEA2737654) | human gut metagenome | biome: human gut; feature: human-associated habitat; material: faeces | place: China | collected 2012 ...
GTATCAGATTTGTCAAAAGTTTTTCTGTAAATTAAATAATTTATGACACACTTTTACCTTGAATTTATCTTTAAATAAATATATTCTACAGATAAGTTATTAAATGTATTTTTATATAACTGTACTTTAATTTTTATTTTGTATACAATATTTTTTCTGAGGTGATAAGATTATGCTTTTTAAAAACCCTGTTATTCCGGGATACAATCCCGACCCAAGCATCTGCCGCGTTGGCGATGATTTTTATCTTGTTAATTCAACATTTGAATTCTTCCCCGGTGTACCGATATATCACAGCCGCAATCTTGTAAACTGGGAACTTACCGGATACTGCCTTAACAGACGTTCGCAGCTTGAACTTGAAGGCTGCCGCAATTCCGGTGGTATATATGCACCTACAATAAGGTACCACAAAGGAATGTTTTATATGATAACAACTAATGTTACCGATAAAGGAAACTTTGTTGTTCATACAGACGATATAAACAAAGACTGGTCCGACCCTGCATGGATTGACCAGGGTGGTATAGACCCATCACTTTTCTGGGATGATGATGACTGCTGTTATTACTGTTCAACCGGTAATCTTAACGGTGTAAGAGGTATTGTTGCATTTAAAATCAATCCGATGACGGGCGAAATTCTTTCTGACAAGCACCTTATAAGCACTGGCTGCGGCGGTCAATGTGCAGAAGGTCCACATATCTACAAAAAAGACGGCTGGTATTACCTGATGATTGCGGAAGGCGGAACAGAATATGCTCACCGCGAAACAATACAGCGTTCAAAAAATGTATTCGGTCCTTATACACCATGTCCACACAATCCTATTATTTCTCATAAAGAGTATAAAAAATCCGAAATTCAGGCTACCGGACATGCTGACCTTGTTGAAGATGCAAACGGAAACTGGTGGCTTGTATTCCTCGGAATAAGACGCTTCAGCCATGCACTTCTTCACAATCTCGGCCGTGAAACCTTTCTTGCACCTGTCACATGGAGTGAAGACGGATGGCCTGTTGTCGGATACAACGGAAACGGAACTATTGAGCTTGTAATGGATGCACCTCTTCCGGGCATAAATGAGCCGGATACAATTGCTAATACAATAACTGACGATGCAACAGGCAGACCATTTTTACATGCAGACCACAGCGTCAATATTGACTTCCACAACGATACTCTTGACAAACGTCTGCAGTTCACAAGAAATCCTGATATGTCTCATTATATTTATGACAGTAAAAACGGATGTCTCACGCTTAAAGGTACTGATATAACATTGAATGAACCAGGTAAATCCCCGACTGTTCTTTCATTTAAGCAGCCGGAATTTACAACATCACTTAAAGCTGTATTAAAAATAAAAGACAGTACAGCAAAACGATTCGGTGTTGCTGCCTACTATAACAACGATTATCACTATGAAATATATGTTGGCAGCGATGAAAGCGGAAAATATGTCGGATTTTATAAACATATACACGACATGGGTGCAGAACTTGCACATATTCCTATATCTAAAGAAGAGGAAAATCTCAATCTTCTTGTAAAAATAGATACAGACCGTGAAAAATATACTTTTTCTTATGCCCTTGCTGATACAACGAATCTCAATGCAAAAATTGCCTACCATGAAATCGGTTCGGGACTTAATGCCGGACTCAGCACGGAGGGTACACGTACAATGACTTTTACAGGAACATTATTTTCACTTTTTGCCGAAAACGGTAGAGGTACATTTGAAACCGGTGTTGCACTCACCATAAATCCTGATGTAGATTACAAACTGTAATCTGCTAAACATAACATATTGAATTATTTTCGCCGCAGACATTAAATGTGTCTGCGGTATTTTTTGTTTCGCCAAAAATCAGCCTTTTATTCTTTCATATCAATATCATTCCGTATCTTTTTTATCTGTTCATACCAGTCTTGTACTTCTCCTTCATTTTTTGAATTTAAAAATACAATTTTTCCACCACCTGTTATTTTAAGGATGGGTTCATATCCGTCAAATATGAAAAGCATACACTTTCCTGTATCAGAACCTTTATAATAACCTATATCATACGTATCAGTTGAACCTCCGTTTACGCGGTAAAAACTTTCACCGGGCAATTTATCAAGCAATTCAATATTCTCAATATTATCTGCGTCCACCTGATATTTATAACCTGCCGCCGATACTTTCATTTTTTCTGATGAAATATCCACATTCATCTTCACATTAGAAAACGGAAGCAACACAACCAGCGTAAACACTATAGCTGCTATTATAACTATATAAAGTCCTCCACATATAAATCTTGCTTTGGGATTAGCCAGATTGAATGAATAATTACCATCAAACATACGATTCTTCACAAGAATATGATTATCATTCGGATTATAATAATATCCTGTTTTCCAATATTCATCATCATCTACATAAACTGGTTTCATATCTGATGACAGAAGTTCTTTTTTCTTTTTTATCAGAATCAGATACGCCGCCACAAGAAATATTGTTGAAAGTGTCTGAATAGTTATATACAGCATCATCGACATAAAAGATACTTCCCTGTTTATCATATACAATATTGTAAATAACAGAAATGCTGCGGCATTGCACACGCTTAATGATATAAAGCCCTCATTGAAATACTTCCTTGACAGATTCATAACGGCCTTGTTTATATCGGTATCTTCGCTATAAACCGTGGTATTTCTTTTATTAACATACATATTTAAAATCATACATGTTAAAGAAATTGATATTGCAGCTAATGCGAAAATCAAACCTTCACTTCTGCTGTATGATTTATTAATCATAAACGGGATTGTCATTATAAATTCTGAAGCAATCGTAATAATGTGATATCTGTTATTTGACTTTAAACTGCGTTCATCTGCCGAAAGCGATGTATCCACATAAATCATCTGAGTGTTCTTATTTATCCACCCGTTCTGAATCTTTATTTTATATAATCTGCGGTGTGCCGAATTAAGAATGTACATGTATCCTATCATATATGTACACATCCATACCGTCCATATTATAACCGACGCAGCTTCCCAGAAAAAGACCGGTATGCACAATAAAACCGATAACAGCATGTTAATATTCTGGAATATCTTCTGTCTTTTTACCTCTTTTTCCATGAATGGCCTGACTATCTCACTACCTTTTTCTTCCGGCGGAATATGCACTCCAAGATACATCCCCTGTGTATATTCATATTCTGAAAAAGCTGTGAATCTGCAAATAAGTGTTATCATAAGCCCGGAAAACAAAAACATCATAAATAATACTATACTCATACCTGACCTGCTTTCTCACGCCTGTAGCGGCTGTGGATTCATCGTTGAATAAATACTTTCACACATTTTCATAAATTCACTCTTATCCATTCCGTTAATACATGCCTCAGCGGATAAAAGCTCCAGCTCCGATTCAAGCTTTTCACGAAATTCCTTATTCATGGTAATGTTGCGTGCAACCATCGCCCCTTGCCGCCTGTCGGTCTGTATATACCCTTCCGCTTTAAGAATCTGGTACGTCTTATTGACCGTCATCGTATTAACTCCCGCATCCGACGCAAGCTGTCTTACCGTCGGCAGCCGCTCTCCCTCTTTCAGTTCTCCGTGTCCGATTCCCATAACTATCTGATTACGAAGCTGTACATATATCGGAACGGTACTGTTCATATCTAACTTTAATATCATAATTTTCGCCTCACACATTTTGTATTGCTTGTATTATACATATTAATACAATCGTTTTAAAATGTCCATATATTTTTAAATTTTTAAATAAATATTATACTTTCAATTATAATATTCCACGATTTCTTCTATATTTTTTCTCGGTCGGGCAGACGGATTTTGTGCCTTGTATCCCAGTGCGACGGCACCGATAAGCTGTCCGCAGTCATTAATTTTAAGATAATCGGCAAGCTCTTTGTACGCAAAACATGTATTTCCTATCCAAAGGCTGCCTATTCCAATCTCCTCTGCACAAATAAGCATATTCTCAATTGACGCACCTATTGACATTGAATCATTTATTTCCTTAAAACGCTCATCATCATTCAAAGACGAAAACGGTGATTTTCCGTTAGTATTAATTACCATTATTACAACAGGGGCATTTTCCATTATATTCAATGTATTCTTCGCATCGGGTATGCCAAATGATGAAAACGGCAGCATTGGATTTTTTTCTTCTCTTGCAATTCCCTGCCTGAAAATATCAAGTATCTCCTTTTTTGCGTTTCCACTGTATACAAGATATTTCCACGGCTGTCGGTTTTTGGCTGACGGAGCAGCCTGTGCCGCTTTTATAACCTCTTCTATGATTTCTTTTGGTATAGGCGTTATCTCATATTTTCTTATGCTTCGCCTTGTAAATATTGCATTATTTTTTTCTGACATCTGTTATCCTCATATAGTGTAATATATCGAATTCATCCGGGAGCGGCTGCATATAATTCCATATGTAATGCCTCCATCAGATATATTTTAATATTTTAACAATTCGTTAAATATCTCCACCGCGTATCTGTCCGTCATTCCTGAAATATAATCGATTATTGCCTGAGCATATATTTCTTTTGTCTCTATATTTCCATAAATCTTTTTATTTTTGTACTTTTCATTATCACCTTGTATATTGGAATATACTTTGATATGTTTGTAAAAATCACCTGCAAGCATAGGATATGCTTCTTTCATGCAATCTATATTATCAAGGCTTTTATAAGGATTACAAACATCATATGTCTTCATCAGTGTATTAAAAATACTTCTTATAACCAATGCAACATAGTCACGGTAAACTTTGAATTTTTCATTGTTATAAATTGCTGTATAATTAAAATCTTTTATTTCTTTAAGCATTTTATTATATTTATCACTCAGCCTGATTCCCTGTTGAGGCGAGCTGTTCCCGCATATGCTTGTTATAAAATTATGGATTATAACTGTCGTATTTATCGTTTCAACACCATACTTTTGTGAAATCTTTGCCAGCTCATTAATCTCTTTTTCACCAATAAAATTAATCCGGACCGCATCTTCTATATCTCTTCCGAGATATGCAATTTTATCGGAAACTTTTACAACGCAGCCCTCCCATGTATAGGCCTGAAACTGTCCCGGTTCGCAAAATGTATCCAGATCTATTTTTTCTTTTCTTGGAAAGAGACCGTTCTCATCAACCTCTCCGCAATGTGAAATTATACCGTCCCGGACTGCATACGTAAGGTCAAGATTTTTCAGCTCGCTCTTATCGTCTTCAAGCAGTTCAATATTGTCTATTATTCTAAGACTGTTTCTTTCATGCCAGAATCTATCCATTCCAAAGTCTTTTCGTATTCTCGTTAACTCAACTTCTCCTTCATGTCCAAAAGGTGCATGTCCCAAATCGTGTCCCATTGCTATTGCTCTTGTGAGGTCAACATTCAATCCGAGAAACTTTGCAATAGTACAGCTCACCGACTCAACATGCTGTACATGTTCCATTCGTGTGCATATATGGTCATTGTCAATATTAAAAAACACCTGAGTCTTATGCTTTAATCTTCTGTATGCAAGTGAATGTAATATACGTGTATAATCTCTCTCATATTCTGAACGTATGTCACTTTTCCGATGATACAACTGTGTTTCACGCTCTATATGATTCTCCCAGTCAGGATTATTCTCATCAGAAGCATATCTGCTAAATAAGTTTCTTGTCATGCATGTACCTCCGTTTCTAATATTTTCTGTGGTTTAATATATATTTTGTATTATAATACCACTGTTAATAATATTTGTCAAAATTTATATATACATAACGACATTAAATCTTTTAAATTCAAAAAACAGGTAAAAAAACAGTAATAATTTTTCAAAAAACATTTTATAATCAATATAAAATTTTACTTCAATGAAATTACAAATTATCAGTATGGAGGTAATTATGGAAGATTATATTTTACTTGATGAAGATTTTAAGAATTTTGCTATTGGTGAATTCCCATATGACAAAAATCATTCGGCAATGGGCGAATATCATTTTATCCACTATCCCGGATATTATGGAAAATGGTATGACCCCGTGTGTAACCACACTTATAACGGACAGGGTGCATCATGGATTATTACTGAATATAATGGAAAACATTATATGGAACAGATGCGTATCCGCAATGACAAGCCACACCGCACTTTTCCAATGCTTACAAGCGGCGACCGGTTCTGGCGTGATTACACTATAACAGCAGACGTGCGTATGTTCACAACAAAATGGGGCAATGCAGGTATCGGATTTTGCTGTCAGAATTCAGCAAATCTTCTTGTTCTCGTTTTTGAAGAGCATGAATTAAGACTTGAATACCGCCATAAAGAAGAAGTTACTATTATCGCTTCAGTACCTTTTGATTACAACTGTGATGACACTTATGTACTCAAAGCCGATATTAAAGGACGCCACGTTATATGTAGTGTTGATGATAAAGTATATTTTGACCTTGATACAGAATATGCCGCCCAAGGCGGAAAAGTTGCCATTACTGCAACCATACCCGCACAATTTGGCTTTGTAAATGTTACAACTTCCGAAAGCACTGCTGCCTCTATTGACGCAGCAAGAAATGCCTATAAAGCTGAATGTGAAAAAGCACAGGCTAAATATCCTAAAATGAAACTTCTTAAAAAAATCGACCTCAAAGGCTGTGGCACAGGCAGACAACTCCGTTTTGGACATCTTCTTGGCAATAGTGAGTACCAGATGGTCATGGCACAGTGCCAGAAACGTGTAAACCGTGATGCTTACGGAACGATAAGCTGTCTCACTGCATTCGACCTTGACGGAAATATATTATGGCAGCATGGCGAGCCTACTGATAATCACGATATCGGAACGATATCTGCCGATATGCCTATGCAGATATATGACATTGATGGTGATGGTTTTGATGAAGTTATCACCGCCAAGAATTTTGAAGTCTTAATTCTTGACGGAAGAACCGGTGAAGTTAAAAAACGGGCTAAAACGCCTTTCTCTACATCTAAAGAAGACGGAACTATTATAGGTGTTCCTGATAAAATATATGCATTTGACAGAATTAATCCTGACGGCATGCGTATATGCAATTTCCGTGGTCTTGAAAAACCCCGCGATATTCTTATTAAAGACCGTTATTGCAGAGTTTATGCCCTAAATGATAACCTTGAGGTTATGTGGCATTTCCAGAGCGATAAAAATACGGGACATTTTCCTTTTGCAATCGATATTAATGGTGATGGACACGATGAGCTTTTAGTCGGTTATAACATGCTTGACTGCCACGGAAATAAAATGTGGACAATGCCTGTCAAAGAAGACCATATTGATGAGATTGTTCCGGGCAGATTTGAATCCGGTCCGCATAAGGGCACTAAATTTTTTGCCTGCGTTGCCGGAAAAGAAGGTTTCCTGATAAGTGATTTTAATGGAAATCTTCTTAAAAAGGATGGCATCGGTCATGCACAGCGTGTCAGTCTCGCCAATTATCTCCCGGACCGCCCAGGATATGAAATGGTTGTTGTTAATTTCTGGGGACATCAGGGAATTATTTATTTTTATGACAGCGAAGGTAATCAGTTATGGGAAATGGAAAATGAACTTAACGGCAATCTCTTAACTCCTGTCAACTGGACTGGCGACGGTCAGGATTTTATCCTGCTCAATGCCGATATTGAGCGAGGCGGCATGATTGACGGAAACGGTATTCAGGTCGTCAGATTTCCTGATGACGGACATCCTACCCTGTGTGCCGAGGCTGTAAATCTTTACGGTGACGCTCGCGACGAAATTGTCACATGGGATTATGACTCTATGTACATATACACACAGGATGACGCACCTAAGGATGACGTTTACGCACCATTTAAGTATCCTGATTATAATGCTTCCAATTACCGTGGTGAGTATTCTTATAAGGAGAAATGGTGGTAGAATATTATTTGTTTTTTAGATTATAGGATAAAATAATCGTCCCGGATATTATAAACCAGAGTCATGACCACCAGCTCAGCTGGTGGTTTGCTCTGCGGCTATAAGCCTGTGGTACTATGCTGGCTCTAAAGAGCTATTGAAGATTCGCCATGTGCATAGCTACCACAGGCAAGCTTGCATGTCCATTTCGTGTGTAATAAACTGTTGTTATCCATTCGGATACCTCCTTGTTGTATTGAATTTGGTTGGCGAACCTTAAATTCATTATAACATGGAGGTTTTTTCTTGAAGCTAAAGCTTTCGGGGAACACACCTGCATAGCAGGTGGTTTATTTTTATTGTCGACACAAGAAATCCCCGAAAGCTCGATGTTTTCGGGGAAAATTGTTCTTTTCTGATATTCGGTTGAATTATCTCTTTGAGAACGTTTGCGGAACATCAAATCGGCTTATTTACTGTGTTTGTGGGAAATTTTGTTGCATATGTGTTGAGTATGCATAAGGACTTATAGCACACTATGTATTCTTTTTATCGTTTAAAGCATCAAATAACTTATTCACTTGGTTTTCACCTAATAGATATGCGAGTAAAGCTTTTTTTCTATGAAAACACCCACTTACAAATTCAGGATATTCCATTATAAGCAGCGTATCCAAATACTTAATAACTCGCTTAATACGATTATAATACTTAGCTCTATCTTCAAACTTAAATGTATTAGCAATGCATTCTTGAAAGACAAACGATAAATTATTCTCGATTATATTACTTCCATGAACAAAACCACACGATGTAACATACTCACTTTTAAGCAAAGAGTAATCTGCTTCATTTAATTTAAACCCGTCAGATTTATTCTTTAGAATAATAAATGAATTTTCTGTAACATGATCATTTACAACAGATATTTTACTTATTAATCGTGTGTAATTCTCAATTATCGATCGCTCGTTTAAATACATATACCTAGGTTCAAGTTTTATAATTGATAATATTAAATAATATAAATCCGATACAAGAACCTTAAAATAAAATACTCTGCAATCACCCAGCAGCAAATATTTGACAAATATTATCTGTTTACTAGTAAATCTAATAAAGTCAATATCATACCCCTTTAATTCAATCTTCTTTTCATTAAAATTTTTTAAGTATTCTACAAACTCTAAGATTTCTTGCTTACAAAGATCTACCTCATTATATGTCAAGTCATCCTTCATTATATACCTACTTATTCGAATTTTCCTTATTGTTAATTATTAATATTTGTTTATTGATAAACTCTAACAGCTCATCCTTACTTTCAAATTGTTCCATACTTACAATCTTTTTAGAAACATGCGCAACCACCATGGTTCTTGATTTTAAAATGTAATCCTTGAGAACAATTCCAAGTATTGACTCAGAAAACTCCGATATTTCACTATTCTTTTTAAATATCTCTTTTGAAAATATTAGTTCAGTGATAATACCAATCAATTTGTACTTAGAAACTTTTTTATTTTTTAATTCATTTCTGAATAATACCAAATTTGCGTACATGTCTATTTCTCCTTTTCAGCTGCATCTATTCTACTTAATAATTCTATGCTTATAGCTTCAATATCTTCCCTTGACTTTTGATATTTAGTTGGAACGGTACCTGAAACTCCAACTTGAATATTGTTAACTATAGTGCTATGCGTATCAAAAATATCTATATCATTTACTGTCTTTTTGCTTTCAAAACTTTCTTTTATTCGTTGTTGTTTAATAGTCATATCTGAATTTACCATAGTATAGACTAAGCCTATACATTTCAAATCAATTCTTTCCTCACGAATTAAATTATGAACAGCTTTTTGCAACGAATCTATTCCAACAATAGAATATCTATCGATTCTGTTTGGTATTAAATAGTAGTCTGATGCCATCAGTGCACTATCTGTATAGATTGTCAATGTAGGCGGGCAGTCTATTATAATATAATCATAGATTTCTCTTAGTGAATTATCATCAATAAAATTTCTTATTCTCCTAACAAAAGTATGATCGCTAACTTTATTTACAAGAACTAAATTTAAATCGCCACACAAAATGTCCAAATTTTCCTTTAACTCTATAATTAATTCTGGTGCTTTAGGCGTTTCATAACTCTGCATCATATCAGTCTGAGGTTTAAATAACTTATATATTGTTTTTCCGTTCTTTATCACTTCATCTGTATAATAACTTTCATTTTTGTATGTATCAAGCAATGCCTGTGTTGCATTAAATTGAGGATCTGCATCTATTAATAAAATCTTATGATTCATTGTAGCTAACATATCAGCAATTCCTATACTCAACGTAGTTTTGCCCACTCCACCTTTCATATTTATTATTGAAATCACTTTACCCATAACATTACCTTCTTTCTCTATTGTCTATAACCAATTCAATGCTTTGTCTTTTACCTTTGCATACCATTCATTCTCATCATTTGCTATTTTGGCTTGTTCTAGTGAATACTCAAAAAGAGCCTTCACCTGTCTTGAGTCTGGTACATAATCAGCTTTATATGACTGTTCAACCATATTAATGAATATATCCAATTCCATAGGAATGATTACCGATTTACCACCATAAAATGCAATATTCATTGTATGTAACGCATAAAAATAAGCTATACATGATTCATTTATTTTTGGAGCAATAAACAGACAGTATGCTTCTTTACCAGTTTCTTTTTTTAGCTTTGCCAAATGTCTTGATACTGGCTCTCCTTCCATCTCATATTGTCTCTGACCAGACTGCATAGTTACCTCAACAGTAAGTCCAAAATCTTCATAATCACATATAATATCCGCCATATTGCCTGCTGCTGTTGACATCGGTTGTCCCTTATCATCAAGTTTTAAATTAGCTTTTATATTACCACCATCAAGCATAGTCATCGCTCTCCAAGTATTCCATTCCAGCATTAGCGGTGCATCATATAAAGAATTATTCTTAATATCCATAAATGTTGTCATCACATCGTCATATGCTTTATACTCTTTTAAACTCTTCACCTGCTGATTTACTATGTCATTTTTCTTATTTTCTATAGCGTTATCCAGTAATTCTTTCAAATCATCTGTGCTTAATTTATCAACATTATCATTCTCTCCAATAACATTTTTAACTTGTTCAAGCAACCTATTTTTATCATCTGTATACAATACTGGCAATTCACTGTTAAAAAGATATTTCTTATACTCATCTTCATCATCAACAAAAATAGGTTTTCTATCTATATTTTTCAATATAAATTCTACTTCTGTTTTTTTCTCCGGCATTATAGATAATGAATGTCCTCTTTGTGATATCTCAACCAGTCCAGTAGCTCTTAAATATCTAAAACATGCATCTGCATAGTCTCTCATATTACTAGCTTTTGTTTTTACAAACTTTTCTCTTGACTTATCTGTTGATTCTCGAGTTTTAGTTTGTCCTAATTGAATATCATTTTCATATATTCTCTCAACTTCTTTTTGAATTTGTTCAACTTTAAACTTTTTGTAACTAACCTTAGCATACATCTTTAAACGTCTAAATTGCCTTACTTCAGCTACTATAGTATCAAATTTATTATAATGCGTTAATTGCATACCATATATCATTAGTTCATCAAAACTCAATGTTCCTAACTCATATATCAATCTTAAAATTTCCAAATATGGTTTAACGCAAAATAGTCCATCAAATTCTTTTGGTTCCATATGATATGGTGATGGTAATTGAAACTTCAAAAGTTGTCTTAATAATACTTCCTCAGTCTTCTTTCCTTTAATTAATTTTTCACCTGGCTCTGTTAAACGAATGGTTGGTTTTAAGTCTACAAATCCTAATGCTTTAGGAGCTCTTGTTATTCTATCTCTAGCACTTAATGCTAAATCTTTATCTGAGCCTTTCCCTTCAAATGCAGAGCCCTCAGCTAACTTCTTTATGAATGCTACCTGAGTTTCTGTATTCCATTTCTTTCCGGAGAAGTATTTGTCCAAAACTTCTATCTCAGGCACCATTTTTAATGGTGAACGTGGCGATGTTGTAAAAAATAAAGTTCTACCTTTTAAATAAGCCAAATAAACTCACCTACTTTCTGTAATTTGTAACAATTATATGTTTAGCATCTGCCTTAAATCGATTTCTAATATTTACTGCATAAGATTTATCATATTCTTCTACAATATACTTTCCATACAATTCTTCTGTTAATTCTGTTCTTCCAATAACTAAAAGACTTTTACAACCTAGATTTATAAAATCATTTGCAAGTCTTCTATGCTCATCTTCACCAAAACCATCTTTATAATTTGCATTTCCATAATCACTAAATACACAATCATATGGTGGATCTAAAAAAACAAAATCATCTTCTTTAGTCATTTCAAATATCTTTGAATAATCACCATTATATATTTCTGTTCTTTTTAGTAAATCATTGTGTTTATCTGTTATAAGCTTAGTATTAAAATTTTTATATCTTCCGAAAGGAACATTAAATTCGCCATTGGCATTGTATCTTATCATCCCTGAATATGCAGTTTTATTTATAAAAAAATATAACACCGCATCAAGATATGTTGATTTAATCTTATGATTAAACATATCTCTTATCTTATAGTAAAGATGTTCATTAAGATTCTCTATCCTCTCATCTGGATTGAGCACCTTTTTACTCTCATACTCTTTTTGGTTTCTTTCATATTCAGTTTGTAATTCATCTAGTTGAACTCTAATCTCTGGATATTTATCCTTCATCTCTGCATAAAAATTATATAATTTATTATTTACATCATTGATAATTGCTCTTTCTGGTTCTAGATAGAAGTATAATGCTCCACCGCCTAAAAATGGTTCTATATATCTATTATAATTATCTGGCATAAATTTTAAAAAGTGTGAAATTTCCTTCGATTTCCCACCTCTATATTTAATCATAGGATTCATGTCTACTTCTCCTTTCAATAGAGTCACCTAATATTATTATATATTAAATCTCAGTTTTTTTCTAGGTGCTTTTTCAGTTTATATAATATGTATTGAGTTACATATTTTCAGTGTGTAGCTCATCTATTTACCTTACCACCCTGGAAGTTTGACACCCCAAAACCCTCTAAGACCAGTAATGGTCTCATTTTTTTTAATTTTTATTTTCTCCTAAACTGTATTACCGTATTGTACTATAATAGTATAAAAGTTTAGGAGGTCTGTTTTTATGAGGTTAATGATTAGTCCATCAAAGAATGCTAAATCTTTTTATGTTATTAAATCCGTTCAGAAAAATGGTATAAATACTTCTGAGATTGTAGAAAAGCTTGGTACAGAAACTTTTATCAAAGAAACTTATGGCGTTGATGATGCAGAGGTCTGGGCACATTCTTACGTCAATGAGTTAAATGCTGCTGAAAAAGCTGCAAAAGATGTAGAACACTTTGTACGTTTCTCCACGAATGAACTGATTCCTGCTGGCAAACAGTTATTCTCTAATGCTGGTTATCTTTTCCTTCAGAAGATTTACTACCAGCTTACAAGACAAACAAAATTCAATATATCAGAGCAGGTGTCAAATACTTAATCAACTATGACCGATTTATCGACTACTTAAACGGAACAATCTAACACCTTAGATATAAAGGCATTGTCAAATCGGCAATGTCTTTTATTATACACATTTTTATCAAAGAAAGGAGCTGCTATTATGGCTAAAGCAGAAACAAGAAAGGTAGATACTGGAATAGTACAGAGAGGTAGCACATACCGATTTACAGTTTACATGGGATATGATATGAATGGTAAACAAATCCGTAAAACAACAACTTTTGTACCACCAGCAGGATTAATGCTAAAAAAAGCGGACAAACTGGCTAAAGAGGAATATATAAACTTTTGCAATCGTTGCAAAGGTCTTTATAATCTGAAAGATAATATACGATTTTCAGACTTGGTTGAAGAATACTTCCGTCTTTATGCACCTAATAATTTAAAGCCTATAACCGCTTATAATTATCGAAAACATATTGATTATCATTTCATGGAGTATTTTGGTAATAAAAAGCTAAAAGACATTACAACTGCTGTTATCAGTCATTTCTTTGCCACTCATAAAACCGAAATCAAGGGCGAGATGAGAACACTATCTCCTGCTAATGCTAAAAGAATATACTGTATTTTGCAAAGCCTGTTCAAATTCGCAGTTACGCAAGGTTATATTAAAGAAACTCCATGTAAAAATGTTATCCTGCCTAAAAAGAACCCATTAGAGGAACAGAAGCAAATGTATCTTACCGCTGAAGAATTACCAAAATTCTTAGACTTATTTAAGGATTATTCATCATTCAATACCATTATCTTAATTTTACTTTATACTGATATGCGTTCATGAGAATGTTTAGGGTTACAATGGGAAAATATAGATTTTAAACAAAGAAAAATACATATCAGACATACATTCACTGATGTAGGTGGTAATCATTTTCTGACTACACCTAAAACAGCAACAAGTATCAGAGATTTATATATGAATGATAATTTTATTGCATTAATAAAAAAGCAGAGATTAGAACAACGCAAGTTACAAATGGCTATCGGTTCTGATTTTGAATATCTTACATTGCACAAGTTAAGACGTACAAATGCAACCTTATTATTAAATAATGGAATTGATTTAAAGATTGTATCAGAGCATTTAGGTCATGCTGATATTCAGATTACAGCTGGCACATACACCGCTGTTTTAGATAGTTCAAGAAAGAAAACTGCTGACCTTATGGAGCAGATTTTAACGGAACAAACAACAAATAAACACCAAATCTGTCTCCCAACCACTACTACGCCATGTGCCACCTCGATTACGCTTACGCTTCATCTCGGTCGCGGGCTTCGCCCTATGCCAGTAAATACAAAAAGACTTCGCTCCATGCAAGCATGGGCGAAGCCTTTTCATATTTACCGTCGCATGGCTCATTGCCAACGTGAAGATTATCTCTTTGAGAACTGTGGAGCACGACGAGCTGCTTTGAGACCGTACTTCTTTCTTTCCTTCATTCTTGGATCTCTTGTTAAGAAACCTGCCTTCTTGAGTGCTGGACGATATTCGTCTGAATCAACCTCAAGGAGAGCTCTTGAAATACCATGTCTGATAGCACCAGCCTGACCTGTGTATCCGCCACCGTGTACGTTTACGATAACATCAAACTTATCAGCTGTCTCTGTGAGTGTTAATGGCTGCTTAACAACAACCTTTAATGTCTCAAGACCAAAATACTCATCAAGACTTCTCTTATTTATAGTAATTGTACCGTTACCTGGTACTAAATATACTCTAGCGATACTGCTTTTTCTTCTACCTGTTCCGTAGAACTTTGCGTTTGCTTTCTTAGCCACTGTTATTTCCTCCTTATATGTCCAAAATTAAAACTTTAATACTTCTGGCTTCTGAGCTGCCTGATCATGATCAGGACCAGCGTAAACGTGAAGTTTTGTGTACATCTGTCTTCCTAAAGGTCCCTTTGGAAGCATACCCTTAACAGCGAGTTCGATAACTCTTTCAGGCTTCTTATCCATCATTTCTCTGAGTGTTGTCTCTTTCATACCACCAACATACTCTGAGTGATTGTAATAAATCTTCTGATCTAACTTCTTACCTGTAAGCTGAACCTTCTCAGCGTTGATAACGATAACGTTGTCACCACAATCCATAGATGGTGTATATGTTGGCTTGTTCTTGCCTCTTAATACAGCAGCAACCTGTGATGCTAAACGACCTAATGTATAATCTGCAGCATCAACAACATACCATTTTCTTTCGATGCTTGATGCAGTAGCCATATAAGTTTTCATTGGTTTTCCTCCTGAAATATTGCTTTAAATGCATACTTAATTATTTAGATAAATATATTTGTTAATGACTTTACAGATGCTTTTCCGGGGCATTGGTGAAGCATGCAAAATCATATTAACCTGATTCAGGGCGTACTTTTCCACGCCACATTTAAAGATTATATAACACGATACCACGCGTGTCAATATTTATTTATCAGATTTTTTGCATTCCGGGAGGTTATCCACAAAATCATAAAAATCTTCATGATAATCAACAAAACACTTTTTTCAATGTTGATTTTCAACTTCCCTGTCGTCACCGTCAACATAATCTATATTCATAAGTGTCAACCCCTGCGGTGGAGCTGTCTGTCCTGCTTCACAGCGGTTTTTTGCTTCAAGCATTAAGTCTATATCCTGCGGTGTTATTTTGCCTTTTCCAGCCTTTACAAGCGTTCCTGCGATTATTCTTATCATATTATACAAAAATCCGTTTCCCGAAACCCTGATAACTATATACGCTTCATCCTCAGTCCGCACATCTACAGAATAAATCGTTCTTACAGTAGACTCCGCCTGTGTTTTTACACAGCAGAAACTCTTAAAATCATGCTCTCCTACCAGCCTTTGTGCTGCACTCTGCATTGCATTTACATCAAGAGGCTCTTTTACATGCCAGCTGTAATTTCTAAACTGTGGAATCGGAAATCTTGTATTTAATATCCTGTACTCATACGTTTTTACGGTATTACAGTGTCTTGGGTGAAATTCCGATGAAACTTCGCGTGACTCAACAACACTCACATCTTCAGGAAGATGTGTATTGATTGCATATGCCCAGCGGTCACCCGGAATTCCAGAAGCCGTATCAAATACAGCGACATTTCCAAGACCATGTACACCTGCATCCGTTCTGCTTGCACCGATAACGTGAACTTTCTCTCCTGTCACTTTATTAATCGCATTATCAAGAACCTGTTCTATTGTCGAAGCATTAGGCTGTATCTGCCATCCGCTGTAATTACAGCCATCATATGCTACTGTCAGTTTTATACGTCTCATAAATAACCTCATTTGCCGCGATGATTTTTTCAATACTAAAAATTCACCGCGGCTTAATTAAAACATATTTATTATAATTATTAATTCCAATTTTTATATAATTCTTCCACCTAAAAATATATTAAGTGCTATCATTGCACACAGATATGCTGCAAGTACACCATATGCAATTCTATCATTTTTCTTATATTTAAGTGGTTTCATTTTTGTACGCCCCTCTGAACCATGATAACATCTTGCTTCCATAGCCATCGCAAGTTCATTGGCACGTCTGAAAGCTGAGATAAATAATGGCACAAGTACAGGTATCATTGCTTTTGCACGTTTAACAAGATTTCCATTTTCAAAATCAGCACCTCTTGCCATCTGTGCCTTCATTATCTTGTCCGTCTCCTCGATAAGAATCGGTATAAATCTTAATGCTATTGACATCATCATCGCTATTTCATGGACAGGAACTTTTATAACTTTTAAAAATCCAAGACTCTTTTCAAGTCCATCGGTAAGATTGTTCGGCGTTGTCGTAAGTGTCATAAGTGATGAGCCCATAATAAGGTACATAAGTCTTATAACCATAAATACCGCCTGATAAATACCTTCTTTTGTGATTTTTAATTTCCACAGTCTTACAACCACTTCTCCATCTGTCAGGAACAGATTAAATGCTGCAGAAAATATTATAAGAATAAGTACCGCTTTAAGACCTTTTACAATGAATTTCAGCGGAACATTTGAAAGCTTGATTATTACGGCAAGAAATGCTGTAACCGCAAGATACATCCATACACTTTTACCTAAGAACAGTGAAACAATAAATACTAATGTTCCCATAAGTTTTACTCTTGGGTCAAGCTCATGTATAACAGACTTTGTCTGATAATATTGTCCTATTGTAATATCCCTTATCATATTTTTCCTTTCAGCCGGAGTTATGCATTCAACATTATTTCCAGCTTATTTCTTTCCCAATGCTTTAAGTATTGATGTTTTTGCTTCTTCTATCGTTATTGCACTCACGTCAACATCAAATCCTGCATTTTTCAAATCATTCATTATATATGTAACCTGCGGTGCCGCAAGTCCAATCTTCTCAAGCTCTTTGTAATGTGCAAATACTTCTTTTGGTGTTCCGTTATACATAAGTATTCCATCATTCATAACCATAATTCTGTCAACGTATTTTGCAACATCTTCCATGCTGTGTGAAACAAGGATTACTGTAATGCCTGTTTCTTTCTGAAGCTTTTTGACACAGTCAAGAATATCATCTCTTCCTTTAGGGTCAAGACCGGCAGTCGGCTCATCTAATATGAGAACCTCCGGTTTCATAGCAAGAACTCCGGCTATTGCAACTCTTCTTTTCTGACCGCCTGACAAATCAAACGGCGACTGGTAGTAAAGAGATTCATCAAGTCCAACAAGGCGAAGTGCTTCAAATGCTCTAAGTTCTGTCTCTGCTCTGTCAAGGCCAAGATTTTTAGGACCAAAACATACATCTTTGAAAATATCAGTCTCGAAAAGCTGATGCTCAGGATACTGGAAAACAAGACCGACTTTGCTTCTCAATTTTCTCATATCAAAATCTTTGTCATATATATCTTCACCGTCATAATATATAGCACCTGAAGTTGCTTTTACAAGTCCGTTCAAATGCTGTATAAATGTTGATTTACCTGAACCCGTATGACCGATAAGTCCGATAAATTCACCTTTTTCTATAACGCAGCTTACTTCTTTTAATGCCTGCCTTTCAAATCCGGTTCCTATTTCATATGTATAGCTTATTTTATCAACTATAATTGACATATTAATCTCCATTCTGCATAACAAGTCGTTTTAATGCAAGCGTAAATTCTTCCTTTGTGAGTATCCCGTCAGGAAGTGGCACACCAGCTTTCTTTAACTCATATGCAAGTTCTGTTACCTGCGGCACATCAAGTCTTAATTCCTTTAGATGCTCAACATTTGAAAATATCTGCCGTGGAGTCCCCTCCATCATAATTTTTCCAGCATCCATAACAAACACTCTGTCTGCATCTATTACTTCTTCCATATAATGAGTTATAAGAATAATTGTCACGTTTTCTTTTTCATTAAGTTCATGAAGTACAGATATCACTTCTTTTCGTCCGGATGGGTCAAGCATTGCTGTCGGTTCATCAAGTATAATGCACTTTGGTTTCATTGCAACGATACCTGCAATTGCAACTCTCTGCTTCTGCCCTCCTGAAAGTTTATTTGGTGAAGCCTTTCTGAAACTGTACATGCCAACTGCCTGAAGGCTGTCAGCTACTCTCTGCCATATCTCATCTGTAGGCACACCTATATTTTCAGGGCCAAAGCCCACTTCTTCCTCTACTAATGTACAAATAATCTGATTATCGGGATTCTGGAATACCATTCCGGCAGTCTGTCTTATATCAAGGATTTTATCATCTTCCTTTGTATCCATGCCATCTACCCACACCGTACCTTCCGTTGGTGATACAAGTGCATTAAAATGCTTTGCAAGTGTTGATTTGCCTGAACCATTATGTCCAAGTACAGCTATAAACTGCCCTGCCTGCAAATCGATGTTGACATGGTCTACTGCTGTTGTAATTCCCTCTACATTTCCCTCTTCGTCTCGTCTTATATATTCAAATGTTAAATCCTTTGTCTTAACAATTCCCATAATTTCATTTCCATTTCATTTATATCAATACAGTCTTTGACATAATAATCTTATAATATATTTTATAACTATGAAAAAAACGTGGATATTGAGTTAAACAATATCCACGCATTTAAAAGTCCGCTAATTTTATCTCATAGGAAGAACTCTCCTTATGACTGGGGACTTCCAATTCATTATACTAACTCAAGGAGAACTTCCATTGCTGCATCGCCTTTTCTTAAACCGATTTTAACGATTCTTGTATAGCCACCCTTACGGTCAGCATACTTAGGAGCGATTTCATCAAACATTTTATTTGTAAGATCAACAACTTTTGTGTTCTTCTTTCTTCCAGCTGCTTCAGCAGGAACTTCTGTTACTTTGTAAAGAACCTTATCCATCTGCTTTCTTGCATGAAGTCTTGAAGGTAAATCTTTCTTGATTTCCTTTTCTACTGTCTCATATACAGTAACTTTCTTGCCATCAACAACTTCTTTAACTCTCTTGCCGTTGGCATCCTTCTTAGGAACCTTTGCAGAAACTTTAACTGTCTCGAAGTTATCTTTTTCTTTGATTGCAAGTGTTATAAGCTTTTCAGCCTGCTTCTTTACTTCTTTTGCTCTTGCCTCAGTTGTAACAATCTTACCATTCTCAATAAGAGCTGTAACCTGTCCTCTGAGTAATGCTTTTCTCTGGCTTGAATTTCTACCAAGCTTTCTATACTTTGCCATTTAATTTAACCTCCATTTGTAACGCACATACATGCGCTTATGGACTTACTGTATGTGTGTTTAAATCTACAAATCTACTATCGTGTGTATGTAACACACCTATTTATTTATTAGTCCTCGTTTGGACTAAGGCTTAAATTTAACTCTTTAAGTTTAAGAAGTACCTCATCAAGAGACTTCTTACCAAGATTACGAACCTTCATCATGTCATCAGGTGTCTTATTGCAAAGCTGTTCAACAGTATTGATACCTGCTCTCTTAAGACAGTTGAATGAACGAACTGATAATTCAAGGTCTTCAATGCTCATAGAGAGTACCTTGCTTGATTCGTCTTCCTGTGCAACAACCATAACCTCAGCGTTTGCAGCATTTTCTGATAAGTTGATAAATACTTTGAGATGTTCACTTAAAACTTTAGCTGCAAGGCTTAAAGCCTCATCAGGAGTAATTGTTCCGTTAGTAAATATATCAAGAGTAAGCTTATCAAAATCTGTATCCTGGCCTACACGAGTGTTCTGTACAGCCATATTTACACGCTCTACAGGAGTGTAAATAGAATCTACAGCGATAACACCGGCTGGCATATCCTCATGCTTATTCTTTTCAGAACTTACATAACCTCTGCCGTTTGTGATTGTAAGCTCCATAGAGAGCTTGCAGTCAGCACCGCCATTTAAATGTGCAATAACAAGGTCCGGGTTAACAATTTCAATATCAGGATCAACCTTGATATCTGATGCTTTAACCACGCCTTCTCCAGCGAAGTCAATATGAGCAGTAATCGGCTCGACTGAGTTGCTGTTATTCTTAATAGCAAGCTTCTTGATGTTTAAGATAATCTCTGTAACGTCTTCTTTAACGCCAGGAATTGAACTGAACTCATGAAGCACACCATCAATCTTAACACTGCTTACAGCAGTACCAACTAATGATGAAAGCATGATTCTTCTGAGTGAGTTACCCAGAGTTAAACCATAGCCTCTCTCAAGTGGTTCTACTACAAATTTGCCATATTTTCCATCTTCTGACTCTTCAGTCATCTCAATCTTTGGCATATTGAAATTAAAATCTGCATCAACCATGTATAGCCCCTCCTTTTATGGGTTAATTTGAGTTTACTCTTTAATTACTTAGAATATAACTCGACGATAAGCATTTCATCAACTGGAACGTCGATAATATCTCTTGTAGGGATAGCCTTAACTGTACCCTTAAGAGCCTCGCTGTCAGCTTCAAGCCATTCTGGAACAAGTCTTCCATTTGTAGCTTCAAGAATTTCTTTATATCTTGCTGATGACTTAGACTTTTCTCTGATTTCGATTACGTCTCCAGCCTTAACAAGGTATGAAGGGATATTGATGCACTTACCATTTACTAATACATGCTTATGATCAACAATCTGTCTTGCTTCTCTTCTAGTTCTGGCTAAACCCATTCTGAAGATTACATTGTCAAGTCTGAGCTCAAGCATAACCATGAGGTTTTCACCAGTCATACCCTTCTGCTTCTCAGCCTTCTTATAATAGTTACGGAAAGGCTTCTCTAATACACCGTAGATAAACTTAGCCTTCTGCTTCTCACGAAGCTGCATACCATACTCGCTAATCTTTCTTCCGGCATTCTTTGCCTTTCTGTTTGACTTCTTATCTATACCTAAATAAATAGGATCTAAATTAAGAGATCTGCATCTCTTAAGCACTGGTGTTCTATTAACTGCCATCTTAAATTCTACCTCCTAATTAAACTCTTCTACGCTTTGGTGGACGACAACCATTATGTGGAACTGGTGTAACATCCTTGATACTTGTAACCTCAAGTCCGCAAGCAGAAAGTGCACGAATTGCAGCTTCTCTACCAGAACCTGGGCCCTTTACCATAACGTCAACAGACTTTAATCCGTGAATTAAAGCAGCCTTTGTTGCAGTCTCAGCTGCCATCTGTGCTGCATAAGGAGTAGATTTCCTTGAACCTCTAAATCCCAGACCACCGGCACTTGCCCATGATAAAGCATTTCCTTCTGCATCTGTTAATGTAACGATTGTATTGTTAAAAGAAGACTGAATATGAGCCTGTCCTCTTTCTACGTTTTTCTTAACGCGCTTCTTTGTCACTTTTTTTGTAACTTTTTGAGCCATTTCTAAACTAACCTCCTATATTAAAAGTCTACCTTATTACTTCTTCTTATTTGCAACTGTCTTCTTTGGACCCTTACATGTTCTAGCATTAGTCTTTGTCTTCTGACCTCTGCAAGGAAGACCTTTTCTATGACGGATTCCTCTGTAGCATCCGATTTCCTTTAATCTCTTGATGTTCATGGCAACTTCTCTTCTTAAGTCACCTTCTACAAGATTTTCTGTATCTGCATCAATAACCTTAGCAATTCTTGCAACTTCTTCGTCAGTTAAATCCTTAACACGTGTGTCTGGATTAACCTCTGCCTCTGCAAGAATCTTAGATGCTCTAACTCTGCCTATACCATAGACATAAGTAAGACCGATTTCAATTCTTTTTTCTCTTGGTAAGTCTACACCTGAAATACGAGCCATGTGTTCTTTAACCTCCGTTAATCAATGTATAAATAATAATTAAAATGAAATGTTGCAGTCCGACTAACAAAACGCAGCTCGTCACAAAATGTGCCGCCTGAAATGTGTGCGCTGCCACTCTTTCCGCATATATAAAATAGTGATTGAACCGTACAACTTAGCCGTGTGGTTCATCACTGCAGCCGCATAACTAAACATCTTTCCTTATTCAGAATAAAATCACAGGAAAGATTATTGTAACAAATAAAATATATTGTACCTGAAATATATTCTATCTGTAAACACACAAACATGAGAAGTATCACTACTTCTCCCATAAACTATAAATTAGCCCTGTCTCTGTTTGTGCTTTGGATTCTCACAGATAATTCTGATAGAACCTTTTCTCTTAATGACCTTGCATTTCTCGCAGATCGGTTTTACAGATGATCTTACTTTCACTGGAAATCCTCCTTCCGTAAAATATAGCATTAAAATCTGCAGTTTAGGGCGCAGTTATACACACGTACAAGCGCGTCCGCATTGTATTGTAGCATTATGGTCTACAAAATGCAAGCAGTTTTTTAAATTTTTTTTACATTTTTCTAATTTTTTTAGTTTCCTGAAGTTTGAAATATTTTTTCTGTGTTCAGTTTCTTCTATAATAGAAGAAACTCCTGTACCATAGGAGATTTTTCCCCAGGCACAGGAGTTTTATATTTATTAACGAATCTGAATTACTTATCTCGCCAGATGATTCTTCCCTTGGAAAGATCATATGGGGAAAGCTCCATTGTTACTTTGTCTCCTGGAAGAATACGGATAAAGTTCATGCGCAGCTTGCCGCTGATATGAGCAAGTACAACATGTTTGTTTTCAAGTTCCACTTTAAACATTGCGTTTGGCAGCTTCTCTAAAACAGTGCCTTCTACTTCAAGTACATCTACTTTTGACATTTTATACCTCCTGTATCGCCTTAATGATAATGATTAATACTCTGTGAGTGTCAGAATCTCCGGTTCGCCATCTGTAATCAGTATGGTGTTCTCATAATGTGCGGAAAGGGAACCATCCATGGTCACCACTGTCCATTCGTCATCCAGCCAGCATACATCTGCTCTGCCCATATTGATCATGGGCTCTATGGCAAGTGTCATGCCTGGAAGTAATTTCACTCCCCTGCGTTTCTGAGGGAAGTTGGGAATCTGCGGATCTTCGTGAAGATGAGTACCAATCCCATGTCCCACCAGATCTCGTACAATACCATAACGGTATTTCGCCGCATACGCTCCGATTGCCTTGGAAATATCATTGAGATGATTTCCTGCTTTCGCGAATTTTATTCCTTCAAAGAAGCACTGCCTGGTTACATCCATAAGCTGCTTGGCTTCTTTGGAAACTTCTCCGACTGCATAAGTACGGGCCGCATCAGAATGATATCCTTTATAGATCAGTCCTGCATCAATCTTTACCAGATCACCATCCTGGATAATTTTGTCCTCCGAAGGAATTCCGTGGACCACTTCATCATTCAGGCTGATGCAGAAGGAGCCAGGAAAGCCTCCATAATTCAGAAAATTGGGAATGCATCCCATGGAACGGATCATATCTTCGCCGATACGGTCGATCTCCTTGGTACTCATTCCTGGTTTAATATAAGGGATCAGCCCGTCATGGACTTTTTCCAGAAGATGTCCGGATTCCCTCATAAGTTCAATTTCTTGTGCTGTTTTTATTGAAACTGACATTACTTCTTATCCTCTATTCTATTCGCCAAGGATCTTCACAATATCACCAAATACCTCATCCAGGTTCTTGGTGCCATCTACAGTTTTCAGTACGCCCTGACCAGTATAGTAGTCGATAAGCGGCTGAGTCTGCTCATGATATACATTCAGACGCTTCTGTACAGTCTCCGGCTTGTCATCGTCACGAAGCACAAGATCCTCACCGCATGTATCGCAAACCCCCTCTGTCTTCGGAGCTGCAAATACAACGTGGTAGGTTGCACCACATTTTACGCATGCGCGTCTTCCACCCATACGGTTCACGATATTCTCATCCGGAACATCAACATCAATAGCATAATCAATCTTGCTTCCCAGCTTGCTTAAAGCATCGGTAAGGCATTCAGCCTGTGGGATTGTTCTTGGAAAACCGTCCAGAACATAGCCGTTCTTGGCATCCGGCTGCTGGATTCTGTCCACAACAAGGTCGCAGGTAAGTTCATCCGGTACAAGCAGTCCCTGGTCCATATAAGTTTTTGCTTTTTTCCCAAGTTCTGTGCCATTTTTGATATTGGCACGGAAAATATCGCCTGTAGAGATATGGGGAATACCATATTTCTCAGCAATTTTCTTAGCCTGGGTTCCTTTTCCTGCACCTGGTGCACCTAACATGATAATTCTCATAAAAAGCCCTCCATTTTCTCATACTACGAATTAAGGCTGTGACGCATATAAGCACCACAACCTTTATTCTTTTAGTTGTTCAGGAAGCCTTTGTAATTGCGGACAAGCATCTGTGATTCAATCTGTTTCACAGTCTCCAGGATAACTCCAACAATAATGATGATGGAAGTACCACCGAAGGATACGTTTGCACCGAATACTCCATTGAAGAAGAACGGAATAACCGCAACGATAATCAGGCCTACTGCACCTATAAATATAATATAATTTAAGATATTAGTCAAATAGTCTGACGTAGGTTTTCCAGGACGAATACCCGGAATAAATCCACCCTGCTTTTTGATATTATCTGCAACTTCCAGAGGATTGAATGTAATGGAAGTGTAGAAATATGCAAAGAAAACACAAAGTACGATGTAAAGAACCAATCCCCATGTATACTGGAGCTGTTTCGGATTACACCAGTTATTGGAAGAAAGACCACGAATAATCTCACTTCCGATTCCTGTACCATTACCTTTTCCTGTTAACTGCGCAATGACAGCCGGGAAAGACATAATGGAGGATGCAAAGATTACCGGGATAACACCGGCGGTGTTAACCTTCAGCGGAATATTGGTGGACTGACCGCCCATCAGCTTTCTTCCAACCATTTTCTTGGAATACTGAACCGGAATTCTTCTCTCTGCTCCGTTAAGGATAAGTACCAGAACTACTACCAGAAGAATAACGGCTGCAATGATCAGTCCTGCAAGAGTACCCTTTGCAATCGTTTTTCCTTTAATAAAGTTCTCATACAGTAATGTCAGGTCGCTTGGTACTCTGGAAATGATATTAATGGTAAGTACGATGGAAATACCATTTCCAACGCCTTTTTCCGTAATACGCTCACCGAGCCACATCAGCATAGCTGAACCGGCTGTAAGGCAGGCAACAACTACAACACCTTTAAAGAAGTCCAGATTCGGAATCATACCCTGACGTCCGAATCCGATTGCCATTGCGATTGACTCAAATAAAGCAAGACCTACGGTCACATAACGTGTGATCGCAGTCATCTTCTTTCTTCCCTCTTCACCATCTCTCTGCATTTCTTCCAGTGCCGGAATTGCAATGGTAAGAAGCTGAATGATAATGGAAGATGTAATATATGGTGTGATGTTTAATGCGAAAATTGACATTCTTTCAAATGAACCACCGGTAAATGCATCAAAGAAATTGAATGCATCACCGGCATTGCTGCTGAACCACTGTTTGAAGAAATCACTGTCAACTCCCGGTACCGGAATCTGGCAGCCGATACGGATGATAAAAATCATCCATATCAGATACAACAGCTTGCGTCTCATTTCTTTCACTCTAAAAACATTTTTAAGAGTTTCAAACATTAGATCACCTCTACTGTACCACCAGCAGCTTCAATTTTTGATTTTGCAGTCTCGCTGACAGCATTTACTTTGACATTAAGTTTCTTTGTCAGCTCACCGTTTCCAAGAATTTTAACGCCATCAGCGATCTTGGAGATTGCACCGCTTGCAAGTAAGCTTTCTGCTGTAACTTCTGCACCATCTTCAAAACGGTTCAGTACGTCAACGTTGATTGCAATAATCTCTTTTGTATTTCTGTTTTTGAATCCTCTCTTAGGCAGACGTCTGTATAAAGGCATCTGACCACCTTCAAATCCCGGTTTCTTGTGACCGGAACGAGCTAACTGTCCTTTGTGTCCTTTACCGGCTGTTTTACCGTTTCCAGAACCATGTCCACGGCCTCTTCTGAAGTTATCGCTGTGCTTAGAACCTTCTGCTGGTCTTAAGTTTGATAATTCCATGTTGGCACCTCCTTATTATTATTTTAAATCTATAAGTTCAGATTGTATTGTGTCTGAATATGTTTCTGTATGCTCCTGCCATTCTCTGCGAATAACAGGTTCATATCAGATCCATATCAGAATTCTCTCTGGTTAAATCGCAATTAAGCTTCTTCAACCTTTACCAGGTGCTGTACCTGCTGAATCATTCCTCTTGTTGCTGCGTTATCCGGCATTTCAACTGTTTTGTGCATTTTTGTAAGACCCATAGCTGCAACAGTTTTTTTGTGTTTCGGAACTGCACCAATAGGAGATTTTACTAATGTAACTTTTAATGTGTTTGCCATTTTTGTATTTCCTCCTTAAGCCAGAATCTCATCAACAGATTTTCCGCGAAGTCTAGCAACTTCTTCCGGAGTTTTTAACTGTCTTAAGCCTTCGATTGTTGCAAGAACAACGTTCTGTTTGTTTCTGGATCCCATACATTTTGTACGGATGTTTTTGATACCAGCTAACTCGATTACCGCACGGGCAGGACCGCCGGCGATAACTCCAGTACCTTCCGGAGCTCTCTTCAGAAGCATTTCAGCGCTTCCGTATTTTCCAACGAAGTCATGTGTAATAGAGTTGTTTTCGTCTCTTGCTACTGTTACTAATTTCTTAATAGCATCCTCTTTTCCTTTGCGGATCGCTTCAGGAATTTCGGCTGCTTTACCTAAACCTGCACCAACGTGTCCGTTGCCGTCACCTACAACAACTAAAGCTGTGAAACGGAAGTTACGACCACCTTTAACAACCTTGGTAACACGCTTGATTGATACTACTTTATCTTCTAATTCTAACTGACTAGCATCAATAAGATTACGTTTCATGTGTTTCGCTCCTCCTTATTAGAATTTCAGCCCAGCTTCTCTTGCTGCGTCTGCCAGTGCTTTAACTTTACCGTGGTAGATATAGCCTCCTCTGTCGAAAACAACGCTTTCGATGCCAGCTTCAACAGCTTTCTTACCAATAACGGTTCCTAAATGTGCAGCAGCTGCTACATCATCAGTGTTCTCTAACTCAGCTCTTACTTCTTTCTGAAGAGTAGAAGCAGATACTAAAGTTTTTCCTACAGTGTCATCAATGATCTGAGCATAAATATGCTTGTTGGAACGAAATACTGCTAAACGTGGTGTTGTTGCAGTTCCGTTTAAATGATGACGTAATCTTCTATGCTTATTCTCACGAATTTTCGCTCTAGATGCCTTATTTACCATTTTCTCACCCTCCTGAATTATTTCTTACCAGTCTTACCAACTTTACGTCTGATAACTTCATCAACATACTTAATACCTTTACCTTTGTATGGCTCAGGTCTTCTCTTGTCTCTGATCTCAGCTGCAAACTGGCCGACTTTTTCTTTGCTGATACCGGATACGATAATCTTGTTACCATCTACTTTGGTTTCGATTCCGTCTGGATCTTCCATTTCTACCGGATGAGAATATCCAAGGCTAAGCACAAGCTTTTTGCCCTGTTTTGCTGCTTTATAACCTACACCGTTAACTTCAAGCTCTTTTGTATAGCCTTCGCTTACACCAACAACCATGTTGTGGATCAAGCTTCTTGTTAAACCGTGAAGAGATTTCATTTTCTTTAAGTCGTTTGGTCTGGATACTACTACATGACCATCTTCGACTTTGATTTCCATTTCTGTAGGAAGTGCTCTTTCGAGAGTTCCTTTTGGTCCTTTTACAGTTACTACGTTGCCTTCAGCGACAGTTACTTCTACGCCTGCAGGAATAGCAACCGGAAGTCTACCAATTCGTGACATATGTTTGTCCTCCTTACTTAGATTATCGGAGAGGATGTTTCATCCTCTCTGTTTTCAGTTTGTTCTCTATAAAAAATCTTGGTTCAAATTACCAAACGAATGCTAATACTTCGCCGCCAACCTGAAGTTTACGAGCTTCTTTATCAGTAATAACACCTTTGTTTGTAGAAAGAATTGCGATTCCAAGTCCACCAAGAACTTTTGGAAGCTGATCCTTACCTGCGTAGATACGAAGACCAGGTTTGGAAATTCTCTTTAAACCAGTGATGATTTTTTCGTTTTTGTCTTCACCGTATTTCAGTGTGATATGAAGAGTTTTAACAACTCCGTCTTCAACTAAATCATATTTTGCAATATATCCTTCATCAACAAGGATGTTAGCAATTGCAGTTTTCATTTTGGATGCCGGAACATCTACTGTGTCATGTTTTGCAGTGTTTGCGTTACGGATTCTTGTAAGCATATCTGCGATTGGATCGCTCATTGTCATGT
>ERZ772954.771-NODE-771-length-29218-cov-3.469876_pt1 | contig 29218 bp, 35 predicted proteins | sample MGYA00580684_ERZ772954 | MGnify/ENA primary metagenome ERZ772954 (study PRJEB29015, sample SAMEA2737654) | human gut metagenome | biome: human gut; feature: human-associated habitat; material: faeces | place: China | collected 2012 ...
AAAACGCTCAGATTGCCGGTGACTGTGTTGACTTAAATACAGAAAATCCAGCAGTTGCCGAATATATCAACCAGGCTTACAGTAAGTATATGGCTATGGGTGTTGATGCGTTCCGTGTTGATACTGTTAGACATATTCCAAGATTAACTCTTTGATGTCGTTGTTGATTTCCATTTTATTTTCTCCTTATGCTACTTCCCAGACTTTTTCAGAAATGTAGTAAGTACCAATGTTAGAACCGTCAGCTACTACTTCGATACCGTAGTAAGCACCAACTTTGTGCACTACTTCGTTGAATTTAACCACTTTAGCAGAATCAAGCACTTCAACCATTGACCATTTACCAGATTTACGCATTTTAGCTTCAACTGCTTGGAATTTAGCAAGGCTAGTGTCACTATCTTTGATAGCAGCCCATGCCATTTTCATTGCTCCTGCGATGTATTCGATAGCTTTACCACCGAATTTTTTAGCAGCTTCTTTTGCGATTCCCCAAGCGTTTGTCATAAGTTCTTTTTTCATGGTTCTTACTCCCTTTCTTTATCTTACATGTATATTATATATCATATATGATAGTTTGTCAACGCTTTTGATAAAGAAATTTAAGTTTTTTTGCAAAATAAAAAACCCCGACACAAAGCCGGGGGCAGTTCGAGAAATTTATCGAAAGACGCCAAGTATTCCACTGACTATGTTATCACTTATCTATGAAAATCACAAATAAAAAAAGAGCTATGAGATAACCTCGTAGCTCTTTGCCTATGATGGATAATCATTATAACACAAAAAGGACTGTCGAAACAATCCTTTCCAGAAATTCCATCGGGCTACGTGCACATAGATTACATGGCGCTGAACTCAATCAGTCTTTGGAACAGTCAAGACTTGCTTGCTGTAGGTATATTATAGCACAAACAAATAAAAAACACCTCCTAACAAGAGATGCCTTCCGCAAATGGGTCCCGTAAGATTATCCATAGCTATTCCCGATAATTATACCAAATAAAAAAAGCCCCAGCAAATGCCAGGGCTTCGACCACTACCACCATGATGTCCGAACTGTGGTCTGTCGGGAGGTGATATACTCCTTTTCGTTTATTTAATTCGTGGTCTGGTTAATTACATTTCCGTGCAATCGTCCAAATACTGGTCTTCAACCCATTGAGCGCTGTCTGGGTGGTTGATTCGAGACCAGCCGTTTAGTTTCTCGTAAACACGAACTCGTGTGCCTGCTGGGAGAAATTCCTTGTCTTGGCTATCGATGCGAGGACCAGCTTCAACGTAGTAGTCAGTGGTAAGAGTGCCTTCATAATAGGGTTTGTCCGACTTCTCTAAACGGGTATTAACATCTAATTCACGCTCAAATTCGCTTTGGGCTGGTGCTGGAAGAGGCGTCCCACTTTCACGGAAAACAATTTCACGAGGACGGCCATTTAGATCCCAGATATAATTATAATCATTTTCAGTCACTCCGTCCATGCCGTAGTTGCAATGGATAGCTGTGCTATCGCTAGTCATAATCAATACATGGCCAAACGCACCAAGAGAGCTTGAGCCGTCACGAGGCGCCCAAATGACGACATCTCCACGCTGCCCGTCAAATGTGCCGTCTACGGCATCGTAAATCTTCGCATATCCAATGGCTGGAAGTGCTTGTTGAAGTGATTCTGTGTTGTTGTTCAGGCTGATTTCAAGTGCATAACTTACTGCTGATGAGCAGTCAAATTCGATGCGTCCATCACCGTCAGCGTCATTCCCGTAACGGTCTCCCATGTCATAATGTACTGGAATTGATTGTAGATGATACATACGTGCGATACTTGATTCAATTTTACTCATTTTTTAGTTCCTTCCTTCAATTAATCTTGTTTTGGTTCGTGGTAGTTCAAAGCTTGCTCACTATCTCCAAGGCCCTTGGTTGTTGGGTCTGGAATGATATTTAAGATGTTTACAATTGTCAAACCTACCAAATAAGGGTTTGATACAAACTTACCAAACAAGCTGAACACCGCATCCCAACTTGTCAAATCTTGGAAATTAATTCCAAAGTAAGTCAAGATAGGTAGTGCAATTGCAAGCGCTACACGGTACAAAAATGCTTTGTTTTTTGCGTTAAAACGAATAGACCAGTTAATTTTCATGTTAATTCCTCACTTCTAAATTAATGTATTTTTTATAAAGGGCATCAATGTACCCATTGCCACCTAATTTTTTATAGCTGGAGTGCATCTTGTGGATCACATCCGAATTGTGGACAGTGGTATATCCACGCTCTAATTCTTTGGAAATGTCACGCTCTAGGCGCAGATACATGGTAACAAGATGTGCTTCATCATGCACTACCAGCTTGTCATTTAACTCGTTGATTTTTTGGCCATTTGATTCACCGACTTGTTGAATAGTTTCAACTGAATCATGAATCTTGTTCAGCTCGCCTTTTAAATCTCCGAATTGCGACTTGCTTAAATTAGCGGACTTGCTAGCTTTCATACCAAACCAGCCCGTTGCTATGACTCCGATAGTAGGGGCAAGGTGGTCAATCAGATCAGAAATATTCATCTTTTATTTTTCCCCCCCATTTTTAACGCATTAAGCCTCTGTAGTATCAGCCAAAATTTCGTCTTCAATCTTGTAACGAAGGTTGCGTAGTTCTTGTTCATCTTTGCGCATTTGTTTACGGTATTTAGCATAGAGTTCAGCGTTAAGAAGATTCTCTTGGACACTAGATACCGCATTCTCGTCAATGCTGATATAAGTCTGTTTAACCAGAACTGTAGTCCCTTCTTCTTCAACATTAAATTCTGCATTGATTGTGCGTTGTTTTGTAATTTTAAGTGACATGATATTATTTCCTTTCTTTATTCTTCAATTGTTGGGTATTCGTCTTCGGTGATGTAAGTGACCGTACCTGTGTAGACTGCATCTCCAAAACTTGGGTTTGAAAAATACATACTTCCATCCGGTTCAAGGTGCCACACTGCACATCCTTTGTGCTCATTAGCTACATTTTTATTGACAACCAAGTGAGTTTGCACACAAGGCTTGAATCCATTTGGAATCTTCTCGCCCAAATCCTTGCGTTCCCCTTCAACAACAGAATAGATTCCTCTGATTAAGCTGAAGGTTACTACACTACCTTGTCGTACTATGTTAGCTTTGACACCATACCCTATTGGGATTTCTTTTTTTACGGCAGGCTGATTACTTTGCACGAACTCAACCCAACTCCCAACGGTATTCTGCGTTAGAGTGCGTTTGAAGAACCTGCCAGAACTTGTTGCCAGCGATTGGTGAATGCCACCCAGCCCTTCTATTACTTCTAAGAACCCTGCTTGTTCTGTAGGTTTAGGCTTGTTGATAGGATAATTCTTCATCGTGCTCATTACTGAGAAGAAGCCTGTCGTTCTGTAATCATCGAGGTTTGTGTTGTTGTATTCGATGATTGCAGCGCCACGAACTTCTGTAAGCTTGTGATGTTGTATTGGTTTTTGTCCTGAATAAATTAATCCATTGACATCAAGCGCCCCGTTTTCACGATATTTACCAATACCCACACCTTGCTGGTCATAGGACATGATAATTTTATCGGTCGGCACTGTAGTTTGAAATTCTGAGACTGAAAATCTATCCTCTAGTTTTCCTGTGACTATGAACGAAGTATCCGCAGGGTATTCCTTGCCTAAATTGGCATTAGATGCCTTAAATTCAGAAATGCTTGACCATTCACCGCCAGCTTGCCCGTTATCTGCTACAACATTGCTTGTTCCGACTTTTGTTGTTGTAAAAGTCAGTTTCATAGTGTTTTTTTGAACGCCATTCACACCAAGAGGTGCTATCTTAGCAAATCTCTTAATGGTTAATATGTCTGACTTCGACCCACTTCTGGTAACCTCAAATTTTAGTGTTGGGCTGAAATAGAATAAGAATGTTATTTTAACCTCTTTCCAGTCAGACCAAATCCCACGAGAGTCTTGAACTCTCCCTCTCAAGGTCATTTGAGTGTCTTTGTTTACAGCGACCTCACGGAATACCCCACCGTTCGTTGAAACAGAATTGCTAGCACCAACAATTTCAGCGTAGTACCCAGCTATTGTAGATCCATTCTTTGCTTGCGCCCCGTTGAAGGCGACTTTCACAAGCGACATTATGGACACGAAATGTGTTGGCTCTGGAATTATCCTTTGAGTTGTTGCATTTGTGTCCGTTAAAGTAAATCCAGTGAACGAAGGCTTCATGTTGCTTGTGACAACGTTTGCTGTTAGTGTTGTTGACTGCGTCTGAATCAATTTGCCGTCTACATAAGTATCGACATATATAGTACCTCGGCCAGTTGTCGCATCCGGTATGTCGTTTGCGAAATCCGCTGGGATTGTCCACTTAAACGATGTCCCAACATTGTCAGCAATTTTACCTTGCTTGTTGCCCCAAGCATAGCGCAGTGTGTGCGTGGCACCAGCTAATTTCCTATCAATAGTGATATCTACTTGATTGCCAATGAATCCCTCCGGGACGCTCACCGAACTCCCTCTTGGGATAGTTGTCAGTGTTATGTCTTGGTTACCAATGTCTAGATTTCCAGGGCTGTATCCACCCGATCCGTTGAAATGCGCACGCACACCGAAGGCACCAGACCCATCGTCAGCATGGCGGACAGTAATTGTGCGGTCAATCAACTGTATCTCTGAATTTCGGTTAAGCATCGCTGGGCTACCAGAGTAGTCAATTCGTTGCCCAAAACCATCGACGTAACCAGAACATTGATAGCTTGCAAATGTCCACCCTTGATTCAGCAATGCTAATCGAATACGGACATCACTTGTATTGTTTTGGATATTCTGTCCAACTTGGTCAATCCACAGCCTAATGCGATATCCACGGTCATTATTTGACCAAAATTCTACCATGATTAACTACCTCCCACATATCTAATAACGTTGCGGTCTGGATTGATGAAGTCTTGCTCTTCTCGATAGCGACCAATCTGAATGGTTTTTGAGAAAATACCATTTTCAATGTGAATTACACCTTGCGAAATATACATTACTTCATTACCAGCCGAGAACATTGAAATGCGTCCATTTGGGCTGAACAACATAGAGCTAGAGTTATCGGTTTTACCGATAACAAGCCCTTCATTTGATGAAGTCATGTAGCTGTCGATGAAGTTCCAGCGCTCTGACATATCGCTCAGATTGTTCTCTAGTTTTGCGACACGGGCACTGGCATCAGCCAGATTCTTTTCAGCTTGTGCCCGGTTAGCGTTATTCGCATTAACAAAATCTTGGTAGGCTTTGACCCATTGATTAAGTGTGTCAAGAGATGCTTTCGCTTCAAGCTCGGCTTGCACCACAGAATTAACTTCATTGAGTTTGTTGAGCTGGGCTTGTGTCAATACGCTGTCGGCCTTAGAATTAATGTCATCTTGTACATCTTCGAGCGCAGGAGTCCAATCTGTTTTGACTGTCCCTTTTTCGATTTTCACTTCCCAAACAGACTTGCTAGCTGTTTTGTGATATGTGTTGACACGTAGATGATAGTTCCCTGTTGGTTTAACCCAAGTAATCTGCGTTCCTGTAGTCCCTGTTTTTAAATCAGATACAATCTGATAATTTTGGATTTTATCGTCCATTAACCAGAGTGTCACATTATCGCTCTCAGCGTTTCCATTGTGAAAAGCAGTAAAATTACCGTCTGATTTTGCGCTGACAAGGTACTTTTGGTTTTGCTCTAAGTAGACAGAAGTTTCGCTTTTGTAAAGAACGAAATTATCAAAATTCGTTGGTTTTTTGTCCGGTTTAAAAGGTCCTTTCGAGCCCTTTAAGAGATTGCGACCACCGACAGACACACTACCAGCAGTGTCATTCCATGCATAATCGGCTGGGTTGGTGCTATTCGCTTTATCGAAGTCGGTACATATACCCAGATATCGTTTGGTGCCGTCTTGAGTCAAACTGAAACCAGTTCGGCCATCAGCGCTATCAGCGTAGGCAAAATGGACGTAAGCTGTTCGTCCGTCTGCTCCAGCTTTGCCCGGAATACCGTCACGGCCATCACTACCCTTCCACTTAGACCAGCGATAGTCTTGTGGATTCCGACTATCCGTAGTGCTGAAATCTTGGTACATACCAATAAACGCCTTGCTAGTGTCTGTTTGACTGAAACCACCACCAGAAACCGTGTCAGCGTAAGCTATGTGGGTGTACTGTGTTTTACCGTCAGCACCTTTCACGCCGGGTATACCTTGGTCACCTTTAGGACCTTGTAAGCCTTGCAACCCTCTGTCACCTTTGGCACCTTGCTCACCTTTGGATCCTGGGTCGCCTTTAGCCCCGTTTTTACCGTCTGAGACATTTAAAAAAGTAACTTCTTCTGAAGCTACTTCTTTGTTGTCTACCCATGCAGAAACCGTCAAGGCTGTTGGTTGGGTAATCTCTGACGCTACCATGTCGTAAGTCATACCGACATACTTGATAACGCCATCAATCACAAAACGCCATGTCGCATTAACTGTTTTGTCGCCTTGTTTCAAGACTGGTCTGACAGTGGAACGACCAACGCCATTCTTGAATGCTGTACCGTTGGTTGTCGTGATCTCGACACGATATGGCAAAGCTCTTGCTGCGATTTCATCAATACGCTGTTGCAAATCAGACGATGGTTTATTAACGATTTTACGGTAATTAGAGAACACCACTGAATTATTCAACGGCATATCAAAACTGATAATCATTTCAGATACGCGAGCTTCAAGAGCTAGACCACCCCTAAAATTATTATTGATGATTTTAACGGTGTCACCTAAGTTGATGTCCTTGTAATTCTCAACAAAACTAGACTGGACATCAACGGTATAGGTTAACAACGGGTAAGCATATTGCTTAATAGTGCGTAATGCGTAGCCTTTAAGTGCATTGACATCCTTGTACTCAGTTTCAAAGTCCTTGCGTGTCCATCTATCCGTGTCACCATTGCTTAATGTTGATGGATATTTTTCTAAAGACAATGGCGCATAGACCGCCGGGTTACCTTTTTTAGAATAAAATTCTACTTGTCCTAATTCGTTCTTTTCCTCGAATTCAACACTTTCAAGATTGGTGCCTTCTTGCCCGAAAAAGTACCCAGCGTTAAACAATTGGGTCTTATCGCTAGCGACTTGGACACCCTTTAGGCCGTTTTGGTAGTATAGGATGACATCGCCTCTAACCTTACCGATGCCGTGGTGGCTCTCGTCTGGCTGTTGATAAATGTCAATGACAAATTTTTTCAAGGTTCCATCTCGATTTAACTCGGTACGAAAAATGAACTCTGCATCAAATTGATTCATTAAACTGTGAAGCTGTTCTAGTTTAGTACCGTTTTGAGAATCAAATGTGATAGATCTTGTTTTATCAGAAATTTCATTGATACCAATTTCAAGACCAGCAAAACCAAGTAAGTCAAGGTTTTGAAGATACCAAACAATATCTTTAGCACCGCCACTACTGGCAAGAGGTCGTGAGCTTTCCATAGCTAATTCAAGATTGGTGTTATTACAAGTTACTTGAAATGCAGTGTCATTCTCAACGAGTTGTGACACATAGAAAACATTGTAGGAATTATCGTAGTAGAATGACACATACATCTGATCGTTGATGTATTTCACATCATCGTGCAGTTTCCCGTTAACGATTTTAGGAATTGTGAAATCAAATGTACTAGTTGAGTATTCAAGATAAGTGTGCCATTGACTGTCAGAATATGGCAACATGCCAGGAACGTTGTTATTTAACGCACACACCTTGCGCATATTCTTGTCGTGAATCCAAATTTGCATTAAACAAAACGCTCCTTCCAAGTTATTTCAATAGTCGGGTCAGTCCTTGTCCAACTAGACGTGTAGATGTCGATTTCAGTTTCACCAGTACCAATGCTGAATGGTTCGGATAAATAGGTTAACTCGTTAGATGCTGGCAAGTTATCAACGAAAGTTTTACCTTTTGCCATGTCAATTTCAAGGATAGAACCCTTACGGAAACGGTTTGGGATATCCTCCTCTTTGTTCACATGGTGCTTAGCGTAAACAAAGCTATCCAAATACATATGTGTAACGAGCGGGAGATTTCTAATTCCGAAGAAACCGACATTAATTTTTGCCGATTTCTTCCCTTTGATTTCGGGAATTTTAAATCTAGGATAGCTACCTTGGAAGTAAAACTGTACTTCGTCATCGAAACGTTGCATATCCGACCACCCTTGCGGTTCGTTAAATGGGTTTTGGGTCATAATATGCGTGCCCCAGAATCGCTTTCTGTCGAGTATGCGATAACCACCTTTACCATCGCTGGCAAGGAAACGATACTCACAACCTAGACCATTATCAGCCTTAATAGTATCGACTCCGTACAAGAACGTGCCGTTTGCATCAGTAACATGTATTTTGAGAAAACCATACTCATTAGACGCACCGAGCCAGAAAATCTGTCTCCACCACATATATTCATAGAGTGAGCCTTTTTCTCGGTTGCTGTCCGCTGGAATATCCCATGTAATTGAACTCCCACGTAAGAAACCAGAACCACTCCCTCGATTTGCTAGTGCTATGTGTGGTCTACCCCATGCATTATCGATAACGAGCGTCCCGTTTAAATCTGTATCAGAATTAACGTTAAAGCGCCCTTGATTTTTTACACCAACCGCAAAACCATTAGTGATCCAGTTGTAAGAAACATAGTCAAACAAAATTTCAGACTGCTTAATATCTCGTATGTCAGCTTCATTAGGATTCCCAATCTCGTAACTTTCGCTAGACGATTTTACAACCCCAACCCAACCATTATCTGAGTTGAATTTCAGCTTAATGTTTGGGAAAGTTTCTGCCGTACCAAAATTCTTCAAGGTCGCCTTGTAGTGCCCCGTAGAAATTTTCTTAACGCTGCCGTACTTGGTTTCACCATCACTACTTACTAGAGCTTGTGCCTTGTTCTCACCGTAACTTTTCGGCACGTCAAATGTAACCGTTACCGCTGCGGTAATCGGTGCTGTGTTCTTATCCACTGTTAAGGACACTTGACCAGACGGGATAGCTTCCCAAACCTTGTTAGGTTCATCGCCAAAAATCAACGGTTTAGGCTTATCTACGTTGAGATATCCGCCCAGCGTTTCAGCGATGGTATTAAAGTAGTCGTAGTTTCCGACCAAGGTAAACGATACTTGAATCTGCTTGACTGACAAGGTGCTATATAGGAATTGCTGGCCGTAGCGTCTACGTCCTTGATCTTGATAGTTGTTATTGAAGTTAGATGCCACGTTTTTAGTGACATCCACTGGAACGGTACGCCCTTGCCCCTCGTTAAATAATTCGGTTAAGTTCTTACCGTCGTAGGTTACTGACATTCCTATCAAATAATGCTACCTCCTAACAACGCCTGCCGGCGTTCATAATCGTTTGTTGCTTTTGTCATAAAGGGTGCTAACCCGTTTGATACACTTCTTCCATCGATAACGTTTCTGATCTCGATTGGGTTAGAGCCATTGGTTACTAATTGACTTAGCAAACCAATCATGACATCCAACTTATCTTCGAGGACAGAAACACGCTCACGGTCTGAAGCGTTATCGTGGTTGCCTTGTGGGGCATCACCAGCGAAACGAGCCACTGCTTCAGTAAGCAGTTGCCACGCCCTGCCACGTTTGGCGATATCTGTTGGAATAACATACTCTGGCATATCGCCTTCAGCTAATTCATAAACACCGTTTTTGTGGACTAGACCACCGTTAGCGTAGCCGTAGGCTGCGACACGGTTAAAGGCTGCATCCGATGTACCGTAACGGTGCTTGATGTAGTTAATCGCAGCAAGCAAGTTATCATAACCATTACGGATATTGTTGTGCCCTGGGTGTTTGTAAGCGTTAAATGTTGGGCCAATGGTCTGCATCAAACCAATAGATGGTGTACCAGCTCTGGCGTTACTATCCCAATTGTTTTGGACGTTAGGGTCACCACCAGATTCACGCTGGATTGTCGCCAAAATCTTAGACACACGGAAGTCATTAGGCTCAATGCCGTTTGCTTTCAATGCTCTAACTACTGATTCACGCCATCTTGCTACGCCAGTACCTTGAGGGCCATCTTCACCACCACCCGCAGGGCTGAGCAACGGGCCAAGGGTTTTCTTAATCCAGTCGAACATGCCACCGACTTGACGTTTAATCAAGGTTTGAAGTGGGCTGTTACGGTCTTTAAGTGGCTTACTATTGTCTTCACCACCGCCACCGCTATCACGCACCCCAAAATCAAGGAAAGTAGCAGCGTTAGAGATATGACGGCCGGCGTATTGGTGATACTGACCATTACCGCCGTAGTTGTATTCTTCACCGTCGTAAGTGTCCCCATGTACGGCTGTTACAAAGTCAACGTGGTTGCTTGATACTGGCCCACCAGTGTAGACGGCTACCGTTCCCGGTTTAGGTCTGCTTAGGTGCGGTACGCTTGCAGAAATCCATTGGTTACCGTTACCAAGGTGACTAAACAAGCTAGGTTTTACACCAAGGTTAGCCAAACGGCTGGCAACGAAGGATACACACTCACGATAGAAATAGCCCCAAGGGTCAGCACCAGCATCTTTAGCCTTGTCTTTGAATCGGTAGTCATCACCTTTAGCACCCATAGCGACAGTACCTTCATCCATTGAGGCACTGGCCATAGACCAAAGTTCTTTCCACCAGTTCTTAGCTTCTTCGACTGGTTTCTTATACAAGGCGTTACCGAGCGGGTTGAACATACCAGCTAACTTATCAGCATTAGGGCTGAATTTCTTAGCGAGTGAACCTACTGGATCTTTGACAACGTCGGTGACAAATTCAATCATCTTCATAAACTTGTCGACACCGTTTTTCATGGTATCCCAGACTGAGCCAGCTACATTAGTAGCCGTATCCCAGATTTTAGACCAGAAACCAGTACCTTTCGCAAACGCTCCACGTTCAACACCCATGAGCATAGCCAATTCACTAGCATTGATAACTTCCGAACCAGCCGGCAAGAGGTATTCAACGTTTCGACCTTGTGGCAAGAATGACTTACCGTTAGGCAAAATAACCATTTCTTGATTATTGGTTTCCGGGCTATCGTAACCATCGTTAAGTGTAGCTAACGTAGGTTTAGTAATTGGGTTTCGGTATGAGCTAAACATACCAGTACCACCGGCAAACTTAACTTTCGGAATTTTAGAGATAGCTTCCTTGCTACCACCGAAATCAGAAATCAGTTTGTTAATGCCGTCAATACCAGCGTTTGGCAAGGCAATGACAGCGTTGATACCGTCGCCGGCAAGTTTTTTCATGCCGTCCCACATTTCGCCAAAACCTTTTTTAACGTTATCCCATGTATCTTTGAAGAATTTAGCAATGTTGGTTAAAGCGTCGGTAATCAGTTTGGTAATATTAACACCGAATTTTTCTTGTGTTAACGCTCCGATTTCATCCCATTTTTTAGATAGGAATTTCTTAGAGTTTTCCCAACCGTCAAACCAGTTCTTATTGATACCCTTGTGGTGTTTGTCAATATCCTTACCAAGGGCAGTCATGGCTTCCGTAGCATTGCCCTTGATACCTTCCCACGTTTTAGATGCGAATTTCTTGACGTTGTCCCATTTTTCGCCCCAATCTTTCTTAAGGTTACTCATGTGTTTGGCAACGCCCTTCGCCATATCTTTGACATGGTCCACGGTGCTATCAACGAACTTCTTGAATGGTTTGTTGTGCTTGTACATCAATTCAAACCCAGCGACTACCGGATTCGAGATTACAAGCAATTTTTTAGCGGTGTTAGTAAAGGCTTTAATACCTTTTTCACCACCAGTGAAGTAAGTCTTGGTCTTTTCAAAACCTTTCTTGGTGCTCTTGGTCATTGAGTCCATCGCACCCATCCAAGTCTTCTTCATGCCATCCCATGTCTTACCGAGCCATTTACCAGCGTTAGAGAAACCGTCTTTGATGTTTTTAACAATCCCATCAACGAACTTCTTAAACTTCTTATTGTGCTTGTAGATCAGAGCAAAGGCTCCAGCGATAGGATTGGCAATAAATAAAAGGACTTGTTTCCAGTCCTTTTTGAAGAAATCAATGATTTTGCCAAAGATTTCTTTTGTGACTTTGAAGATTTTTTCAAAGGCTTTCTTGGCAGCCTTAAACATATTATCTACAAATTCTTTGAACTTCTTGTTGTGTTTGTAGAGTAACACTAAAGAAGTGATAGCTAGTGTTACGGCAGTCACAATCAAACCGATAGGGTTAGATGCCAAAGCTAGGTTCAATAGTTTTTGTGCTGCAGTCATACCGACTGTAGCTGTTCGCCATGCGTGGATACCTTTGACCACTGCCGTAATACCCATAGCGACTTTAGAGCCTACAAAATAAGCTGCGAACAAAGAGCCGACTGTTTTAATAGCCGTCTTATGCTCGGCAATACCGCCCAAAGCCTTGGACAATGATGTTACTGGTGACTTAGCCTTCTTACCGTTGCCAGTCATGAGGTTAAACGCACCAGCGACACCTTTAATCATGTCTATGGCAACTTCCCAGACACCACCAGCAAAATCTTTACCAATGCTAAATACCGCTCCTAGACTGTCTTTAACTTCCTTGAAGAAAACGACAATCTTAGGTGCATTATTAGCAATGCTTTGACTAACTTTATCGACAACGTTGTTTAAGCCATCCATAAAGCTATTCATTTTATCTTTGCCATCACCGAGATTAAAGACCTTAGAAAAGGCATCCATGATAGTGCCTAATCCCTTGGAAACGTGTTCCCCTAAGTCTTTAAATTTCGTTTCAGTGTTAGGGTCAGCAACCCAATCCCCAATCTGTTGCAAGAATGGGTTTTTCATTTTGTCGATTGGGTCACGGAAAGCAGCGACCACCGCTGGCATACGAGACTGGATGGTTCTTTCAAGACCACCAATGGTAGTAGAGAAGTTAGCCGTAGCATCCTTGTACTTGTCTTGCAACTCGAACAAGGCTTTCTGTGCCATTTCAGAGGTAATCTTACCGTCTTTTTGAAGTTCAGCATATTTTTCTTGGGTCATATCAGCAATGCCCAATTCTTGTGCAGCAACTTCTTTCAGTTGGTTTTTCATTTCCGGGAAGACATTGATAATAGACATCATGTCTTGCCCTTGGACCTTACCATTGGCAATCATTTGAGCCCATTGAGTAGCAAAGTTTTCCACGGCTGCATCGGTCTGACCAAACGCATCTTGCAAGGTAAGAATGGCTTGCGTTTGCTGTTTGGTCAACTCAGTATTGTGAGTTACCGCATAGAATTTTTGGTTCATGCCGTCAACCATTTCGGTTGAGTTAGCCGCTGCTTGTGCCATTTGGTTGGTCATATCGACCATTTTCTTACCTTCTTCAGCATTACCCGTTAAGGTTAACCAAGTGGCGTTCATGGTCTGTTGGTACTTAACGTATTCGGCACTGGATTGTGCGATTTCGTCAAATTTACCCTTAATAGCTCCCAATGCGTTTTGGAAACCGTTGCTAATCAAGTTAGCTGCAAACGTAGCCCCAAAGATACCTTTTAAGCGTGAGGTTTTTGTTTCAGTCTCGCTAACTTCACTACCCAATCGTTTAAAGCTCTCTTTCAACCGTCCGATAAGTGAGCTAGAACGTTGGCTTTGCTCAATCTCATCATTCAACCTATCGGCAGCATTACGAGCATGGGCTAAACTAGTAGCCGTTTCATCCAAACGTCTACGTTGAACGAGGTATTCTTCAGAGGTTTTGCCAGATTGGCGAGCGACACGCTCAAGCATTTCTTTTTGGGCCTCGTACTGCTTGTTTAAGTTAGTAATCGAACCCTTGTATTGCTTGAGTTGTTCTTGCCTAGCTTCATCTTCCTTGCCTTCAGCTTTCAAACGCTTGATATAAACATCGGAAGTTTCGTTTTGTAGCTTGTACTCTTTCTGTAATTCGGCAAGCCCAGACCGATGATAGTCCAGGCTGTTCTTAGCTTGCCTTTGTTGATTTTCCAACGACGCCAAACGAGTAGTCGCTTGGTCAATCTGTTGTTGATACTTAAGGTACTGTTCGGCAGTTTCAGCGGTACTACCTTTCAATTGAGATTGCTCTTGTTTCAGTTTCTCAATCTTGTGTTGTTGGTTTTGGATAGCGTTACCCAAACCGTCGTACTTAGCTTGTGCTGCTCCCAAATAGTCCCCAGCACTACGCATTTGGCTTTCTTGTGCCTTCCATGCGTTCGTAGAGCTATTGACTAACTGAGTTAACCGCTTAATCGAATTGGCAGCCTGTAGCGTATCCAAGGCGATTTCCGTGGACATGGTAGCTTGTACTTTTGCCATGTATGTATTTTCCTCCTTTCCTTAAATATTTAGAGTAAAGATGTTGGGTCAACCATCCTATCTTCTTCCTCTTTGGCATTTAAGATTTTCATTAGCTCGTAATAGTCAGTGTCATAATACTGATCTAGCGTCCACCCAAAACCTTGGATTGATTTTTTAGCAATGATTTTCAAATCTTCAATGCGATTTTCTAAATCAAAAATCTGTTCGCCTTTAGACTTTATTCTTTTGGGTCAACTTCACCAGCGGCGTTCTCAAGTTGTTCGTCTGTCAATCCGTACATATAACCCACCAATTTTTCGGCAATCTCTTGTGTACGCTCATTGTCCAAATCAAGCAATTTGTCATAGGCTTCATCATCCAAGTTAAGAACAGCACGGATAAAGCCAAGCATTTCTTTGAGGATTGTAAAGCTAGCTTGTGTTTGTTCTTGTGTATCACCTTCTTCGACGGTGTCGCTGATTTTAAGCACGGCAAGTTGGTACTCGTGCATACGCAAAACGTTACGGTTGCTTGTAGTCACCTTGAAGGCTTTCTTGCTGATTTCTGGGATTTGAATAGTTTTGATTTCCATTTCTCTTTACTCCTTTAACAAAAATAGAGGTCAGGCCGTGAGCCCGACCTCTTGCGAATTATTTAGATTATCCACCGACTACTGGTGTACCAGTGAGAACATATCCACCAAATACTTCTTTGAACATGTTAGCTTTATCAAAAGTAGATGCTCCAGAATAGTATTTCTTGTAAGGCTCATTACCAAACGCATCCGCTGACAAGGCATTGAATGTCATGTTATCGTCTTGGCGAGTTTGGGCAGTATCAGTATCTGTAGCAACGTTTTGAGTTGATTCTTGCATGATACCATTAGCGAAACCAAAGAACACTGAGTGTTTGCGGTCAAGTGTTTCAGATTCAATCAATACCGCTGTGTGTGGTTTTTCACCGTCCATCACATAACCACCCTTGCCATCTGGTTTGAAACCAAGCATTTTCTGTTTGATTTCAAAGTCAAGGTTATTGAAGTCGAACGCTACTGTTGGTGAACCGGGTGCGATCATCACGTCTTGTACTGAGTTGTTCCCAGGAACTTTAGTCGCTTGACCTTCCAAGTTAGAGATGTTAGCGGTACGAGTACCGAGCATCTTAGAGTCAACTTCGATTACACCGTCTGTTGAAAGGCCATCAGCACCTTTAAGTAGTTTTTGGGTTTTAGGGTCAACCAATGCAAGGCGGACCATTTTCAAACCTACAATTGCCATATAGTAATATCTCCTTTGTTAAATTAATCTGTCGAGGGCAACAAAAAAGACCGCCGTGATCTGCAATGTATCGGGGTCTATACTATGTTCTCTCATATCTGTAATTGAGTAGTGTTCAGATTTTAGGAACTTCAATAGTTCCATTTCAAAGGCTTCGATATCAAAGTCGATATCAGCCTTGTAGAAAATCTGGACTTCTATTCTATCTGTTTTACTGAAAAAGGTATTGTTTCCGCTTAAGTCAAGGGATGGATTGCTTTCAGTGAGTAACACGATTGTCTTATCGGTGTTTTCTTCGAGTTCTTTCGGCAAGTTGTTCGCATATACTTCACTTATTTCACCAAATTCTTTGCCGTCAATTAACTCTTTTAGTTTTACGGTTGCTAGCACTTAATCACTTTCCTCCTTTTCTACGGATGAGTTTTTCATACTCCTCTTTTTCTGCCAATAGCACTTTCTTTTGAACGCTGCTATCGTTCTGGACATTGGTAACGAAATGATCAGCACGATATTTCTTAGTGCCGTCATTTAATCGTCTGGCATTTTGGGCGTGGTAATTATTTTTCCAGCCTACGGTTGCCACACCGTTCTTTCTGCCGTCCGCATTAGTGGATTGGACAGATAAACCGTCAGCCATGTGCCCGTACTTCAAATCTCTTTTATTTGAGTAGTGTTTCTCACGAGTCACTTCTTCCAACTCTTTTTGAAACACTTTCGCACCAGCGGTTGTAATCTTTGCTTGTTCCGCTGGTGTGATATCGCCAATGCTGGCTACCGTTTCAAGCCAGCCCTCTAGTGCTTCATCAAGCCCTACCATAAGCTATCACCCAACTTTCTTATGCTTTCTAAGTGTCAGAAAGTCGTAGCGGTTAAGCCCAAAGTTTTCGTTTGGACTAACACGCACAATATCATACTGAGTGCCGTTAAGAACAGCCACTTGGCCTTCAATCACTTTAGCGTTATGGCGAATGACAATCACTCGTGTATCGCTTTCGCCGTTTTGTTGGGCCAAATACTCTTGATTGAGTGTGCGAATGTGGGGTTTATAGTGCAATGTAAACTGTTTCACGAATTTCGGCACGCTCACACCCGTGAATTTGTTAGGGGTGCTTTGGTATGTGCCAAAATCAGCCTTGAAACGAAAGTCTGAGGGTAAGTATCTAACTTTAGGCATTAGTCACCTCTTTCTTCACTGTACGTTGCGTATAAGCCCCTTAATTGCCCAATTATGCTATTCAAAGTGAGATTGACCGGATAAGTCACCGTGTCCGTTAGAGCTACTCGATAGGTGAAGTATGAACTTGTTAGGGCTATTACAGCCGTGTCGTATAGAGATTCCACACTCTCAAGGTCGTAGAATTTCTTATCACTACCGACTGCATTGATAATGTACTGTTGAGCTGATTCAATGTAAGCTGGAATGAGTGCAGTGTCGTCTGTCTCATCCAGATTAAGAGTCTGCATGATGGTTTCCTTAGATACACTCATTGCTTACCTCCTAAATTAAGCTCCTGGAGTAAGATTGGCTTTTTGGTCAGCGATTGCTTTAAATGACGCTGGCACAAACGCTTCTTCATCGGTTTTAACAACGTCGAAACGGTCAATAACACGTACTTTAGTCGTATCAGTTTCAAATGCTCCACCACCGATGTTAGTTGAAAGTAGTGACAAGTGTTGGCGGTCAAAGAGTGTTACCGCTTGTTTCAAATCGCCAAAGTACAATGGCATAGCTCCACCAGTGCCATTAGCAAGCCAGCGGTCAGAAACTTCTTTAACCATGAAGCCATCGATTGAGTATCCAGTAGGTGATTTCACATCACGTTCCATGAGGTAGTCACCCATTGCGTTCTTAACTTTCTTAAGGGCAGTAAAGCCAGAAGTGTTAGTCAAGAAGAATGAAGTTTGCTTGATAGCTGGGTCAACTTTAGCTTCAAGATCAATGATGTCATCCCATTTAGCCAATGTTGGTTTGGCTGGGAGTGTAGCAATAACTTCCAAGATAGCTTTGTTACGAGTAACAACGACTTTCTTAGCAATCCAACCAGACAACCATGCAAGGATATTTTCGGCAGAATCAGCAAGCAAGCTGTTAGTTACTGTTGAGATCCCAGCATAGCGTTTGATAGCGTAGCGGATAAGAGAAAGTTTTGGATCGTCGTTATTACCGATTTGACCAGCTTCATCGTCAATTTTAGTAAGCCCAGTAATATCAGCCCATTTTTCATAGACACGAGAACCAGTAAGAGTAGTTACGTTTTCGACATTAACATACTCTTGCAATGAATCGTATTGACGAACCAATGTATTGATAGCTGTGCGAATATCTTGTGGGATAGTCAAGCCAGCGTCAGAGCCAGTAGCGTCTGTTTTTGAATCAAGCAAATTTTGGTAGCGACCACGAACGAGGTTTTTAAAGTCTTTAACAAAGTTAGCTTTAACTTCTTCTTCGTTCTCAGTCAATGGTTTTTTGTCTTCTTCTGGCATGTTAAGCACTTCGTTAGCACGCGCTTCTGTGTACTGTTCTTTAAACATGTCACGTTTCATTTTAGCAGTGTCACGCTCATTCTTGATTGCTTGCAATTCTTCAGCGGTTACTGAATCATCAAGCATAGCTACGTTAAGTTTTTCATTCAAGTTTTCGACCTTGTCGCCTTGTGCAACCCAAAGGTCATGCAATTCGTTTGATGTTTTCATTAATCATCTTCCTTTCATTTTTCAAGTAAAATCGCCAATTTCTGCTCACGCAATGAATTGGTTTTAGGTGTAGCAATCATATTCTTAAATTTAGTGATTGCTGATTTGCTTGGTAGTTGATGTACGGCGTTAGTAACCATGATTTCTTCTTCATCGTTATCGAAGAACATGATTTCATCCGCAAAGCCTTTATCAACGGCAGTTTTAGCATTAAGCCATGTTTCTTTAGCCATAAGATCTAAAAGCTCTGGTTGTTTAAGACCAGTCTTCATTTCATAAGCTAATGCGATAGACTCATCAATGCTATTTAAGACTGCTGATTGGTGCTCTAGGTCATCCGCATTACTGTGTCCAGGGTCTACCGAAGCCTTATGAATCATCATTTGACTTGTTGGGGACATCCTAACAACGTTCCCAGCCATAGAAATGACACTCGCAGCACTAGCGGCAAGCCCTTGCACGTTAACCACAATACGCTTGCCGCTGGCTTTAAGCATGGTATAAATTTCGCTTGCTGCAAACACATCACCACCGTTTGAAGCAATGTTAAGCGTGATTTCTTCGTCTTCGTCGTTTTCGATAGCATCTTGAACCATTTTTGGATAAGTGCATGTCATTCCAAAGAAATCATAAAACGCTACTAGATCATTGCTTGCAATATCGCCTTTAATGTCAATCTTGCCCATTTATCTCACCTCCTTTCAATACGGTACGGTTAGGATTCTTACCCTCTGGCAACTCTTTAGGCAGAATTTCAGCTTGTTGCAAAATATACAAGCCTTGATTTTGTGCGAGTGTGCCACTTTTAACCATGCTATTGATACGGCTGATATAGTTAGCACCAGTCGGGTCAACCGCTGGGAAAATATCTGCATCCACATCGCATGAAAGTTTCTGAGATAACTCACTAAGAAATGGTCTTAAATAGCGTACAACTGCTTTAGAGTAGACGTTAGAGCTCATTTCTAGTGAAGATTGTTGGTCCCCTTGTCCACCGACAACGTTCTCTGGGATACCGTAGACTTTTGCAAATTGTCCGGTCGTCCAGTCCGCTTGCTTAAGTAGTTGGGCCACGTTGGACTTGATTTCAAGGGGTGTGAAATCCTCTAAATCATCCAGTACCAACGGACCACCTTGCATTTGCTTCATTGCTTGTCGAGAGCATGAGACCTTGGTTTTGAAATCGAGCAAACCACCGCCCTTAATCTTCAAAATACCATTAGCGTTTAGGGCATTTTTAAGTGAGTTAAGCGTTAGTTTATCACTGGCTTTTTGAATATCCAATTCTCTACCAAGAGCCATCAATGGGCTTACGCTTGTAAGACCACCGTCCACTGATAGCAATCTAAAGTGTAAGATGTCGCTTTGTGGAACGTGCTGTTTTGGTGGAATGCGTGGATCATCAAATGTGATGTTGTAATAAAGCCCATTCTGATTGTCCAATCGGTTGAAAGAGACTTGAGATGGTCTCAAATACTCCCACTTCATATCACGGCCATTGTCATTACGCCATCGATAGGCAAAGGCTTCCCCACCCAAAAGCATTTGAGCAAAGATAGACTGGTAGAAATTGAAACGGTTAGCACTGTTTGACGGATTGTCTACGATGCCTTGCATTTGTTTCCGACTAGTCGTTAACTTAGCAGTCGCAAGGTCGTTAGATAGCTGACTGATAATAGAGAATAGGTCTGAGTTTTTAAGAGCAGTTTCAGCCGAAACCCACTCACTACCATTCAAGGTAGCCAAAAACTCTGGATCAGTAATATCAAAAAAGCCCCCTTGATTGCTCGGTGGGCTTTCGGTTGCTAAATTAAATATCGGCAATTATTATCACCTCCTTTCTAGCCTTTCTTGCTAGCTAATTCACTCACTAGCCCAGCTAGTACGAATGTGATTGTCATACTAATACCAAACCACACATAGCCGATGTGGTAAGTAGTCACATTAAGCGAAATTGCAGCTAAAATGAACATCAAAATGTCAAAAATAGCCCAAATCGCCTTAAAAAACTTCAAAATCATGTATTAATACTCCTCTAATAGCCCACTATCTGGGTTTTTTAGCCAATTTAAAACGGCCTCTTGACTCATGTGTTCTACCTTCCATGTTGGATTGTTGGTAATGGCGTAATCTTCGAACGCATACATACCGTCATAAAATGCGTCGATAAGAGCGTCCACTACGTCGATTTTATAGGTCGATTTCATTTTATCGACTTGAATACCGATGTTATCTTCTTTGATTACCGCATTTATCAAGGCTTTTCGCATGATTTCATCATCCAAGCGTGTGATATTGCCTTCGATAAAGAGCGTTTGAAGGAATTTTGTAGGGTCTTTTAGTTCACTTGTCCGTTGTCTGATAGGCATGAGTGGGAAACTAGTGTTAGATTCTAAGGCTTTGATAATCTTTGAAACCATCATAGCGTCATAGCCAAAGAAAACCACATCAAGTTGGTTATCTTCGACATACTCACAAAACCACCGATAGACTTCCTCTGGATTGATAAGACCCTGTGGATGGCTTGTAATCGTGCAAAAACCCTTGGTTTCTAGGTCTCGATAATTGACACCGTCCTGCTCCATTTTGGCTTCTAATGAGCCAGCTTGTTGCCACGGAATGAAACTGTGTTGTTCGATGTGCCATTTCTGACTACCATCTTCCGCAACATACGGATAAACAAAACCGATAGCCGTGTTATCGCTAAACATTGAGGCATCCAACCCGACATATACACGCTTGCCCTTGATATCGAATTCATCAACGACTGCATTTTCAATATCAGTCAAATCAAGGAAGCTATTGCTATCTGCCAATAGCCAGCAATTCATGTTCTTAACTTGGAAGTCAGCAAGTTTTCCCATGAGTAGTTTCTTATCTCGTTCGGAAAGTAGCCCTTTCATCAACCCGTCTTTTAATTTTGGATGATTTAACAACGGGTTACTCTTTGCCCATGTTTCTGGCTTAAAGACTTCTTCCAAGTTATCTTGCGACCAGATTAAACATAACTGGTCATCACCGGAACGGTCAAAGTCACGCTCCATAATCTCAATCAGTTTCTTTTGCTCTTGGTGGAATGGAACATCGGGCGTTTGGTAAGAAGTCGAAATTTCAATAAAGCGTGAACCCTCGGTGTTAACTTGTCCGGATGTGATTTTAGAAATACCTTCATCCGTTCTAAGCTCACCGACCTCGTCCGCTACTGCCAGTTTAAAGTGTTTACCGTCAAATTTACCAGATTCAAACGAGATAGTATGAATGGTATTGGCATCTACGAGCGATTTAATTTCTCGTGAATATAATTGGACTTGTGTTTCCTCTGCTAACGACTTAAACGGCTCGTTCTCTATGATTCTAGCCATCATAGATTTGACGTAAGTATACAGCTTCATTGTTTGGTCGAAGTTTAGTGAGCTAACAAGGAAATCTTGGTTGCTTTGTCCGATAATCTCAATCAAATAAGAGAAATTAAGGCAAATGCCGGCTATCATTGTTTTCCCTTGCGAACGTGCAATAGAAATGATGATATTTGAAAACCTTGGAACATCGTCCAAGTCGAACCATGCAAAGAGTTGGGCAAATATGAAATACTGCCAATCCATAGGCTCTAGTTTTTGGCTTAGATCGTCGACATTCGGCACTAATGATAGGAATTTCAAGAAACGGTTAAACGCATCAACCGAATAGACATAAGGAAAATCGCTATCCCCTTGTCTTTGCAAATCTCGAAGGTGTCGGAAACATGCTAATTGAATATTGTAACCAGCGACAACCTTGCCATCTAGCACGTAAAAACAGTATTGTGTGCCATAGTCGGTATATGTTTTTCGCTCATAAGAAAAATCGATGCTCTTATAAGCACCGATTACATCTTTTGACTTGGTTAAATCAATCTCTTGCATGTTTCACCTCCTTTATTTGAAGAATGCTGCCATTTTATCTTTCATCGAAGAATTATCCGATTGGCTTCCGGCTATCTCAGCCAATTCTGCCCGTCCTTTTGGTGTCAAACCTAGCTGAATACCTATTTTATTAAGGGTTTCAGTGGCATCTTTCATCGTCGCAACAGCTGGGTTCTTTCTAAATCCCATTGACTGCTCACCTAAAATCTCGCCGCTACCTTGTGCTTGGATAAGTTTTTTAATTTCGGTTTGGATACCGTTTTCTTTGACATCCTCATAGGCTTTTTTGTAGATCTCGTAGTTGGTACAGTAGGTTTCCACAAGAAACGTGTCGATACGTTCGACCTTTTCTGTTGCTTCTAAAAACGGAATGATTTTACGCCAAGTCTCTCTAGCTACCGTTCCTAAGTAGTTCGGAGGGTCCGTGGGTAAACGCCCCGAATTTTGTTTGAAGTATGGATTCTTGACCACATCGCACCCTCCTTTCTATTTTCAATTATGACACCGCTTAAAAACCCTCAAAATTGGCGTGCGGTGTAAGAAAACACCTTGTGGCGGCTCCCCTTGGCACGAGAAGGGGCGGGGGTCAATTTTAAATCGTTCCGAGGGTTATTATACCACCCTTATTATAAAATCGTGCTATGGGCTTATTAGAGGGGTTTAACGACGTCCTCTTTTTTGCGGGCTATTAAACCTGCCCACGCATCCACGGAAAGCCGCAGCTCCGTGTTCTGTTTCGTTCTATTTTGGCCAGTGCCATAGATTTCTTGTTCCAAGGTACGTTTGGTGTTATCGCAGCTCCTACACGTTGCTACCACATTTGAAATTTCAGTCCTAAGTTCTGGAGCTATTTCAACGGGTGTTACGTGGTCGCCTATGCGTGCGTCTGGTGTGGTCACACCCAACGCTAGACAGTACTGACATAGATAGTTGTCACGTTCTAACGCAATCTTACGAATAGATGACCAAGTCTTTGAACGATAGAATGCGTAGCGTTCCTTACTCTCATCGTCTCGGTTCCTCACTCGTGTGTTGTATCTTGTCCGTGAGTATCTCTGTCTTTCCTCTGTGTATGCTGCTTCCATACTGCTATGTGTACTACAGTAATGTAATGGTCTCTCTGTTAGAGCATGGCATCCATCCGCCTTGCATCGTCTGACCATCGGCATGGGTATACCTCCTCTCAGATAAACTAAAAGAGAACACTACTGTGTCCTCTTGATTCGATAATACTATATTACCACGTTGATAGTATGGTGCACTATAGATTGGTATATACCACTACAGATTAGTCCAAATACTTCTCAGCTTGTCTTACCTTCACATAGTATGTTGCCCTACTAAAGCCCATACGGTCACATATCTGCCAGATATCTAGCTGGTCTATGTACACCATCTGGAGTAGGGAGCGTGCCTCTATATCCCCCACCTCTGCTATTTGACGGCGGAAGTCTCGCTTTTGCTTAATAGCTTCGACAAGGGAATGTTTCATTTCCTCCCGTTCCGTCATAAGTTCCACATAGACATCATCCTTGCCCTTACGTTTCCCACCTTGTACCATGTCAACTTGCATAGCACCAGCCGTAACTTTAAGGGCTTGTGATTCCAACCTTTTAATCTGTTCTGTCTGACTGTCAATGTACCTGTCTAATGCCTTTATCTTTTGCAGCCGTTCCACTGTTCTCATAAATACGATTCCTTTATGGTATAATAATATTAACAAATTCGTAGAAGTCCTGGGCATTAGTCTAGGTCTTTTTTTATACAAGAATAAAGAAGGATTAGGTTATCACCTCCCATGCGTTAGATTTAGCCATGCCACCAGTAATGCAAGACTAGGGTGAAAAGAAATCAAAAAGGATTCCTCGATTCTAATTATTTATTTACTGGATTTTGTGAGCAAGGTCTGTCAGCTTGCCTGTGTCGAAAAAGTGTTAAAAAGTGTCTTAGCCACCAAATATAGTGTGACAGACTGATAGCCAGTGACGGAATCGAACCGTCTATACCATTCTGGCTACAAACCCATTGCCAATGCCGTGTATAGAGCACGCTTAACGCTGGGTTTCTTACGACCTAATTCGCCTTTAGTGCGATATTCGAGAACGATGCGGTCGACTTCATCGTCTAGTTTTTCAGGCCATTCGTAATTATTTAAGACATATTTAGCAATCTTACTGAATAAGTCTCTGGAAAGTAGCCCTTCCATTTGAATGACCTTGAGCGGTGTTAGAACGATACATTCGACATAGCATCGATTGATTGAGTCCTTGATTCTGTTAGCTTCTTTTCTATCGCAGCCTTTAACGTCCATGATGTATTTAGCTAGGCTATTCTTATAATTCGCTCGTAGCCCTTCCACTTCCTCTTTGAATCGTTTAAACAGTCCCTCTGGCAGTCCTGCGTTGATTTTATCCAAAACCGGTTTAGTGGTTTTCCCTCTTGTATAGTGCGTAGACAGATAATCTTGCAGGCCGTTGAATAACTCATCAGAAATGATGCCTTCTAGCCTGTCGACAGTTTGGGGCGATATCCTCGCACGTTCAACGACTGCGCTATTAAACGCTTGATAAATGATGCGAGCTTGTAACTCACTGCACTGTTTCACATCTTGGAAAAACTGCTTATAATCTCTCGGGTGTGCTTTCCTAAGTGCTGCATGTTCGCTGACTAACCGTTGATATAATTCTGGTGTCAGTCCGGAATATTTGTAGGTTTTGCTCATGAGCTTACCTCTGCCAGCTCTGGGTCTGTGTATATGTTTCCTGCAATTTCGCAGTCGGTATGTCGTAGCCACAATTCACATCCGTATTGCTTAGATTCAAGGCGATATGCTCCGCCTCGATGTCTTACAACTTCGTAATAAGTTGGCTCAGAATAGATATTCTTAGCCATTTTGACTACATCCCCTTCAAAGATTTCTTTGCCATTTTTGTCTCTGAAGCCTGTGGATTGCATGAGAACGACATCATCGAAATCATAGTGATTTAATTGGTCAAAAAAGAGTGTTTTGACGTAAATTTGCTTTTTTTCAATATCGATAGACACAATGTCATCAGTTTCGTACATTTCCTTCGTGTTCTTATTCCACGCTCTATATCTTGGAATCATTGCCCCCGTCCTTTCAAATAGCTGGGAATATCATCCCCGACGTTAACGCTGTCGTACTGCTCCTTGCTGACAAGGAATTTCCCGTAAGCTCCACAATCAATAGTGTAGAGGTTCCCGACCATCGATTTTCCAGTAACCTTGCCGTGCATCTCTGCGCCCACGTTATCTACTTTATGGATAGTTACTGTCTCTACCCTGCGTGGCACTGTCAGAACATAGTAGACTGACAGCATGTTGATAGCTAGTGATACTAGTAGTATGATTGTGGCTATCGTTAAATCTTTATGTTTCACTCATAAACTCCTTATATACTTTTTCGAAAATCTCACAAACCAAACTTTGCGGGATGTTCGACCTCTCATTGTATGATTTTGTCCATTCTTGAAATTTGATGTCATTTGATTTCTTTTCATTTTTTAGTTTCAACTCAATGTTTCCAGAAAATCGAGTCGATTTAGAAATCGGATAATCGTCATAATTGTTGTATCTTGTGTGATTCTCAAACGGAATTTCGAAACCTAGCACTCTCTCGATGTATTGCCAAATTCTGCCATGAGCAGGGTTCTCTATGATCCAATATTTTGGTTTATATCGTTTAATGATTTCAACGGTGTTAAATACACACAATTCCCCGTTAATGCGTTTCATAAGCTGTTTATTTGGATAATATTGATATCTGTCATAATCCTTATGATCACGAACGGTAAATATCGACAAGGGTTCTTGTGGTTGAAATAAAGAGTCGCCTTGCTCTTGTTTCCAACAAGCATTTCCTCTATCCATAGCACTAGCGTTAGACCAACTTTCACACGGTGGACTAGCAATAATCAAGTCAGGCTTAGGCAATTTATCCAATGTGTCGAATAGGGTGTTATCTCCAAACAAACGGCTATAATCAGCTAAATTCAGATTGATAAAATGATGGTTTTTATTTTCAATATCAATACCTATTGGATAGATTTCAATATCTTTGTCCAGCTTCTTAACACCCTTGGTATATGATCCGTTCCCACTGTCAAATAACGCCCAGACAATCATTTTCAAAGATCTTCCTCCTTGACGAATGTTCCATTTACCATCTTTCCTTTCCGATTCTTGATTTCCTCGTATGCAATACTTAGACACTCAGTTACATCAAAGTCTAATTGATGTGCCAGCACGATAATTGTTACTAGCGTGTCACCGATTGCGTCCTTGAGTGCTGCTTGTGGTTCTGTAAATTTCGTTGGTTTCAAGAGGACATCCCGAATTTCTCCGACCTCCTCCGTGATTCGCATCCACTGAATCTTTGGGTCAGCTTGTTTTAAATTTCGCTCGTCTGCCCAGCGGTTGATTTTAGTAATCAGATTATTCATCCGTTACCTCCTTAACTTCAATCCCCTCGCAAGTGAAAACCCAGCCGTACCCGTTAGATTCTAGCTCTTTGCGGGTGTGTTTGATTCTATAGCCTTCAATCTCGTAATTTGATGCAAAAAACCATTCTTGATTGTCTAAATTTTGATTAAGATGGGTAGCGTATCCATCAACCCCTTTAATCCGAACCGTATATCTAGGCTCACCCTCGACTGTGTATCCGTTGACCCAAGCCTGAGCAAATGTATTCACTCTTTCTAGGAATAGCCAATCTCTGACACGCCCGTCTGGTGCTTCGTTTACAGCTCCTACTACCGTGAGATCGCCCTCACTCTTCACCTTTTCAAGATAATCTGCAATATAGTAGGGAATTACTGGTTTATATGGCTCTTCTATTTGTTCAATAAGTCCGACAACCTTCGGCTGGCTTACAAACAAACTGTTAGAGAATAATGTTTCAACTGTCATTCCCTTAATTTTATTAATAACCTCTTGCTTGTTCATTACGCTATTCCACCTCCTCGATTTCAAACATCGGATTATCAAACACTTCACCGAAACCAGCATCTTCAAGCTCTTTGCGGGTATGCGATAAAACACCAATGACACTATAATCACCGAAATACCAAGCGTTTTCATCTTTGTCTCTTTTTAGAAAATTCATTCCATCGGTAATTGCCTTAACCCTAACCCTGTACTTAGTTTTCTTCCACCTCATACCCAAACTGATGCATGTTGACGAGGGTGATGATAGGCTCGGTTCCTTCTTTTCGTATCCATTTTTTGAAATCGTTGTCTTCTTGGTCATTAAAACTAGTAAAATAATCCCATAATTCATAGTCATAGTCTTCCTTGTTCTCCTCATACCAATCCGCCACATACTGCGGAACCACTGGTTTTTCAAAGAACGAATCATATAAATCCTCTGCGTGGGCCATTGAAACGCCCCGCTGTTGCTAGTTTTTTAACCGCTTCATCTTTATTCATCATCTTCTTCTCCAAATTCTATTCCTAATCTTGAAATGTATTTTTCGGGTTCTCTATAAATAATCAGTGCTGAGTTGTTAAAATAAGTAGCACTTACTCCTCCATTAGCTACGGCTGATATATTTGACTGATATTTAATATCAATGAGTTCTATACGTGGGTTCTCTTCGAGAAAACAATTAATTAAGTCATCGATATCCTCGGGGTCGAACATGTTTTGACTGGTTACTAAATACTTCGTTCTAATCATGCTTCCACCTCTTCTAGCTCCACTGTATACATTCTTGAATTTCGGTACTTAACGCCTCTCAAACGGTGCAATTCGTTGATAGCGTCGTTCTTGTTGTTGAAGACATGCTCACTGTCTTCCGCGTTGTCGTAATATACGATAACTTTGTATCTCATAACTCAACCAATCTCCTTCCTTTACTGTCATCGGTGCGTCTAGCATAAACCGGCGTACCGTAGTAACTAACAGTATTGACCGACACACCCAATTGTTCAGCGATTTCACGCTTAGTGCCCATTGCGATTAATTCTTCGCCTTTGTACAAGGCGTATTCTTTGGCTTGCATAACTTCATCATCCTCGTTAGTAATTCCTGATCCGGTAACTGCTCTAGTGTCAGTATACGATTTAGCTTTTTTACGTCGATACCTAACTTAACGCTGATAAGCTCCATGTCCTTACGATTAGCCCAGAACCATCTCGAAAACTCTTGCGTTTGACCTAGTACGCTTGTGTGGTCATAATTCCCTGGAGCGTAGATACCGACTAGTTTATCCTTTACTTTATTTCTCATTAACTATATCCATAGCTTCCTTAACACTTCTTGCCACTCCAACGAGTGCCCCTCGCTTTTTCATGGCATCCATAAATTTCTGTTGGTCGTCTCTCACTCGACCTTTTTCATTTTTAACTTCGATGAAAAATATCTGTCCGTCTGGTCTAAAACCGAATAGATCACAAAAACCTTTCGGAGCCCCAGTATCAAACCAACGCCCGTCTGCCATTCTGACCTTACCAACGTTAATTCGGAATACCATATAGCCAGCTTTTGATAATTCCACCCTTATTTGATTTTGAATAGATGATTCTGTGGTCATATATCTCCTAAATGGATACCGCGACACTCACTGTGACACTTGTAGTGGTATCCTCGCAAACCCTTGTAAAATAAGGGGTTTGATCCGATTTTGACACCCAGACACCTAGTTTTTAGGGTCTCTCTATATATATATATTTATTTATTTATTTATTTTGTCTTTTGTCTTTTTAGGGCCACACCCACAGCATATGGAGGTTCCCAGGCTAGGGGTCGAATCGGAGCTGTAGCCACTGGCCTACGCCAGAGCCACAGCAACGCGGGATCCGAGCCGCGTCTGCAACCTACACCACAGCTCACGGCAACGCCGGATCGTTAACCCACTGAGCAAGGGCAGGGACCGAACCCGCAACCTCATGGTTCCTAGTCGGATTCGTTAACCACTGCGCCACGACGGGAACTCCTACACTCTTAATTTCATTCTATGTCTTTCCAGTCCAACCTGCACATTTCTGCAAGATTAATAAT
>ERZ772954.790-NODE-790-length-28719-cov-8.625035_pt1 | contig 28719 bp, 18 predicted proteins | sample MGYA00580684_ERZ772954 | MGnify/ENA primary metagenome ERZ772954 (study PRJEB29015, sample SAMEA2737654) | human gut metagenome | biome: human gut; feature: human-associated habitat; material: faeces | place: China | collected 2012 ...
CCCTCACGCAGAAAGTATGGGGCAGTACGCAGGAAAATGACATTGCTTCCTTGCGAGTTTACATGGCATCCCTGCGCAAAAAACTGGAACGATGCCCGAATGCGCCGCATCTGATCCAGACCCATGTTGGTGTCGGATACCGGATGCTGCGCGCAGAAAACGATGAAGCATAGTAAAAAAACAGGGTGTGTCCAACCGGATGCACCCTGCCAAAAGCCACAGACAACAGCGATCTGTACAACAGAGCGTTCCCCGTCGGGAACGCTCTGTTTCTCTTTGCTGGGGGTGTGATGAGCCGGTTCTGCCTGCCCATAGGCAGGCTTGCGTTTGCCACGGCGTTGCCGATGACATCGCCCAAGCCGGAGTTCTGCAGCATATAGCGCAGCACGCCGCCGCAGGCAGTGACCAGCAGGATCATGCCGGTGGGCTCCAGAGACTTGGTCATGATCTTTTCCAGCTGGGCGTTGTTATAGCCGTGACGGGTGCCCAGCAGGTACATAGCGGCGATGGTAGCCACCAGCACGGGGCCCGGCGTGGGAGGGATGAAGGCGTGGCCGACAGCCAGACCGGCTGCGGGTATATCTGCCGGAACTCCTTCTGCACCGAGGCGCAGATATTGCCGCCCCGGTCGAACAGGATGTACCGCGAGCTTGTGGTGCCCTGGTCAAGTGACATGATTTATTTCATGGTGTTCTCCTATTTATGTTTTTATAATGGGTATGTATTCGCTTGTCATCATGTTTATTTAAAGCCAGCAACCAACTAATCGCGTTGCTGCAATTAGTTGTTAATCATTTTTGTCTGAAGAAAATGAGCCGCTGCTTATGCAGCGGCTCATAGGAGTTCTTTTTAGAGCAGAGTAAAGGATGCGGTATTTGCAACTCCCATCATAACTATAATAAGAGTATTGACCATTGCGCCGAGCCATACCTTTCCGGTCTGCTTGAACAAGCCTCTGCTAATATATGCAGCTGCAAACAACTGGAAAATCAGAGGCAGCAAAACCAGAGGACGCAACCAATCTGCCTGCCAGTGTGGAACACCCGTGGTGAACACAGTGCCGTACTGGATAAGGTTGAGCACCACAACGCCCAAAATGTTACCCAAAGCGCAGATAAATATGTTCAGGGATTCCTTCTGCCCGTCAACTCTGGAGCCACTGTTGACGGAAATGGAGTTGGCGGCATAAAAAATGAAGAACAGTGGCCAATACTGGAGAGCTATCACCAGCTTGTCAGGGTTAAATGCACGAATATCCAGAGTCCAAATACGGAAGTCTGTGAGGAAGAAGTAATCAGCAAACTCAACAAATCCGTAGAACGCCGCAAATACGCATACAGCAAGAAGCAGGGTCTTGAAAAATTCTTTTGCCGATATCTTTATACCCCACATTTCGGGCTTTACACCGTTCTTTTTGCCGTGGAACTCATAGGTCAGCCAGAACAGCAATATCCCGACCAAGCCGTTAAACACAGCCCACAGCATAATGAAGTTTGTCGTGGGCTGAGGATAAATGGCGGACGCACCACGTCCCGTTACTACGGGGAAAATATACTGGTCAAGTTTACTGATTGGTATGAACGACAGCCAAGAAATAACCCAACTGAGCACCCAGCTACCCCAGAAAATTGCCTTGCTCTTTCCATCGGCCAAAGCGGGAAGTGCTGCAGGAACAGGATTCTTCAAAGATACAAATACAGGAAGTTCAAGCATGAGAGTTGCAAGAGGAATGATTGCGAAAAAAGCTGCCAAAAGTCCTATGAAGTTGAAAACTTCCTTCGCAAACCATCTCTGATTATTCAGAGGGATGGGGTTATCCATCTGAAAAGCGGTGGTGAAGAACTCAACCATGTGTCCTGCGCTGTTATGGGAAAAATGCTGCCATGGGTGAATCTCGTGGGGATTATAAACCACACGGAGAGTGTCATTGGAAGGATCCCCGTACATCTTGCCGATTTCTATCCCTTCAGTCAACTGCTGCTTCTCGGGGAGTACAGAATTGATTATTATCATTGCCTCGGGCGCATCGTGAAGGTCACCGTTGCCATTTTCACAACGATATGCCCCCTCATCGTAGAAACCGAAGTTTGTACCGAAGTTACAGTGAATTTCGCTCATTGCCTCGGGAGTTGCCGCTCTGATCTGAGAAACTGGGAATGCCGCAGCAATCTTATTTACTGCATCAGCCTTTGCCTGCTCGGCCTCGGTAATCTCTGAGCCACCTTCAGAGTCGGGCTGCTGTGCTTCTTCTAATGCCGCCAAATATTGACGTCCATAATAACGTGCTACGTTCCACGTGATACCGCCGCCCATGGAGTGACCAGTAATGCCGATTTTGTCGGTGTTTACATAGTCAAGCATTGTGGTCGCATACTCTACCAGAGGAATCATTCCCATACCCTCAACTACGGAGGATTCATTATAGGAATACTCTGTTGCACTGGAATCACCGTGATAGTAAGCATCCATAGCAATAACTGCAATGCCTCGACGTGAAAGCTCTATTCCAGTACTGTCCTGCATTTCGTTATTATTGAGGTAGCCATGGCTTGTAATTACCAGTGGCACTTTGTTCTCTGCACTTGCTACCTTGGGGCGGAATAGAGTTCCGGATATCCATTTTCCGTTATCAGTCGGAATGGAAAACTCAGTTACTTCAACCTTGCCAAAGTCTGTTTGCAAAAGCGATGCTCCAATGCAGCTTATAAGAATCAGTATAAGGCAAATGCTCAAAATTTTTGAAGCCCATTTTTTCGCTTTCATTTTCGTTTTCCTTTCTCTTTTTTTTCTTTTGTAAAATTTGACGAGTTCTCCTCGTCATTCTTGATTTTAAAATATCAGAATTGCACAAAAAAGCAAGGTGTAAACTTACTGCACTTTCGGCCGTTTTTGTTGCGTTTTTTTGTCCTTCGCTTGCATTTTGTCTTTTTAATTTGACAATAAAACAACTTCGACAATTTCTTTGTATTGCTTTTGTCGGAAGTAAACAAATGGCAGAACGGACGTACCGTTCTGCCTGAATGCGTTTGGAGGTGGAGTGCCGCCGCTTTTTTGTGACTTTTGCAGTGTTTCATTGCCGGTTGCTCCGCGGGGTGACTTTCTGTTCACACAGAAAGTATGCCCACGGAGTGACCGGTAGTTCGATACTGCAAAAAGTCATATCAAAAAGCGCAGCATCGCTCGGCCGAGCTCCCGCCCCGTTTATTTATACATATGCTGCCTGTATACCGACGGCGTAACTCCCTCCATGCGCTTGAACACAGCGATGAAATTGCTGATGTTTATGTACCCCGCCTCCTCGGCTATCTGCGGAATGCTTTTGTTCGTCTCCCGCAGCAGTTCTTTCGCCAGCGCGACCTTGCGGCGGTTTATGTAGTTCACAAAGCTCTCGCCCGTCTCCCTGTTAAAGGTACGCGAAAAATAGCTTGGGCTGAGGTGGCAGAGGTCTGCCATCTCCTTCATGGAGATGTCGTCTCTCAGATGGTCGTTGATGTATGCTATCGCCGGGTATATCACGCTGCTCGGCTTCACCGGCATCGTCTCCGCCCGCTCAGGCTCACGTGCGCTCATCGGCAGCGAAAGCTCCTGTATCTCCGCCTCACCGGTCAGCTGCTCGGAGTTTGTGCTCATCAGCCACTTGTATGTCTCGTCGCGGTTGCGCGCCTTGACCGCCCTGTCGACCGTATATTTGACTATCGCGTCGATAAGGTCTGCGATCTCGACAATTCGCTCGTACTCCATCTCCGGCAGCTTCTCATATTTCTCCAGCAGGTCCTTGCGCGCCGCATCTTCCTCCACCTGGAACGAGCTTATTTCGTTCACGAGCCTGACGGCCTTCTCCCTGTCCTTGTTCACGAGCCGCACCTGCCCGAACATCACCGCGCCAAGATACTTGTCTCCGACCATTACCGGCACCGCGACGTCGACTATCCCACAGTGGCAGAGATAGATGTACGGCCGCTCCAGCCGCACCGCCTCAAGTCCGGCCAGTGCATCGCAGCGGTAACAGCGCTTGCGCGAAACGGGGTTCTCGCGGATAACGCTGCAAAACTCCGTGCGCCCGCTGTGCTTCGTCATGGGGTTTCCCTTGTAGTCGATGCTGACTATGGCAGTCCCGGTCATTTTCGCGAGCTGATCCTGCATTCTTTCCCACAGCGGAATGTCGAGAACATTTTTCATGTCGTACTGTATTCCGGCCATATGACACGCACCTCTCTCGGTTGAAAATTATCTTTCCAAAATATCATAGCCTGACCCGCTCCCGAAAATCAATATCCAAGCGCAAAATCAGAGCATTGTACAAATTCAGCGTATCTTTTTTGTTGCATTTGCCTCGGTGACAATCAGGTCGATAGATTCCGCACCGATTTGCTGCATTGCAGCTATGCAATCCTGGTTATATAATGTTGTTTCAGCCATCCTAAACAGCCCTTTCCATCGCAGACTTTATGATGGATGTCATCGTGCTGGGAGTGATCCTGTACGGTATTCTGGGTGTGCTGTCGGATCAGCTGGCTTCGCTTCTGGAGCGCAAGCTGCTGGTCTGGCGCAAAGAAGGGAGGGGCTGACCATGGCCGCAACAACTACACCGCGCCTTGCGCTGCGCGGCATCACCAAGCAGTTCGGGGATCATAAGGTGCTGAAAGGCGTAGACCTGACCGTAGCCCCCGGCGAATTTATTGCTATCGTAGGGCGCTCCGGCTGCGGCAAAAGCACCCTGCTGCGCATCAGGATACAGCCATCGCCCAGATGGGCGCAGAGATAGCGGCCGGTATCGTCCGCAGCAAAGACGATCAGGGTCGCTGCCAGCGCTTCCGGTTCAACGCCCTGCTGTTTGGCAAAGGCGCGCAGTGCCGGCTGGAGAACGGCGCAGATCTTCCGGCGCACGGTGTCGGGGTCGTCCAGCAGCAGGTCGTAAAACTGCTCGTAAAACATCCGGGCAGTCAGGGTGACGATCTGCTGCGCCGCTGCCAGACCATGGGACGCGGTGCTGCATCCATCGCTCAGGCAGACCGCGATACGGTCACGGCTGCGGATGCCGAACAACTGATCCTGATTCTTCTCGCCGTTTTTCAGGTGGAGGCGGCCGGGCTTTGTAAAACTGTAACATTCCATATCCGTGTTGGCTCCTTTCAGCTTAGTCCTCGTTTTCGTCCTTGTCCTCGTCAGCGCTATCGGGCTCTTTAGAGATGTGCAGCAGCTTTTCAAAGAGCTGCTGATCCTCTTCCGAAAGTTCAGGCGCTGTACCGGGCTCTTCCGTCGCTTCCTCGTCCAGCTTTACCGCAAACGGAAAGTGGAACGGCTTGTCCGCGGAACCGTCCTCCTTGGAACTGTCCTCCGATTTCTCCGTCGGATGGATGGAACGCAGGAGCTCTTCCAGAAAACCGTCCACAAGGGAGGAGTCCGGGGCGGACGGCGCGGGCTTTTTCGGCTCCGAGGCATCCGTGAGCAGGCGAAGCAGATCCTTGCAGTGGAGGTCCATCATAGCGCAGGCATACGTCAGTGCACGGGACAGAACCGCGTCCGTGGGGATGCGCTCAACGCAGTCGATATAGATATGGAACAGCAGCCAGCCGCTCTTGGAGTTCAGATGGAAGCAGCCGTTCTTTATCGTGCTGTTAAGGTCCGAGATAAACGCCTTGACCGGAGCGCGGTGAGGGGGATCGATGATCAGCGGAAACTCGGCGTCCAAGAGAATGCAGTCGTCCTCCATGTGAAGAGAAAACATGGTGAAAAAGAACGAGGAGAACGCTGCATAAATGGGGAAATGGAAGCAGTCGGCATCTTCATCGAACATATACTTCATGTGGTTCTTGTCAAGATGCTCCTGAACGCGCTGTACAAGTTTCTGCGAATAGTTGATCTTCATAAGAAATACCTCCGTTTTTTGGGGTTCGGCGGGCGTTTCCCGCTTCAGTGAGTACAGTATAGCGTAAGCGGATACCCTGCCCCCAAAAAATTAGTTTCGCAGTCAACTTGCATAAGAAACTGGTAAAAAGTTGTGCGTATTTGCCATAGAGCCGAAGGCTTAGGTGTGGTACACTGAAAAAAACGGCGAACAGGGAGGAATGGAACATTGCGGAAGAAATGGGCGGAAGGGACTGTCCTGTACACACGGGATGGAGCAGAGTACAAGATAACAGCCTCCAACGAAGCGGGCGGGACGGCGATCATTTATTATGCGGAAAAAGCCGGCAGCGGCATCCGTGCCGTGCTGAAGGAGTTTTACCCCCAAGAGTGGGAGCGCCGGAAGGGGGTCCCGGTCGAGCGTGCGTATGTAGACAGCCCGGACGAGGATCCGGGTCTGCTGAGCTGCTATGAAAAGCTTGCCAAGCAGGCGGCGCGGGAAATGACGATTAGTCAGGAGGTCGCGCGGGAAACCGTTCATGTGTGGCCGGTGCGCGGGATGCTGGAGGTGCAGAGCATCCGGGAGCCGGACGGCACGGTATGGCAGGCAGAGGGCACGCTCCCCTGCTGCATTCTGGAAATGGACAACCTGAACCACAAGGACGGCCTGTGGTTACAGGATATCCTGCGGGAAGCCGGAAAGAAAAAGAGCAAAGAAACCCCTTTGGGCAATTTGCAGCCGAACAGCAAGCCGGTGCTGGCGGTGCCGCCGCTGCAAGTGACGCTGATGCTGGTCTGGCGTCTGCTGATCCTGCTTGCAAAGATCCATGCGGCGGGTTATCTGCACGGAGATATCAACTTGGGCAATGTGTTTTTGGCAATGGATGATAAGGGCGCAAACGTTCTGAACGCCATGCTCATTGACTTTGGCAGCGCCCGCGCACTGGTGGACGGGGAAACTGCGCCGCTCGGCAAAGAGTCTGTCATGGCGACCCCGGGCTTTGCCGCCCCGGAGTTGAAGGGCGGCGGTGAGCAGCGCCTGACCCCCAAGGCGGACGTTTACGCAGTGGGCAAGCTGATGCACTGCCTGCTGGATCAGAACATTCTGGAGGCATTGCGGAAGGGCTGGTATTCGGATCTTGAGGAGGAGCTGAAAGCCCCGACGCTCGATGCCAGCGGCATCAACGACCCGCAGCTCACACCGGCGGTGCAGAAAAGTCTGGATCAGATCCTTTCCGGCGCGGCAGAAATAAAGCCGGAAAAGCGCAGCTCCGTGCAGGAAATGATGGAACAGGTCATGCAGCTGTACCGCAAGATCGAGCCGCCCGCTTGGCAGATGAGTCTTGGCCTTTTGCAGCTGAACGGCGACGAGGTGCTGGGGCGCGATAAAGATATCAAAAAAATCGAAGCAAAGCTGTGGGCCGAAGGAAAACTGGTGCTGCACGGCTTTTCCGGCATCGGCAAAACCAAGCTGGTAACGCTGCTGGGGCACAAATGGCAGAGGAACTATCCCTGTTCGCAGGTGTACTATGCCTTTTACCCGGGCAGCATGACCGGCCTTGCGGTGGATACGCTGGCACGGAATATGTCCACGGTGGCATTTACCGAGCAGAAGGACGGAAAGGACGTCCCCCGCCCTGTGGCTGGGATCATTGATGATATGTTCCGGGAACTGAATGCCCACATGCACGAAAACGACCTGCTTATCATCGACAATGTGGATGACGACACACAAGAGTACTGGGATTCTGTGGTGCACGAGGAAACGGTGCAGGGACAGACCGATCTTTTTACCCGTCTGTGCCAGCTGAATTGCAAGGTGCTGTTCGTGACCCGTCTGGATGTGTCGAATGTCACCGGGATCGTTCCTTTCGAGGTGGACAGGCTGGAATTGGAGCCGCTGCGCGCGATCCTGCGCGAAAACAGCAAAGATGCCAAGGGGCGCAGTGATGCGCAAAAGCGCAGTGACGAAGAACTGGACAGGCTTATTGCGTTGGTAGACCGCCACACCATGACGGTGGATATGATCGCCCGCACCATGAGGGAGAGCCGACTGACCGTCCCGGAGATATACAAGGAGTTGAGCTGTGACGGCTATGGCTCGGGCGCCTTTGTGGAGATCAGCGGTCAGAAGGACACCGACTATTCAAAAAACCGGATCGAGGGGCATCTGATCCGGCTGTTCCGTCTGGCAAATTTTAATGAGCGGGAGCAGGATATGCTGCGCTATGCGCAGCTCATCGGCGAGAACAGCGGAATGTACGAAACGCTGTTTCTCTCCTGCTGCCCGCATGAATCGAAAGACGAAAACACCAAGAACCTTGAGGCGCTGAATCATCTGCTCCGGCTGGGATATGTGCAGCAGAAAACGGAAGAGGATTCAGAAGAAGTTATTTTAAACCTGCATACGCTGGTGCGGGTGGTGGCAAGGAAAGTGCTGGCGATTACGCTGGAACAGTGTGATATCTTTTTGAGTGCGTTGCCGCTTCCGTATAGAAGATATGGCGTGCAAATTTCTCCTCAGAACCGTATTGCGATGGCAGAAGCCTATATTCAGGCGCGAAAAATTGCGGAGAAAGAAACATTTCTGTTTGGCTATTGGTCCAGCTGTGCGGCGGCGTGGCTTTTTAATGTAAAAAATCGCAGTCGAAAAGAAAATTATGTTCTCCGTATAGTGGAATATCTTCCGGATGCAATGTGCATCTACAATGCTTTGAATGACGGTTTGCTGTCTGTTGCGGGTGTCTCGGATATACAGAAAAAAGTAATTTGCCTACACTGGAATTTGTGGAATGTTTTGAGCTATGTGACACCTGAGTATGTACGGAAAAACTATGAAACGACGGAATTGGCGCGAGAATATTGGACAGTCTGTCTGGAAGAGCCAGATCGAAAACTGACGTATCCGGTGCTGTTTCAGGAATATGAAAAGTATAGTGAACGGTTAGAAGAAATTAAACGAAAGCTTTCGGAGGAACTTCATCCGGATAATTATTTGGATTACTGGCCTTATACGGATATTGCCAGCAATGAAAAACAGATTCAGGTTGGAAAAGAATTGCTGGAACATTTTGAGAGAAAAACAAATGAGGATTACGAACATTATCTGAGAATCTGTAAATGGCTTGCAGAAAAAGCAAAGGAAATTGACTATGAGAAAAATCCAGATAAAGTTCAGATTTATGTACAGGAAGAAAAACAAGCGGCACAAGAGTATCTGGAATTTCTACAAGAGCAGGAGCCAATAAACTATGAGGAAATTATAGAACTTTGCTGGGATCGTATAGAACGTTTTGAAAAATTTTTTGCATTTTTTATTTCGGATGATGAGGAAACGCTTCGAGAAGAATCTGTTCAGTATGAAAAAATTCTTCTGGAAACTCGGTGTGATTATTCGGACTTTTTGATGAAGAAAGAACCAAGTGATGTAATTGCGCAGATGGAGTGCTGCGATTATATAGCATATCGGTTTAAGGATGAAGAAAAAAGCCGACAATATAAAAACCGTGCCTTTCAAGTTCAGTTGGATTTTGTAGAACATCCGAAAAAGTATCTCCCAATACAGGATCCACTGGAAGAGATGAGGGTTTATTGGCAAGTTGCAGATTGGGCAAGCCAACAGCCCAATAAAGAAGCATTGAAACAAAAACTTTGCAAAAAAATATTAAAAGTTGGACAAGAAAATGAAGAAAGGGTGCATATAGGCTTAACGAAGAAAGAAATGGATAACGATCCAAAAAATGAAGAAGAAGACTACATAGTTCCAGCCAGTTTAAGCGAGAAAGTAAACTATGAAGCAATTCCAATGCGCTATAGGCGCAAAAAAGCTGAGTTTTATGATATCTTACGAAAAGCAGCTTATCAGCTAGGAGAAGAAAAAAGAGCAGAAATATATGCAGAAAAGTGTAGATATATAATATATGGAACGCATAGACGAGATCTTTTTTCGAGACGGAAGGTGATAGGCGACAAGATTTTTTATGAACAACCGAAGCGTGTGTCCATCATTGACGAGGAAACAAAGTCTCTTCTGAGTGATTTACAGAATGGGGAGATGACAAAGCAAAAAGACCGGAAGTATTGCCAGGCGATTTTTGAGAAAGCAAGGAAGAATAATGGTGGCAGTATAGCATCTGAATTCATGGATGACTTACAGAAAATCGTGGATGCTTATGAAAAAGTAAAAGATTATGACAAAGAACTGAAATGGCTCAAGCAAATCATCCTTTTGCAGTCTGCAGGTCGGTGGTTTGATAATCCGGTCGTGACAGTAAGAACGCCAGACGGAAAAACGACGACGGAATTTTATCCGGGGCATTACTTTATGGAGCCGTACTATGAAAGAGCAATTTGTACGGCACGGAAAAATCACGATGAAAAAAGTGTGATTGAACTGACAGAGGAATTGTTTGATATTCTCTCAAAGGACAATCAGGCAAGAAATCGTGATGGACTGTTTCCAAGGATTTCGGATTTGCTGATTTGGCTGCGGGCATGTGGTCTATACATTTATTGCTGCTGTGTACAAAAGAAATATGACGGTGCAAAGGATGCTTTGCTTAAAGCAGAAAAAGACTTGGGAGACTATATTAAAAACTGGAATAGAGGGATGACCAAAGTAACTGAACAAGTCAAACAGGCTGAGCAATTTGAGGAACAATGGTATGCGTCTGACTTACAAAACTACGTGTCGATTATAGAGGAGTATAATAAGCAAAAAGAACCGATGTTCCGTTTTTTTGAAGAACAGTTGTCTTTACTAAAAAAAATTCTTCCAGAGCATCATCCTATTCTTTATATGCAACGTGACTTGCAGATTTGGTTCTGCGAAGACGAGGAACAGCTCAAAACGCTTGAAACACTGAACGAAAAGGAAAAGCTCATTGCGATTGAGAATGGATGGGCTTCTTGGTGGGAACCTGACACCTGACAACAAAACTCCCCCTGCGGAAGCCGCAGAGGGAGAAAGCATCATTCTAAATCCGTTTACAGCTCCATGCACTTTGCCCAGATCTCGGCCAGCGTATCCGCAAACAGGATCTCCATGCCCTGTGCATCGGCCTGCTCCCGGAGCTCCGGCGGCAGGTCGTCACGGTTTTCGCCGGGCAGAAAAAGCAGCTTGCAGTCGGCGGCAAGGGCGGCTTCGGTCTTTTCCGGGATGCCGCCGACCTTTCCGACACTGCCCAGAAGATCGACCGTGCCGGTCAGGGCAAAGGTGCGGGGAACGGGCGTTCCGGTCAGCAGGCTGGCAAGCGCCAGCGCAATGGCGCAGCCGCCGGAGGTGCCGTTCTTGGGCTCATCGCCGCAGAAATGGATGTGCACGCCCTTGCCCTCCGGCAGCGTTTTGCCGGTCAGCTGTTCGGCGGCGGTCAGGGCGGTCTGCACGCTCTCCCGCAGAGCGTCCTGTGCAAAGCCGGTGATGGTAATGCCGGGGCGTTCCGTCAGAACGGCCTGTACGGCATCGCGCGAGCCGAAGCTCACACCGGCAGAGCTGCGCATGACTGCCAGCGTACTTACAAGCCCGGTCGTATCCTCCGGGAGGTGCGCCGGGTAGTGGTTCAATGCGGCGGGCGGGGCACCAAGCACGGTCTCCAGCAGCGCTTCGTTTACCGTCAGTTCCTTTTCCTGTGCCCGGTACAGGGTCAGGGTCTCGCACAGGCGGTTCAGCATGCTTTCCATGTCACGGCAGCCGGGTGCGCGGCAGTAGCGGCGCACCAAAAGGTCCGTGACGTTTTCCGGGAACAGTGCATCGGGCAGGCCGTATTTTTTCAGCGCGGCAGGGAGCATGGCCTGCTGTGCAATGGCCTTTTTCTCGGCCGGCGTATAGCCGTACATCGGCATCAGGTCGCAGCGGTCCCGAAGAATGGGCGAGACCTTTTCCAGATCGTTTGCGGTCAGAACAGGGACCAGCTGGTGCAGGTCGATATCGCAGTCCAGATGCTTTTCGTAAAAACTGCGGTGGCCGTCCAGCAGGTCCAGCAGGGCAAACTGGGATTCTGCCGGCAGCTTGTCCACCTCGTCCAGCAGAAGAACGGCACGGGTGCTGCCCGCGCGCTTGAGCGCCTGCGCAATGACACCGGCGCAGCTGTTGTTGTAAACGATGCTGGTGCCTTTCAGGTCGGCGGGCTGAAGCCCGGCGCAGCTGATCTTCTCGAACGGAAGGTTCAGGGACTGGGCAAATGCACGGCAGAAGTGCGTCTTGCCCGTACCGGCGGGGCCGACAAAAAGCAGCGGACGGCCTGCCTCGTTGGAGGCTTCCATACCGGCAAGCCGGGCGCGCATCGTGTCCTTTACATTGTCCAGACCGATGATCTGCTTCACACCGCGTTCAAAGGAGGGCAGGTCGAACCGGAAGGGCAGCTGAGAGCGCTGGAAGCGTGCAATGTAGGAAAAGCGCTCCATGGCATCGGAACGATTGGTGCTGCTGCGCTCCGAGAAAGAGCCGCGGTTCTCGTTGACGGTCTGCATCAGCGCCTGACCGACCTTGCGCATACTGTCGGAATAGACCCCCTGACGGAATGCCAGCACGTTCTTCTCGTATTCGCTCAGCTGTGCCGCGCCAAGGAATTTTTCAGCGGCAGGGATCGTGATGGGCAGCGCCGGGTCGGGCGCGTTGGAGGCGGCATGGAAAAGCCGCTCCACGCTGGTTTTCAGGTTCGTCATGCCCTCGTCCGGGCAGTAATGATCCAGCAGCCAGGGAAGAACGTCCGGCTCCAGAACAAGGCCGCTGCGCGTGTTGAGGGTGTCGAACAGTGCCTTGCCGAATGCGAGACGCTCCTCCCGCGTGGGTGCAGGCATGGCGATCACCGCGTCAAAGGCACTGATCAGGTCGGCGGGCAGCGAAGCGGTGCTTTCGGCTTCGGCGATGATGTTGGCGTTTACATGTACGGAGGTGCCAAGATAAAGGTCGTGCACAGTATGCTCACGCACCAGCTGGATCAGCGCAGGGAACGGGTTGCCGTTCTGCCCGCCGAACGTAATGCGGTCTACCCCGGTAAACTGCAAAAGATCCGCCTGATCAAGCGCCGCATCCGCCAACATGCCATAGGTGGAATTGTTGTACCCGGATTCCTCTCCCGCCAGTGCGACGGGGGAGCTGATGGAACCGCAGTCGATGCGTCGCGGCTTGTAGTGTGCGGCGAGGATGTCGCCAAGCAGGGTCTTGCCGATGCCGGAGGGGCCGACCAGCAGCACACGGAAAGGAACGGCAGTGCGGTTGGTGCGGCTTACCAGATCCAGCAGGGTCTGCTTGGCGGGTCCACAACCGGTCACCTGTTCCATTTCGGTGCGCAGCGCCTCGATATCGACCTGACGAAGGATGTGAGGCTTCTGGCACTGCCCCAGAAGGATCAGGGCGCGGCGGATCTTGTCCGTGCCGCAGCTGTCCAGAATGGTCCGAACGTCGGAAGGATACAAAAACGCATTCAGCTGATAAAATTCATTCAGCGCCATGACGTTCAGGTGAAAAAGCGGGTCGTCCAGTGCGTCCTTTTTGCAGTCGGACTGAAGATACGACAGGTGCATGGTCAGATGACGCCGCATGGCAGGGGTCATTTTCGAGAAATTTTCGGACATTTTATCGTGGTTTTTTTCGAGATCGGGCATAAAGCAGCCTCCTTTTGAATGGTCTGGGATCACGAGCGTTCCTTGGGAACGATACCAGATTAGCATACAAAAGAGACGCTGCCCGAAAAAATGTCGGAAGGCTTTTAGGTTATTTGAGATTTTTGAGACCAGATATAAAAGATGTGCTATAATAAGGGCAGTTGAATGGGGAGACTATACCCTTCAGCCAGAAATTCAGAGGAGGTCAACAAAATGGAAGACAACATGATGCCCCAAACGCGCGAATCGGAGCGGCAGCTGAACGAGTGGATCGAACAGACGCGGGATAACGAAAACGCGGTGCTGATGAATGCAGAAAATCTGCTGGAAACGCTGACGGATTGGAGAACGGTGATGACGCCCGGCTTCTGCGTCTGCCGCGCATTGCAGACCCATTATCCTGAAATTTTGGAAGGTCTGGACTGCCCGGATCTCAAGCAGCTGGACCATTCGAGGGGATGGTCGGCAGCGGTCCGCCGTCAAGTTGCCCGGCGGCTGGAAGAAGCGCCGAATATTGGCCCTCTGCATGATGCGGCATGGGTCACGGTGCTGAACCGCGGCTATACGGAAAGCCGTGTTGGCTCGAAGAGCGAAATCTACAAAATGGCGACGATTTTTCACCTGACCGATGAAGAGGTCGACCGGTTGTTCATGCTCTACAACCAGAACTGGAACCCGCATAATCTGCTGGACGCTGTATTTCTGGCAATGCGCAGGCACTACCGCGACAACCTTACATGGCGGGATATGATGGAGGTGCTCAAGGGCTTTTTGCGCCAGACCAATGGCACCCGGAACGCTGCTGCGGGCACGGAGAGCGGCGGCACGCAGGCGCTCCTCCGCATGGTCGATACCGTCCCGGATACGGAGGAGAGCCGGGCTGGTGATAGTGCCTTCAATGCAAAGCTGGTAGAAGAACTGGTGAAGAATGCCGACTCGCTTGACCAGGCAACGCTTATGGATGCGGACGGAACGGACCCGCTGTCCGGGCATTATACCAGCAATTACACGCGGGAGTACACGCGCACGGCAAGCTTGGCGCTCAAGGGGCTGCTGCAGGCACTGGTGATCCTCTTCCCGAAAGTCCCTCCGTATGTGCTGTCGCAGGATGGCTTGCCGGAGGAACTTGCCGCGCTGTTTAATGAGATGTATGCCTATGTGGGCACCCGTGTGAATGACAACAACGAGGAGCACATGGAACGGGAAGGTGCTGCAATGGAGGAAAGGCTCCGGGCGTATCTGAATGGACGCTTGCGGTCTCTCCCGAATGAGGTGAGCCAGACGCTGAGACCGCTGCATGGCGCAGAACCCACGAACCGGGTACTGGATCATGACGGCATCCTGCTGCTTGGCTGGTTTATGATCCTTGCGGCCAGATTCAACGAAGAAAGCTGGGAAAAGCTGGTCGAATATGAAAAGGAGCATGAGGAAGACCCGGACGCAGACCTGTTCACGAAGAAGTCTGGAAGGCTCCTCCGGGAGATCGCAAAGATCGACAGCAGCAGCGCTCCGAAGGAACAGACGGAGCACATGGTCAAGGCGCTCAACGACCTGCTGAGTATTTTCGAGCAAGCAGGTCTGAAGGGCATCGGCCGGGTCTATCTGGCGCGCATGATGGATCGCCTGATCGTAGCAACGATGCTTTATGCAAGCACGCGCAATGACGTTTCCAAGAACATGGATCTTGTGGAAGCACTGCTTCATCCTGAGACCTGCTGATAGGTCTGCCGTGGTCACACCCCGGCGAAAGATACTGTTCCATCTCCCCTCTCGGCACCATCCGGGCACCGATGGGACTGAAGATCTACCGTAACTTTGCACAAGATACAACCAAGGCACGGAAAAGGCCGGACCCATTCAAAGGGGTCCGGCCTTTTCTGCATACACGCGAAGAAAAACAGGCGCAGCGGTAAGCCTACTGCATCCGGTGCTGTGTGCGGTATTCGGCGGGGGTGATGCCGTACAGGCGGCGGAAGGTTTTCAGGAAGCTGCTGTAATCCGGGAAGCCGCTCTCGGTGCAGGCGTTCAGGACGGAAACGCCCTCTTCCAGCGCCTTGCGGCAGTGCTGCATCCGCAGATAGGTCAGGTAATTGTGGATGCTCTCCATGGTGCACTCCTTGAATGCGCGGGAAAGGTGCTCCCGGCTGGCGTAAAGTTCCTGTGCCAGCTGCGCGGTGGTCAGGGTCGGGTCCTGATAATGGGCCTGCAGGTAGGCCACCGCGCGCGCGACCAGCACGCTGGTGCTGCTGGGTGCAGTGGTCTGTCCGCTGCCGGTGGCCTGCGTGATAAGCAGCATCATCTCAGCGACCTGCGCCTCAAAAACGATGTCCCGGATGGAGCCCGGCAGCTCCTGACTTTGCGCCATGCGGATGAAAAGCCCCTTGAAATCCCACTTGCGGCAGGCCTCGCTGTCCAGCACGGTGAGCTCGTGCATCCAGTCCGCATTTTTCAGGTTCACGCGGCGGCGGGTGGCCTGCCAGAGAGCATCGTCGATCTGGATGACCAGACGATCCGACTGGGCATCGTCAATATTGAAGTTGCCGGAGTGGTAGACCTGAGAGGGAAAGTAGACCAGTTCCCCCACATGGACCAGATACACGCTGCCATCCACCGAGTAGCGTACCGTGCTGCCGCCGATGGGAAGCACCAGCTCGTGGTACGGGTGGGAGTGCACCACAGACTGCTTGTTTTCCCAGTTCGTGTACCATGCGACCAGAAGCCGGGTGTTGCTCAGCCCCATCCGCGCCTGCGCTTCCGTAAGGACATTATCGATATAATGTGTGACCCGGTCGATGCCCATAGCCGCTCCTGCTCCTTGTTAAAAAAATAAGAATCATTCTTTTACGTCCTTTTTTGCCCTAGTATATCAGTACATATCACATTTTGCAACATTTAAATCACAAAATCTGCGGAAAATCCATGTGTTTTTTAGTATGATAAGGGTGCAAGGAGACGAGATTGACCAAATACACAAAAATGTTTCAACGTTTTTGTGCTTATCGACAAATGCACCGGTCGCATTTCGTGACCGCCTGAAAGGAGTCCGTCCATGCAGACCTCAAAGAATCATTTTGAAGCCAAGGTGGTCTTTAACGATGAGACCATCCGCCGGATGTTCCGCACAGAGTTCTACACCTACGAGGGGATGCGGCATCTGCTGTGGCTTGCAGCGGCCTTTGTGCTGGTGATGGCGGCCTTGTTCACTGCCATCCCCGCCTTCATCAAGGTGCTCTGCCTGCTGGTGGGCTGTGCCATGTTCGCCATGCCGGACTTTTTGAGCCGGGTGGCGGCAGAGGGCGTCATCATGCAGCGGGGCGGCGCGGAAACCACCGTGAGCTGCCGGATCAACGATGGCGGCGTGGACGTGGAAAACGGTGCTCACATCCCCTTTGCAAAGATCGACCGGCTGGTGGAGGATGACCAGTATTTCTACATCTTCCAGAGCCGTCAGATGGCAGTGATGATCCCCAAGGGCAGCCTGCTGCCCGCAAACCCGGAGCGGTTCGCAAAGGTGCTTGCCAAGGAGACCGGCAAGGACTGGCAGCGCTCCAAGAGCCTGTGGGGGCTCAACCTGAAAGACCTGATCCAGATGGGAAAAGACCGCTTTCAGCGCAGCGCGTCCTGAGCGCTGCACCGCAATCATGTTGTTTCACAGCCGGTTGGCTGTGATCGTGGGACACGATAAAACAAGATAAGGAAGGAAAATCACTATGAAAATCACTCGCAGACAGTTCGTACAGGTCATGGCAGTTGCTGGTGCATCTGCCCTGCTCACCGCTTGCGGCGGTTCTTCCAACAGCACTGCCGGTTCCGGCGCAGCTGCTGCCACCGGCGGCAATTTCAACCTGAAGCTGGGTCACAATCTGGCCGAGGATCACGCTGTGCACATCCAGCTGACCAGCTTTGCAGAGCAGGTCAAGGAAAAGACCGGCGGCAGCATCAACATCCAGATCATCCCCAACGGCACCCTGGGCAGCGAGGCTGACATGATCTCCCAGATCCAGGCAGGCGCACTGGATATGGCAAAGGTCTCCGCTTCCACCCTGGGCAACTTCAGCGAGAAGTACAACGCCTTCTCCGTGCCTTATGTGTTCAACGATCAGGCTCACTACTACAGCTACATGGACAGCGACTCCGCAAAGGCTGTCTTTGAGTCCACCGACGATCAGGGCTTCCGCGGCCTGACCTGGCTGGATTCCGGCGCACGTTCCTTCTACACCAAGGCTACCGCCATCCGCACCCCGGCTGACCTGAAGGGTCTGAAGATCCGCACCATGGACAGCCAGATGGCCATTGACATGATGAACTGCCTTGGCGGCTCCGCTACCGTTATGGGTTACAGCGATATCTACACCGGTATGCAGCAGGGCGTCATCGACGGTGCCGAGAACAACGTCACCGCACTGCGCGACCACGGCGACGTGACCAAGTACTACTGCTTCGACGAGCACACCCGCATCCCCGATATGGTGGTCATCGCTTCCAGCGTGTGGAACAAGTTCTCCGATGAGCAGAAGTCCATCGTGGCCGAGTGCGCCAAGACCGCTACCGAGGAGTACAAGGACGCTTGGAAGAAGTTCGAGGACGAGGTTCTGGACAAGGCTGTGAACCAGAACGGCGTCGAGCTGGTCAAGGATGTGGACATCGCCGCATTTCAGGCCGCTGTGCAGCCCATCTACGAGAACCTCAAGACCTCTAACCCCACCACCTACGCGGTCGTGGAAGAGATCCGCGCAATGGCCTAAACGCCAACGCATTGCTTTCCATCCTTATCTCCCAAGCTGCGGGCAGCGCACGGTGCTGCCCGCAGCTGCGCGGGAGGGAATGAGTTCAAGGAGATGATCTTGTGAAAAAACTGGATAAAATTCTGGATAATGTCATGCGCTTCCTCATGGCAGTGGCAATGTTCGCCCTGCTGGCAGGCGGCACTTGGCAGATCTTTACCCGCTGGATCCTGCGCAACCCCTCCACTGTGACGGACGAGTTTCTGCGCTACGTCCTGATCTGGGCTTCCATGATCGGTTCTGCCTACTGCTTCTACAAGGATAAGCATCTGGCACTGGATCTGGTCAAGGGCCGCGCAAAGGGTGCGTTCAACGTTGTGCTCTGCGTGTTCATCGAGGCCGCCATCGTGTTCTTTGTGGGCTACGTCTTTGTTTACGGCGGCTGGAAGCTGACTGCAAACGCCACCAACGTTTCCTCGGTCATGCGCATCCCCTTCAAGTTCCTGTATTCCATCCTGCCGATCTCCGGCGTGTTCATCATTCTGGCCCGCGTGCTGAAGTATGTACAGCTCTTCGCGGAGCGTAAGGAAAAGAAAGGAGAAAACGCATAATGGTTGCACAGGCTACGTTACTGCTGTTCGGTTCCTTCTTTGTCATGCTGCTGGCCGGTGTGCCCATCTCGGCAGGCATCGGCATTGCATCCATCTTCACGGCACTGTTCAGCATGGACCCCGCAATTTTTGCCCTGACCGCTGCACAACGCTGCTTCTCGGGCATTGACTCCTTCTCTCTGCTGGCGCTGCCCTTCTTCTCTCTGGGCGGCAACATCATGAACAAGGGCGGCATTGCAAAGCGCCTTGTCCGTCTGGCACGTCTGGCTGTGGGCAAGATGCCCGGCTATCTGGCTGCCACCAACGTTCTGGCCAATATGTTCTTCGGTGCCGTTTCCGGTTCCTCCGTGGCAGCTACTTCTGCCATGGGCTCCATCATGGCACCGCTGGAGCTGGATGAGGGCTACGACCCCAACTACTCCGCAGCCGTCAACATCTGCTCTGCCCCAACCGGCATCCTGATCCCCCCGTCCGGCCCGCTGATCCTTTACTCCATCACCGCCGGCGGCGTTTCTGTGGCTGCTCTGTTCATGGGCGGCTACCTGCCCGGCATCCTGATGGGTCTGTGCGTGGCTGGTCTGGCTGTGTTCATCGCCGTCAAGAAGGGCTATAAGTCCTCCGACGTCAAGGACCCCGACCCCGCCATCAAGATCATCATTGATGCAGTGCCCTCTCTGCTGGCCGTCATCATCGTCATGGGCGGCATTCTGGCAGGCTTCTTCACCGCTACCGAGGCCGGTGTGGTGCTTTGCCTGTACTGCGGCCTGCTGTCCATCCTGTACAAGGAGATGACCTTCAAGAGCTTCTATAATCTGCTGGCAGACACCATGGAGAGCAGCGCCACCATCCTGTTCCTGATCGCCGCTTCCTCCATCATGTCCTACGTCATGAGCTACTCCGGCATCCCTGCCGCTATCAGCAACGCGCTGATGAGCATTTCCAACAACCGCTACGTCATCCTGCTGGTCATGAACGTGTTCCTGCTGGTCATGGGTATGTTCCTGGATCTGACCCCCGCAGTTCTGATCTTCACCCCCATCTTCCTGCCCATCACCCGCAGCATCGGCATGAGCGATGTGCAGTTCGGCATCATGCTTATCATGAACCTGGGCATCGGCTCGGTCACCCCGCCGGTCGGTTCCTGCCTGTTCGTGGGCTGCGGTGTCGGCAAGGTCAAGATCGAAGGCGTTACCAAGTACATTGTGCCGCTGTTCACCGCCATGGTCGTGGCACTGTTCCTTGTCACCTTCATCCCTGCCATTTCGCTGTGCGTCCCGTACCTGTGCGGTCTGGTGCCCAGCCTTGGCTGGACGTTCTAAGCCCTGACTGTTCCGGGTAAAGCAACGAAAACGTTGCCCCCATTTCTCTGAAGATATCCTGCATCTGAGGGGGAATGGGGGCATTTTTTTATCAAGAATCAACTGAGAGGAGTAAAAACTATGGAGATCTGCTCCCGTTTTACCGGCATGGAGCGCAAAGACGGCGCTTTCCTGCTGCATACTGATAACGCTGATATCAAGGTCTGCTTTGTGACCGATGAGATCGTCCGCGTCCGCGCAAGCTTTGACCACGAGCTGGCAGAGGAGTCCTATGTCCTGATGACCACCGCATGGGAGGATCGGATGGACGAGCTGTTCAAGGGTGAGCGCACCCGTGTGGAACCCTTTGCCGCACAGGTCACCGAGGACGACAGCACCCTCACCTTTGCCACCGGCAAGGTGACGCTGGTGGTGGACAAAGACCCCATCAACTTCAAGCTGCTGGCTGCCGACGGCTCCGAGCTGTACAGCACCCTGCCCGGCAACCCCTTCGTCAAGGATTCCAACAACCGCGTGGTGGCTTACAGCCGGATGAAGGAGGACGACTGCTTCTACGGCTTTGGCGAAAAGACCGGCCTGCTGGATAAGAACAAGACCTTCCAGCGGGAGCGCGCCACCGATGCCATGGGCTACGATGCCGAGAAGATGGATACCCTTTATAAGCACATCCCCTTCTACATCCGTCTGGACCGCGACACCCACAAGGCTGTGGGCGTGTTCTACCACAACTTCTACGAATCCGTGTTCAACATGGGCTGCGAAAAGAGCAACTACTGGCCCCGCTACACCTATTTTCAGGCAGACGGCGGCGATCTGGACTGCTTCCTGATCGGCGGCGACACCATCGCCCGCATCGTGGACAACTACACCCTGCTGACCGGCCGTCCGGCCCTGCTGCCCAAGCGTGCGCTGGGCTATCAGGGCTCCAGTATGTACTACCCTGAGCTGGAGAAGGACAGCGATGACGCTGTGCTGGGCTTTATTGACACCATCAAGGAAGAGGGCTTCCCCATCGATGGCTTCCACCTGTCCAGTGGCTATACCAGCCAGAACAACAAGCGCTGTGTCTTTACATGGAACACCGAGCGCTTCAAGGACCCCAGCGCCTACTTCCACGCCATGAACGAAAAGCACGCCCAGAACGTGCCCAACGTCAAGCCGGGTGTCCTGCTGTGCAACCCCCGTTTCGACGAGTTCAACGCAGATGACGTATTCGTGAAGGACAGCAAGAACCCCGAGACCTACGGTGTCGGCAAATGGTGGGGCGGCGACGGCGCATTCTGGGACTTCACCAAGCCCGAAGGCCGTGCAGCATGGAAAAAGTACCTCACCGAGTCCATCATCGCCGTGGGCACCGATTCCGTCTGGAACGATAACTGCGAGTACGACAGCCTGATGGACAAGGACTGCACCTGCGATTTTGACGGCAAGGGCGGCACCATCGGCCAGCTGAAGCCCCTCATGAGCACCCTGATGTGCAAGGTGGGTGCCGATGCTGTGGTGGAACACAACGCCAAGGCACGCCCCTACATGGTCTGCCGCAGCGGCAGCGCCGGCATCCAGCGCTACGCCCAGACCTGGTGCGGCGACAACTATACCAGCTGGAAGAGCCTGAAGTACAATATCCCCATCATCACCGGTATGGGTCTGTCCGGTCAGCCCAACGAGGGCGCGGACATCGGCGGCTTTGCCGGTCCCGCACCCACCGAGGAGCTGTTCGTGCGCTGGGTGCAGAACGGCATCTTCCAGGCCCGCTTCTCCATCCACTCCGCCTCCAACGATAACACCGTCACCGAGCCGTGGATGTTCCGGGAGTCTGCAGATACCATCCGGGACGCCATCCTGCTGCGTTACCGCTTTACCCCCTATCTTTACAGCGCCGAGTACGAGGCCAGCCAGACCGGTGCGCCCATCATGCGCGCTCTGGTCTACGACTTCCAGAACGACCCCAAGGCATGGGAGGAGAGCTTCGAGTTCCTGTTCGGCCGGGATATTCTGGTGGCCAACGTTCTGGAAGAGGGCGCCAAGACCCGCACCGTCTACCTGCCTGCAGGCTGCAAGTGGTACGACTGGAACGATAAGTTCCGCTGCTACGAGGGCGGCCAGACCATCGAGGTGCCGGTCACCATGGCTACCATCCCCATGTTCGTCCGCGAGGGCGCAGTGATCGCCATGGCAGACAACCAGCTGATGACCATGGAGGGCGACCACACCACCGCCCTGCACCTCATCGTGGCACCCAAGGGCACCACCACCACGACCCTGTACGATGACGACGGCATCACCAACGATTTCAAGAGCGGCGTGTACCGCAAGACCACCATCACCACCACCGCAGGCGAGCGGGTGACCATGAACTTTGCCTCCGAGGGCAGCTACAAGGACACCGTTGAGACCGTTAAGGTGGAGATGATCGCCAAGGAAAAGAGCCCCTTCTGGGTCACGCTGGATGGCCGCAAGATCGAGCACTTCCTCAACCGCCGCAAGTTCGACGCCGCTGCCGAGGGCTGGTATTACAGCCAGAGCAAAAAGGCTGTCGAGGTCAAGTACGCAAACCCCGCCAAGGATCACGAGTTGACCGTTTCGTTCGAGCAGTTCGACCTGATCGGCATGTAACACTGTACGGAGGAACCTCTTATGCTGCTGCGTAGTTTTGAATCCTTTGAAAAGACCGAAAACGGCTACCTCATCCACGGCGATGCCGCCGATGTGAAGCTGATTTTCATGACAGACGATATCATCCGCATCCGGGTGCACTTCGATAAGGGCACCCCCATGGAGGAGGAGTCCTACACGCTGGTGACCACCGCGTGGGAGGATCGGATGGACACCCTGCTCAAGGACGAGCGCACCCGCATCACCGCGCTGGATGTCCCCTGCGTAGAGGACGATAAGACCCTGACCTTTGAGACCGCACACCTGACTTTGAAGCTGTTCAAAAAGCCCTTCCACTTTGAACTGTTCGATAAGTCCGGCAAGCTGATCTATCAGGATCTGCGGGAGCGCGCCTTTGAGAAGGATCAGATCGGCCGTCTGAGCCACTTCTCCAAGGTGGACCGGGAATTTGACCACTTCTACGGCTTTGGCGAAAAAACCGGCCATCTGGATAAAAAGGGACGCCGCCTGCGGATGTCCCCCAAGGATGCCATCGGCCACGACCCCGAGACCGGCGACCCGATGTACAAGCACATCCCCTTCTATATCCGGGTAAATGAGCACGACCTGCGCCCTGTCGGCCTGTTCTACCACAACTCCTACGACTGCGTGTTCGACCTTGGCGAGGAGCTGTCCGGCTACTGGGAGCGCTACTGCTACTACCAGACCGACGGCGGCGACATCGACCTGTTCCTGCTGGCCGGTGAGACCCTGCCCGAGATCCTGAACGAGTACACCCTGCTGACCGGCCGCAGCGCCCTGCCCACCAAGCAGTCTCTGGGCTACTGCGCCTCCACCATGTACTACGCCGAGCTGGAAAAGAACTGCGACGAGGAGATCTACAAGGTCATCGACAAGCACGAAAAAGAGGGCATCCTCATCGACAACTTCTGGCTGGCTTCCGGCTATTCCAGCGGCGAAAAGGACAACCTGCGCTATGTGTTCAACTGGAACCACAAGCGCTTCCCGGATCCGGAAAAGTTCTTTGAGAACATGAACGCCCGGGGCATCAACGTCATCCCCAACCTGAAGCCCGGCATCCTGAAGCACCACCCCTACATCGACCTGTTTGAAAAGAACGATGTCTTTATCAAGACCCCGGACGGCAAGGCTCCGTACTACGGCCGCTGGTGGGGCGGCGAGGGACGCTTCTTCGACTTCACCGGCCCCAATGGCCGCAACACATGGAAGCAGCTGCTGGAGGAGAACATCCTCAAAAAGGGCACCAAGACCGTCTGGAACGACAACTGCGAGATGGACGGCGTGGAGGACCGCGATGCCCAGTGCGACTTTGAGGGCAAAAAGGGCACCATGGCAGAGCTGAAGATCCTGCACTCCAACCTGATGGCCTACACCGCCAAGCAGGCGCTGGCAGACGTGTACCCCGGCGAGCGCCCCTACATCATCAACCGCGCAGGCTACGCCGGTATCCAGCGCTACGCACAGGTGTGGGGCGGCGATAACCTGACCGACTGGCGCACCGTCAAGTTCAACATTGCCACCATTCTGGGCATGGGTCTGTCCGGCTGCTCCAACATGGGCTGCGATATCGGCGGCTTTGCAGGCCCCGCACCCGAAGCAGAGCTGCTGCTCCGCTGGCTGCAGAACGGCATCTTCCAGCCGCGTTTCTGCCTGAACTCCGCCAACAACGACAACACCGTCACCCAGCCGTGGATGTACGAGGAGAACCTGCCCTACATCCGTGCAGCCTACCAGCTGCGCTACCGTCTGATGCCCACCCTGTACTCCCTGATGTACGAGTCCAACCAGAACGGTATGCCGGCATGGCGTCCGCTGTTCCTGGAGTTCCCGGAGGACCCCAAGTGCTACACCGACAAGAACCTGACCTTTATGTTCGGCAAGAGCATTCTGGTGGCGAACGTGGTGGAAAAGGGTGCCACTACCCGCACCGTCTACCTGCCCGCAGGCTGCACTTGGTACGATATGAACGATAATCTTCGTGCCTACGAGGGCGGCCAGACCATCGAGGTCCCGGTCACGCTGGCAAGCATCCCCATGTTCCTGCGCGGCTCTGCCGTTGTGGTAACCACCGAGGACGTCAAGCACATCCTCAAGGACACCATGCGCCAGATCGACCTACTGGTTGCTGCCGAGACCGACACCAGCTTTGTGCTGTACGATGACGACGGCCACACCGAGGACTACAAAAACGGCGTTTACGCCAAGACCACCATCACCGTCAAGGCCGGCGACCGCACCGACATCCGCTTTGCCACCGAGGGCAGCTACGAATCCCCTGTGGAGCGCATGACCCTGAAGCTGGTCAGCAAGAAAAAGGGTGCGCTCTGGGCCAGCGTGGATGGGCAGCAGCTTCCTCAGTACATCGTCCGCGACGGCTGGGAGGCCGCAGAGTCCGGCTGGTACTACAACCTGCCTGACCGCACCATCTGGGTCAAGTTCGCAAAGCCTGCCAAGAAGGACTTTACGGTGACTGTCTCCACCGAAAAGTTTGACCTGATCGGTATGGCAGAGGACTAAAAAGCCATTTCCAATCTTCTTTAATTCTTCTTCAGAAACACAAAGGCCCGTGGGGAACTCCCCACGGGCCTTCGTGTTTTTATAAGTTTCAGGCTTCGGTCTGCGACTCCCGCCGGAGGATGCGGCAGACCATGAACAGGCAGTAGAACATCGCCAAGCCCCAAGCAAAGGGGTTGGAAAGGCAGATGCCCAGATACCCAAGGCCGGTCTTTACCGCCAGCACGCCGCCAAGACTGCGGCCGATGAGCTCACCCACGCCGGAAACAACGGCCAGCACGCTGTAACCAAGCCCCTGCAACGTGTTGCGGAAGATCATCAGCAGGCCGTGGAAACAGAACAGCATACTCATGACGCTGAGGTACTGGATGGCACCCGCCGTGACGGCGGGGTCAGCATCGCCCAGCACCAGCCCCACCGCGTAGGGCTTGATGAAAAAGATCACGCCCCACGCCACGGCGCAGTAGAGCAGCTGCACCATGCAGCCGTCCTTGATGCCCTGCCGGATGCGGTCGGTGCGGCGGGCACCGTGGTTCTGCCCCACATAGGTAGCCATAGCCATGCCTACGCTCTCCATGGGCAAGGTGAACATCTGACGGATCTTTTCGCCTGCGGTCTGGGCAGCCACGGCGGTGCTGCCCAGCAGGTTGATGGCGTCCTGCATGATGACCGCGCCGATGGCAGAGACGGAATACTCAAAACCCATGGGAAGGCCGATGTAGGCCAGCCGCTTGCAGTGCCCTGCCGAAAGCAGGGTGCGCGGCTGCCGGAAGGAAAGCCCCTCCAGCTTTGCCGTGCGGGTAAAGAACCAGTAGGCGCACAGCCCGCCGCTGAGCAGCTGGCTGAGCACGGTGGCAATGGCGGCACCGTCCACCCCCATGCCCAGCGGCACGATGAAGAGGTAGTCCAGCAGAATGTTCACCACGCTGGCGACCAGCAGGAAATAAAACGGATGCCGGGAGTCCCCCAGTGCCCGCAGCACGCTGGAGGCGTAGTTATACAGCACCGTAGCCGGGATGCCCAGAAAAATGAGCCGGATGTAGAGCACGGCATCGGCGTACAGCTCCTCCGGCGTATGGATGAGCCGGAGCAGCGGCCCTGCCATCAGGGTGGTAAGCACCGTGAACACCACGCTCAGCACCAGACAGAGCAGTGCGCCGTTCAGCAGGTATTTTTGCAGACCGTCCTTATCCTTTGCGCCAAAGGTCTCTGCCGCCGGGATGCCAAAGCCCACGCAGGCACCCTGCACAAAGCCCAGAATAAGAAAGTTGAGGGAGTAGGTGGTGCCCACCGCGCCCAGCGCATCGGTGCCCAGACACCGCCCTACGATGACGGTGTCCGCAAAGCTGTACAGCTGCTGGAATAAGGTGCCCAGCACCAGCGGCAAGGCGAACCGCAAAATCTGGAACAGCGGCTTGCCCACGGTAAGGTCGGTGGTGCCGGAGCGCTTTTGAGAAGTAGCTGCCATAAAGAAAACTCCTTATTATGGTATTTTCTTTATTCTACCATGGACAGCCGCTTTTCCCAAAGTGGTTTTGTGACAGGAAGTTGTCTTTTTGTGACGGAAGAGCCGAGCCTTTCCCCTGCCGGGAAAAGGTTCGGCTCTTTTGGCTTCTCTGAAAAAGAGGATGTTTCGTCAGACCTCCGGCGGCGGGCAGCAGCTCTCCCGGGGGATGAGCTTGTGCGGCACGATGATCTTTGTTGCCAGAAGGTTCGGGTTCTCAATGTGGTTGATGGTCTGGCTGGCGGCTTCCATGCCCAGCTGGTAGGGGTTGACGTCCACGGTGGTCAGCTGCGGGCTGGTGATGCGGGAGAACAAGGAGTTATTGAAGGACACGATGGACAGGTCTTTCGGGATGCGCAGTCCCAGCTTGCCGCAGAACTGTTCCAGCACCACGGCAAGGATGTCATCGCTGACCAGCATGGCGGTGGGGTGATTCGGGGCGGTGAGCAGGGCTTTCAGCGCCCCCTCGTAGGCATCGTTCAGGGTGTTGACCTCCACACAGTCCTCTTCCCGGGGGGTGATGCCGTGCTTGAGCAGGGACATCTGGTAGCCCCGCTTGCGCTCTGCGGAAAACAGCATGGCGTTGCTGACCCCGAAATACGCAATACGGCGGTGGCCCATCTCATAAAGGTAATCGGTGGCTTCCTCTCCGGCAAGGGCGTTGTCGTTGTCGATGTAGATGGTCTGGTTCGCGGACTGCGCCGCCTTGCCCACAATGACATGGAGCAGCCCTTCATTGCGCAGATACGCCGCCACGGGGCAGTCCTTTTTGGAGTAGAGCAGGATAAAGCCGTCCGCCTGTGCGTTGGCCACCATGCTCTGGATGGCGTCCAGCACCTCGGCATCGTCCTGCCCGGTAATGACCGTGTTCACATACCGCCGCTGGTTGCAGAACTGCCCGATGCCGCGGATAATCTCCAGATGAAAGGCGTTTTCGTAGACATCCCGCTGGGAGGAGGGCAGAATAATGCCGATGGTCTTGGAAAAAGCCTCCACCGGCTCGGCCTCAAAATTCGGCTCGTAGCCCAGCTGTGCCATGATGCGGCGCACCCGCTCCTTGGTCTCCCGGCTGATGGAAGGGCTGTCCTTGCAGGTGCGGGACACCGTGGAGGGCGAGACCCCCGCTGCCGCTGCGACATCCTTGATGGTAACTGCCATAGTCTGTTCCTCCCTGATATAGTAGTTCTATTGTAAAGCCGTTTGCACGCAATGTCAATGTTTGCGCACGGGATTGCGTAAACTGTGCAACACCATGCCTGCGTACCTTCGACAATTTCCACAAATAAGCGTGCATCCGCTTGTGTAAAACATAGAAAAATTATTTTCGCTCCAAAAAACTCTTGTAAAAATTGCGGAGTTGGATTATTCTTGTTGCGTAAAGTAGTGCAAACGCAATGCAACGCTTGCACAAAACGATGCAAAAAGGAATAAGGAGGACATCATGGCAACAACAAAAGCGGCTCCGGGTAAAAAGGGGCTCATCAACTTCGACTTCTTACAGAAGCTGGGCAAGGTGCTGATGACGGTCATCGCCGTTATGCCCGCTGCCGGTCTGATGATCAGTCTGGGCAAGCTGGTGCAGATGGGCGGCGGCGACATCGCAGCGGTCATGACCATCGGCACCACGATGGAGAATATCGGCTGGGCGGTCATCAATAACCTGCACATCCTGTTCGCCGTTGCCATCGGCGGCAGCTGGGCAAAGGAGCGTGCGGGCGGTGCCTTTGCCGCCGTGCTGGCGTTCGCTCTCATCAACGTGATCACCGGCAACATCTTCGGCGTGACCAGCGCCATGCTGGCAGACCCCGACGCCGTGACCCACACCCTGTTCGGGCAGGAGATCGCCGTCAACGGCTACTTCACCTCCGTGCTGGGCGCACCGGCGCTGAACATGGGCGTGTTTGTGGGCATCATTGCCGGTTTTGTGGGCGGCGTGGCTTACAATAAATACTACAACT
>ERZ772954.809-NODE-809-length-28196-cov-3.310117_pt1 | contig 28196 bp, 19 predicted proteins | sample MGYA00580684_ERZ772954 | MGnify/ENA primary metagenome ERZ772954 (study PRJEB29015, sample SAMEA2737654) | human gut metagenome | biome: human gut; feature: human-associated habitat; material: faeces | place: China | collected 2012 ...
TAACGCGAACAGAAAGACTGTATATAAGCTTCGCCGGCAAGCTTACTTTTACCATATATATTTCTAGGATTAGGTGTATCAAATTCATTATAAGAATGATCCTCTGTACCAGAGAATATATCATCTGTAGATATGTGAATTAGCTTTGCACCGATAGACTGTGCCATAACAGCAAGGTTTCGTGTTCCTACAGCATTTACCGCAAATGCTTTGTCAGGATTAGTTTCGCAGCCTGCAACATCACTGTAACCAACGCAGTTGATAATGATATCAGGACGATTAACTCTTGCATAATTGTTGACAGCTTCAAGGTCTGTAACATCGACTTCGTCAACATCAGTAGGGAATATTTCATACTCACGGCAGTCTAAGAGAGCAGAAAGTGCAGTACCAACGTGGCCTTTGGCACCGGTAATCCATATTTTTTCCATATAACCTCCATTCCAGCACTAACGCTTTCGCATAGTGCATTAAATATAATTTGTAATTTAGCTGCATATAATATATGTTAAAGAATAAGTGGGACAGCTTATATTATAATATGTTTATATGCAAACAATTAATTATACAATAAACTTGGTATTTGGCAAGTATTTTAAAAATGAAAATTATGTCATAAGATTTTAACAGGTTATAAATAATTGCTGGTTATAAAAATTATATAAATAGATTACAATATTGGCAAGGTATGGTACAATATATAAGAATATTGATTTTATTGATTAGATGAGGTTATGAGATGAGTTTTGACGTTAAAAAGAAGATAGAAGAATTGAATAAATCAGACATAATAAGTGGCAGTAATGCAAGATATGATATTGTCCTTGAAGAAGAATTAAAAGATCTTAATTCAGCAGGTATTATATTAAGACATAAGAAATCAGGAGCGAGGGTTGTCGTTATATCTAATGATGATAATAATAAGGTATTTTCTATAGGTTTTAAGACACCGCCGTATAACGATACAGGGCTGCAGCATATTCTTGAACATTCGACACTCTGCGGTTCAAGAAAATATCCTGTGAAAGACCCGTTTGTAGAACTTTGCAAGGGGTCGCTCAACACATTTCTTAATGCTATGACTTATCCGGATAAGACTGTATATCCCGTTGCGAGCTGCAATGATGTGGATTTCAAAAATATTATGGATGTTTATATGGATGCGGTATTTTATCCTGATATTTATAATAAGCCACAGATTTTTAAGCAGGAAGGCTGGCATTATGAACTTGAAAATGAGGATGATGAGCTTAAAATCAATGGCGTTGTATATAATGAGATGAAAGGTGTATATTCGTCACCGGATGACGTGCTTTCAAGATATACATGTGTATCTTTATTTCCTGACACGCCTTACAGATTTGAGTCGGGCGGTGAGCCTGCTCATATTCCTGAACTTGATTACAATGAATTTCTTGATTATCACAAGAAGTTTTATCATCCTGTAAACAGCTATATTTATCTGTATGGTGATATGGATGTACAGGAAAGACTTGATTATCTTGACAGGGAATACCTTAGTGATTTTGATGCAGATGATGTAGAGATTGACGCATCAATTCCTGCACAGAAGAGTTTTGAAAATGATGTTTTTAAGGAATTTAATTATGCTGTAACGGATGACGAACCGCTTGAAAATAATGCATTTCTTTCATATAACAAGGTTGTTGGAACATCACTTGATGCAAAACTTTATCTTGCAATGCAGATTCTTGATTATGCACTTATCATGGCGCCCGGAGCAAAGTTAAAACAGGCTCTTATTGATAAAAATATAGGAACTGATATTTACAGCAGTTTTGAGACATCTGTGTATCAGCCGATTTATTCAATTATTGCTAAAAATGCAGATGAAAATAAGAGACAGGAGTTCACAGATACAATTAATGAAGTGCTCAGTGATATTGTAAAAAATGGTATTGATATGCGTATGATTGATGCGGGAATCAATTATTATGAATTCAAATACCGTGAGGCTGATTATGGTGCATATCCAAAGGGATTAATGTATTATCTCACAATGATGGACAGCTGGCTTTATGATGAAAATAAGCCGTTTATTCATATTGAGGCGGGAAAGACATTTGAGCAGATTAAAAAAGAAAAAGAGTCAGGATTATTTGAAAAAATAATCGAGGAGTGGCTTGTAAATAATCATCATGGTTCTGTTATATCGCTGGTTCCGAAAAGGAATCTTGAAAAAGAACTTGAAGATAAGACAAAGTCTGAGCTTGCAGATTTTAAGTCTAAGCTGACAAAAGAGCAGATACAGCAGTATGTGCGTGAAACAAAGGAATTAAAGGAATATCAGGACGAGCCTTCAAGTCAGGAGAATCTTGAAAAAATTCCAATGCTTGCACTCAAAGATATTGGAAAAACTCCGGCAAGACTTTATATCGATGAAAAAGAGGAAAATGGTATCAAGGTTATTCACCATAATATGTTTACCAACAGAATTGCATATATTATGATGTCTTTTGAATGTAAGAGTGTATCAGATGAACTTGTACCATATATAGGACTTCTTTCATCAGTGCTTGGACTTATGGATACTGATAATTTCACATATCCTGAACTTACTAATGAAATCAATATTAATTCGGGAGGACTTTCATCAGATTCTGCAATATATACAGATAATAAAGAACTTGATAAGTATCAGATAAGATATGAGGTAAAAGGTAAAGTCTTATATGAAAAAATACCTTTTATGCTTGAAATGATGCATGAAATTATATATTGTACAAAATTTGATGATTATAAGAGACTTAAAGAGATTATTTCAAGAACAAAGTCGAGAATTGAAAGTTCAATGACAGGTATGGGACATACAGTAGCTATGCTTTATGGAATGTCACAGGTATCTGCATCGGGATATTATTCAAATCTTATGAGAGGATACGGATTTTACCTTTTTATCCAGGAGATTGAAAAAGATTTTGATAACAGAAAAGAAGAGATTGCAGGCACACTTAACCAGCTTATAAAGCTTATATTTACAAAGGAAAACCTTGTTGTCAGCTTTAATGCCAATGATGATGGATATGATAAATTTAAGGCTGCTTTTGGTGATTTTGCAGGAAAATTAAATACAGACAATTATCCTGTAGAAATAAGAAAATTTAAGCCATGTAATGTTAAAACAGGTTTTACGTCATCATCACAGGTTCAATATGTTGCAAGATGTGGCAATTTTGTTGATGCGGGATATAAGTATACAGGTGCATTAAGAGTTTTAAAGGTTATTTTCGGCTATGATTATCTTTGGATAAATGTGCGTGTTAAAGGCGGTGCATACGGCTGTATGAGCGGTTTTGGCAAAAATGGTGACATGTATATGGTATCTTACCGTGATCCTAACCTTAAAAAGACAAATGAAATTTTTGATGAATCAGTTGATTATATTAAGAATTTTGATGTGAGTGACAGAGACATGCTCAAGTTCATAATTGGTACAATAGGAGATATGGATACACCAATGAATCCGGCAGCTAAGGGCGTTCGTTCATTTGGAGCATATATAAGCAATGTGACTATTGAAGATTATCAGAGAGAGCGTGATGAAGTTTTAGGTGCGACACCGGAGAAGATAAGAGAACTGGCACCAATTGTTGAAGCAGGACTTAAACAGAATCATCTGTGCGTTGTTGGTAATTATAAAAATATAAATGATGAGTCATCTATGTTTGATGAGATTAAGCCATTATTTGTATCAGCAGTACAAAATAACAGTGAAGAAGAATGATTTTTTGGAATGGAGAAAAGTATGAATTTGGATGAAATGCTTGCTGCAAGCGGAATTACAGGCGGTGCGGCTGCTGACGGAAAAAATGTAAAGTCAGGGTTTGTTACGCTGATAGGACGACCTAATGTAGGTAAGTCAACACTTATGAACCGTATGATAGGTCAGAAAATTGCCATTACGTCTAATAAGCCTCAGACGACAAGAAACAGAATACAGACAGTCCATACAGATGAAAGAGGACAGATTGTATTTGTTGATACCCCCGGTATTCACAAGGCAAAAAATAAACTTGGTGAATATATGGTTGGAGCAGCAGAAAAGACAATCGGAGAAGTTGATGTTGTATGCTGGCTTGTTGAGCCGACAACATATATCGGTGCTGGAGAACAGCATATTATTGAAAGACTTAAAAAAGTAAAAGCACCGATAATTCTTGTTATAAATAAAGTAGATACAATCAAAAAAGAAGAAATTCTTCCGGTTATTGACTGCTATAGAAAAGAACTTGATTTTCAGGAAATAATACCTGTGTCAGCAAGAAGCGGTGCAAATGTTGATGAACTGATTGATACAATTTATAAATATCTTCCTTATGGTCCGATGTTTTATGATGAGGATACAATAACAGACCAGCCTATGAGACAGATTGTCGCCGAGCTTATAAGAGAGAAAGCACTTCATGCACTTAATGAAGAGATTCCTCACGGAATTGCCGTTGTAATTGACAGCATGAAAGAAAGAAAAAGCCAGAAGGGCATAATTACAGATATTCAGGCAACCATTATATGTGAGAGAGATTCCCACAAAGGAATAATTATAGGTAAAGGCGGAGAAATGCTTAAAAAAATCGGTGCAAATGCCAGATATGAGATTGAAAAGCAGCTTGATACAAAAGTGAATCTTCAGCTTTGGGTGAAAGTTAAAAAAGAATGGCGTGACAGCGATGTTCTTATTAAGAATTTTGGTTATGACAAAAAGAAGGACGATTTGGGTTAATCTGATATGAGTGACATAACAGAGGTTACAGGCATAGTTTTATCAGCTATGCCTGTAGGCGAGTTTGACAGAAGGATAGTAATTCTTACAAAGGAAAGAGGTAAGATTGCAGCATTTGCAAAAGGGGCAAGACGACCAAACAGTCCTCTTACAGGAATAACAAGACCATTTGTTTTTGGAACATTTCAGGTGTATGAGGGAAGAACTTCGTATACGATAAGACAGGCGAATATAACAGCTTATTTTGAAGAAATTATAAGTGATTTTGATGCGGTCTGTTATGCATATTATTTTGCGGAGCTTGCTGATTATTATGGCAGGGAAAATCTTGATGCATCTGTTATGATAAATCTGTTATATGCTGCATTAAAGGCTCTTGGACGTAAAAATTTATCAAAGCCGCTTATCCGCCTTACCTATGAACTGAGAATAATTGCAATAAATGGTGAAAGTCCGGATTTTTTTGTATGTCAGGGCTGTGGCAAGGAAAAAGAACATTTGGTCTCATTTTCAAAGAGTACACTTGGAATTTACTGTGCGGATTGTGCAGATTATGCACATATGTCAGTAAAACTGGAAGATTCGACAGTTCATGCACTTCAGTATATAACGGGAACACCATTAAACAGACTTTTTTCCTTTGCTGTAAATAAAAATGTATTAATGCAGCTGATGGAAGTTATTACATCGGTAAAGGAATCGGTTATAGATAAAAAAATGAAATCATTTGAAATGCTTTCAATACAGGAGGAGTTAAATGCTTAAAAATATTTCACATAATAATCAGAAAAAAATTGCATTGATTAATGATTTTACCGGATTTGGGAGGTGTTCAATTGCGGTTGAACTTCCTATTATATCCACACTCAAAGTACAATGTTGTCCATTACCTACTTCAATTTTTTCTAATCACACAGGGTTTGACAGTTATTTTTTTGATGATTATACTGACAGGATGGAAAGATATGTGGAAGAGTGGAAAAAGCTGGATTTATCATTTAACGGAATATGTTCCGGATTTCTTGGTTCAGCCAGACAGATTTCTATTGTTAAGGATTTTATAAAAGAATTTAAAACTGATGATACAATAGTTGTTGTGGACCCGGTTATGGGCGATTATGGGAAAATTTATTCTACATATACAGATGAAATGTGTGGTCTTATGAAGGAACTTGTTGCAGGAGCAGATATAATAACTCCTAATATTACTGAAAGCTGTATTCTTACTGATACCCCATATTCTGATATGCTTTATGAAAAAGACATAGTAGAACTTGCAGAAAAACTTTCAATGATGGGACCTGAAAAGGTAGTTATAACAGGAATTGTTCAAGGAACATTTATTTCAAATTATTGTTATGAAAGAGAAAAAGAAGGGAAAAAAGGTTATTTTGTTAAAGCATTAAAGATTGGGGCACAAAGAAGTGGAACAGGTGATATTTTTACATCAATAATTGCAGCAGATGCGGTCAATGGTGTGGATTTTCATAAATCAGTAAAAAAAGCTTCTTCGTTTATAAAAAAATGTATCATGAAGTCAATTGAACTTGATATACCATTGACTGATGGTGTATGCTTTGAAGAGCTGTTATATTCATTAAAATAAATATTTGGAGGTGCTTCATGGAAATATTATATAAGGTACATAATAATTTGTATGTTAATCTTACTAACAGATGTCCATATGCCTGTACATTCTGTCTTAGACAGACAATGGACAGAATCGGTGAGTCGGACAGATTATGGCTTGAAAGAGAACCGTTGGCAAAAGAGGTTATAGATGAGTTTGCAAAATTCAATATGGAAGATTATGACGAAGTCGTTTTTTGTGGATTTGGCGAGCCTACAGAGGCATTTGATGTGTTAAAGGAAGTTGCTTCATATGTCAAAAAGACATATAACAAGCCTATTAGAATTAACACAAATGGTGTAGGAAATCTGATTAACAAAAGGGATATCGTACCTGAAATGGAAGGACTTATTGATACAGTTTCAATAAGTCTTAATGACCCTGATAAAAAAAGATATAATGAGCTTGTAAGAAGCAAATTTGGTGATGAATCATTTGATGCAATGCTTTCGTTTGCAAAAGAATGTACAAAATATATTCCCAATGTTGTCCTTACAACAGTTGATACGACAATTTCCCATGAAGAAGAGGCACAGTGTCAGAAAATATGTGATGATATAGGTGCAAAATACAGAATAAGGCCATGGGAAGAATAAAAGTATCATTGGACAGAGAATAATACATAGCCGGGCAAGATTTAAGCTTGTCATATTTGAAGAAATGTTATAAAATTATCTGCATATTGCAGTCAAACATAACGGAGGTAGAAAAGAAATGGAAAAGACAATGGAAAAGATTGTTGCTCTTGCAAAGGCCAGAGGATTTGTATATCCTGGTTCTGAAATATACGGCGGATTGGCTAATACATGGGATTATGGTAATCTTGGTGTAGAACTTAAAAATAACGTAAAGAAAGCATGGTGGCAGAAGTTTGTACAGGAAAGCCCATATAATGTCGGTGTTGACTGTGCAATTCTTATGAATCCACAGACATGGGTAGCTTCAGGTCATCTTGGTGGTTTCTCAGACCCTCTTATGGATTGTAAGGAATGTCATGAGAGATTCCGTGCAGATAAGCTTATTGAAGACTGGGCAGCAGATAATAATTTTGACATTGGCGGTTCAGTTGACGGCTGGACTCAGGAACAGATGAAGAATTTTATTGATGAGCATGAAATTAACTGTCCTACATGTGGAAAGCATAATTTTACAGATATCAGACAGTTTAACCTTATGTTCAAGACATTTCAGGGAGTTACAGAAGATGCTAAGAATACAGTATATTTAAGACCAGAGACAGCACAGGGTATTTTCGTAAACTTTAAGAATGTTCAGAGAACATCAAGAAAGAAGATTCCATTTGGTATCGGTCAGATTGGTAAATCATTCAGAAATGAGATTACACCAGGTAACTTCACATTCAGAACAAGAGAATTTGAGCAGATGGAACTTGAATTTTTCTGCAAACCTGGCACAGACCTTGAGTGGTTCAGATATTGGAGAGAGTATTGCATCAACTGGCTTAAAGCTCTCGGTATCAAGGATGATGAGATGCGTGCAAGAGACCATTCACCAGAAGAACTCTGCTTCTACAGCAAGGGAACAACAGATATTGAATTTTTATTCCCATTTGGATGGGGCGAACTCTGGGGTATAGCTGACAGAACAGATTATGACCTTACTCAGCATCAGACAGTATCAGGTGAGGATATGTCATATTTTGATGATGAGTCAAAAGAAAAATATATTCCATATGTTATTGAACCATCACTCGGTGCAGACAGAGTTACACTTGCTTTCCTTTGTTCAGCATATGATGAAGAGGAACTTGAGGGCGGCGATGTGAGAACAGTTCTTCATTTCCATCCTGCTATTGCACCTGTTAAGATTGGTATTCTTCCACTTTCTAAGAAGTTAAATGAAGGGGCAGAAAAGGTATTTGCAGAACTTTCAAAGACATATAACTGTGAATTTGATGACAGAGGCAATATTGGTAAGAGATATAGAAGACAGGATGAAATTGGTACACCATTCTGTGTTACTTATGACTTTGATTCTGAGGAAGACGGAGCTGTTACAGTACGTGACAGAGACACAATGGAACAGGAGAGAGTTAAGATTGAGGATTTGAAAGCATATTTCGCAGAAAAATTTGAATTTTAATTATGCGGAAAGGCACGGTTATTTATATGATATGTCCAAAATGTGGTCAGGAATATGAAGGTGATAAGTGTCCAAGATGCAATGGACCGGAAGTCATTGTTAATAATGCAGATTATCTGAAACGGAAGAGGGCGTATGAGGAGAAGCAGGCCGGAAAGGGGTCTGCTTCTTCTGATAAAGAGACTTCTGAAAATAATACAGCAGATGTTAAAAATGGTGGGCAGGAAGAAGTGCTGCCTGATGAAATGTTTCGGCGTCTTAAAGAAAGTGGAAGTAAATTTGCACAGGATGCGGTTGAAAAAACAGCATCACAGGCGAAAAAGGCTGTAAAAGGCAAGAAGAAGCTGATAGTAAGAATAATTGCAGCAGCAATAGTTTTAATGCTGGCTTCTCTTGCAGGATTTGGCGTATTTAAGCTTGCAACACGTAAAAATTATGTTTTGTATATGAAATACAATAATAAAATATATAATGTTGCAGGGATAGACAGTAAGCTGGTCTGCAGCGAAGATGATATTGTTTTTGAGGCTGATAATAATTCATTTTATATGCCGGAATTTTCTGATGAAATAGATAAAAATAATATTATACAGAAAATGGCGTCCAATCAGGGAAAATATTTTACTGCCATAACTTATGATTCTATGGAAGACAAGTACACGCTTTTTGTATGGAACAATTCAATGAGTCTCAGACTTGCTGAAAGTTCAAATAAAAAAGAAATACTCTATATAAGTGATAAAGGAACTATAATTTATAAAGATACCCAGGTTGTAAATGACCAAGGGGCATTAGGACAGACATCACTTATGGTAAGTAAGCTGGATAAATCCAAAGATGGTGATGTGCATGGTGTTATAACAGAAGTTGAGTCGTCGCTTGCAAATGTGTATATATATTCTGCCAAAAATACGATTATATATAATTCAACCGGTAATGTGTTGTATACACTTAATTATGATAAAGATGAGAAGAAAAAGGAAATATCTGAAGATGCAAAAAATATTTATGCCCTTACAAGTAAATCTTCTGTGAGATATTCCTATAAGGCAAATCCGGTTAATCAGTCAGATAAGGCGGAAGGATTTATATATAGTGTCAACGGAAACTGTTATTATCACAGCATATCATCAAAGAATACAGAGGATATGTTTATTGGTAAATTTAATGGTTCCGGTGTTGAGCTTATATATGATAAAGATTATGTATATGTAATCAATTCTGGTCAGGTAAGCTATGCGTCTGTCAAGAAGGATGTAACGCCGGTATTTACAGTTGTGTCAAAGCTCGGAGGTGCGTCAGATTATGTATTTCTTGAATTAGCTGATACGATTGCAGCAGTTGATGAAAATAATAATCTAATAAGCATAAGTTCCGGTAAAGTTAAAACTATTGCTGAAAATATTACTGATGGCTCTTTAAGCATTGTAAAAAATACATCATCTGAACTTACGTATATACGTGATAATGTCCAATATTATAAAAAGTCGCTTACAGCGGATGAGGTGAAGATGACAGATGTTGGCTCAGATGCAGATACTGTGAGCACATTATTTTATAAAAATAAACTGTATTATTACAATTCAGATAAGAAATTATGCTCATGTACAGTAAAAGGAAAGAATGGTTCAGTGGTTGGAGACGTTGAACGTTTCTGGCTGGGAACAGAGTATAAGTAGAAAATGTAAAAGAGATGTAACTGTGATTTGTGTAGTTACATCTCTTTTTATTATATAAACACATATTAATAACATATAATCAGATGTTTTTAAATATTTCCTGTGACATGTTCTGCATCATATTGTCTGAATCGGAAGGTGTGGTAGCAGAACTGTTTGCAAATTTCTGAACACGCTCAACAGCAATTTCTGTGTCTGATAAGATGTTTACTGCATTCATACAGTCTTCTGATAAAGTGTAAAAAAGATTGAAAGATTGATAATCCGCCGGAAATGCAGCATTTTTATGTTAAAAAACGAAGTTGACAGTTGTATATTGACATAAAGCTTTAAAAGAAGTATTATTTTACAAGTTGGGAATGAAGTTCTCCCATGGGAAACCTAAACTGCTTATTATAGCTGATGACTTCTACGATTTTAGAATCGCAGGGGTTGTCAGCTTTTTTATGTGGACAATGAATAGAATCCCTGCTGAATAATTTAAGGAGGATTATATGTTAGCATCATTATCACTTATTTTTCTGGTTGGACTTGCAATGGGTGCAATCTGCCAGAAACTTAAAATGCCTCGTATTATCGGAATGCTTGTTACGGGTATTGTATTAGGACCATATGTTCTAGATTTTCTCGACCCGTCAATACTTTCTATTTCATCTGAATTAAGAAAACTGGCACTTATAATTATTCTGCTTAAAGCAGGATTGTCTCTTGATTTGAAAGATTTGAAGAAGGCGGGACGACCGGCAATTCTTATGTCATTTGTTCCGGCAACATGCGAAATAGCAGGATATATATTATTTGCACCATTGTTATTAGGAATTAACAGGATAGAGGCGGCGGTAATGGGAGCAGTGCTTGGAGCCGTTTCACCTGCGGTTGTCATACCGAGAATGGTAATGCTTATGGAAGAAAAATATGGGACGAAAAAAGCAATTCCACAGATGATTATGGCAGGAGCGTCATGCGATGATATTTTTGTTATTGTATTATTTACGACATTTTTAAGCATGGCACAGGGTGGAAGTGCTGATATTGTTGATTTTGTAAATATTCCTGTTTCAATTGTTCTGGGAATACTTCTTGGTGCAGTTACAGGATATGGATTATATTTATTTTTTGAGACATCATATGCACATAAGCATTGTGTCAGAAACAGTACAAAAGTAATAATTGTGCTTGGCTTTTCAATGCTGCTTGTTTCTGTTGAAGGCTGGCTTGAGGGAAAAGTATCTGTTTCAGGACTACTTGCTGTAGTCAGCATGGCATGTGTTATAAAAATAAAAAGTACAGCGTTTGTTTCAAAAAGATTATCAGAGAAATTCGGAAAATTATGGATTGCAGCTGAAGTGGTTCTTTTTGTGCTTGTTGGGGCTGCGGTTGATATACGATATACGCTTAGTGCAGGAATAGCGGCAGTGTTTATGATTTTTATTGCATTGATTTTCAGAACGGCGGGTGTTTTGATATGTACGATAAAGACTAAACTTAATATGAAGGAGAGAATATTCTGCGTTATTGCGTAGCTTCCGAAAGCCACGGTTCAGGCGGCAATCGGTTCAGTGCCTCTTGCAGCAGGACTTGCCTGTGGCAAAATAATTTTGTCAGTGGCTGTACTTGCAATTATTATCACAGCACCGCTCGGGGCATTGGGAATTGATAATACATATAAAAAGCTGCTGGAGAAGGAATAGGATAAATGATTTAATCATAAAGCTCTTTTTTTATACATAAACTATAGCCAGAATATTGTGTATTGGGTGAGCAAATGTTTGTTATTAAGAGTAGAAACAAAAGACTTATAATGTGCATAATGTGTCTGATTTTAATATTTACATCAGTCTATGCGGGAATGAGCCGCGTCACATGTATTGCACAGGAACGGACACAGGGGGAAAATTCAGGAATAGAATTAAAATCACCGTCAGCGATACTTATGGAGGCATCAACAGGTCAGGTTATATATGAAAAAGATGCAGATACGAGCCTGCATCCGGCAAGTATTACCAAGATAATGACTCTGATATTGATATTTGATGCTATAAAGGATGGCAAAATCGGACTTGATGACGAAGTTACTGTATCGGAATATGCGGCATCTATGGGCGGAAGTCAGGTGTTTCTGGAGGCAGGAGAAAAGCAGACGGTTGATACGATGATTAAATGCATAAGTATGGCAAGTGCGAATGATGCATGTGTAGCCATGTCAGAATACATAGCAGGCACAGAGAGTGCATTTGTTGCAAAGATGAATGAAAGAGCCATGGGGCTTGGAATGAACAATACTAATTTTGTGAACTGCTGCGGACTTGATACGGATGGACATATGTCAACTGCCCGTGATATAGCACTTATGAGCCGTGAACTGATAACAAAATATCCGCAGATTCATGATTATTCCACAATATGGATGGATACCATTATTCACAGTACAAGAAGAGGTGACAGCGAGTTTGGACTTACAAACACCAACAAGCTTATTAAGCAGTATGAATGGGCGACTGGGTTAAAGACTGGTTCGACAGGGCTTGCAAAATGCTGTCTGTCAGCATCGGCAAATAAGGATGGGATTGACCTTATTGCTGTAATAATGGCTGCGCCGGACTCAAAGACACGATTTGCTGAGGCTGTTAATCTTTTGAATTATGGATTTAATACATGTGATATATATAAAGATGATGGTATGCCTTTATTAGAAAATATAAGGATTTCAAAAGGTAAAAAAGACTATGTCAATTGCCGGTATGAAAAAGAATTTTCATATATGTTTATTAATCCGGTTAATCATGAAGATATTTCAAAAGAGCTCCATATAAATGAAAATATTGCCGCACCTGTAAATGAAGGAGATACAATTGGAACACTTGACTATTATTATAATGGAGAAAAAATAGGCAGCGTCAATGTTATTTCATCTGAAAATATAGAAAAAGCAGATTTTTTAACACAGATAAAAAAGGTGTTTGGCAGGCTGTTGAAATAATATTGTAAGAATAGATTGCTGGTATATGACCTAAAATGTGAGCTGAAAAATATTGCGGCTGTAAAAAATTCAATATATATGTTATAATAAATCCAAATGACTTATGAAAGTGGAGTATATAATGGATTTATTTGATTATGTCAGACAAAATACGATGAAAAATGAATCGCCGCTGGCTTCAAGAATAAGACCGGAAACTTTGGATGAAGTGGTGGGACAGCAGCATATTATAGGAAAAGATAAACTTTTATACAGGGCAATTCAGGCTGATAAGATAAGCTCAATTATATTCTATGGACCTCCGGGAACAGGAAAAACCACACTTGCAAAGGTGATTGCCAATACTACAAGTGCAGATTTTAAGCAGATTAATGCAACTGTTGCCGGAAAAAAGGATATGGAAGATGTCGTTGCACAGGCAAAAAATAACCTTGGAATGTACGGAAAAAAGACGATACTGTTTGTCGATGAGATTCATAGGTTTAATAAAGGACAACAGGATTATCTTCTGCCTTTTGTTGAGGACGGAACAATTATCCTTATTGGTGCGACTACAGAAAATCCATATTTTGAAGTAAACGGAGCTTTGATTTCAAGGTCAATAATATTTGAATTAAAGCCACTTGACAAAGAAGATATAAAAACACTTATAAAACGTGCAGTATATGATGAGAAAAAAGGAATGGGAAGTCTTCATGCAGATATAGATGATGAGGCACTTACATTTCTTGCAGATGTGGCAAATGGTGATGCGAGAAGTGCATTGAATGCCATAGAACTTGGTATTCTTACAACAAAGCCATCTGAGGATGGAAAGATTCATATTAATTTAAAGATTGCCGAACAGTGTATACAGAAGCGTGTATTAAAGTATGATAAAGATGGTGATAACCATTACGATACTATATCAGCATTTATTAAGAGCATGCGTGGTTCTGACCCTGATGCGGCTGTATATTATCTTGCAAGAATGTTATATGCCGGAGAAGATATAAAGTTTATTGCGAGAAGAATAATGATATGTGCAAGTGAAGATGTCGGAAATGCTGACCCGCAGGCACTTGTAGTTGCAACTAACGCATGTCTTGCAATAGAAAGGCTTGGTATGCCGGAAGCACGGATAGTTCTTTCACAGGCGGCAACATACGTTGCATGTGCTCCTAAGAGCAATGCCGCTTATATGGCTGTAGACAAAGCACTTGATGTTGTGAAAAATGAAAAGACATATGGTGTTCCTGTGCATTTACAGGATGCACATTATAAGAGTGCAGGAAAGCTTGGACATGGTATTGGATATAAATATGCACATGATTACAAAAATCATTATGTAAAACAGCAATACCTTCCGGATGAACTTGAAGGCACTGTATTTTATGAGCCGACAGATAACGGATATGAGAAAAAAATAAAGGAACATCTTGATAAAATTAAGGCGGAGGCTGAATCTTAATGAGAGATAATCTTAGGCGGCTGGCATGTGGTCATTTTGTATATGATAATCCTAAGCTGCATTTTAAACAGGATAATATAGAATTAAATATCACAAAAAATGTAGTCTGTGAGCAGTCGTTTGATATAGTCTCAAGGGAAGTAACAAAAGGCGTTATCTGGTCATCAAATGAGCGTGTTAAAATCATCGACAATATGTTTCTTGGAACTGTAAGTACGATACATTATATTGTTGATACTAATGGACTTCAGAAAGATGATGTTATAAAAGGTAAGTTTGATGTCATAAGCAATGCGGGGGAATATTTTTTAGAATATGCTTTTACAGTTACGGCACAATTTTTAAAGACTAACGAAAATGATATTGCAGATTTATTTCAATTTGCTAATTTCACAAGAGATTATCCGGAAGAGGCTGTTGCAGTTTTTCTTAGTGATAATTTCAATATCCTTATTGAAAATGATACAAAACTATCTAATATATATGAAGCATTGAAAAAAGAGAATAATACCGGGCGTGCGATAGAAGAGTTTCTCGTTGCTGCCGGAAAGAAATCTCCTGTTTCAATAAATTTATGCACAGATAAAGAACGCTCATATATATGCAGCGATGACAGAAGAGATACTATTGCTTTAGAAAAAAATGCGTGGGGATATATTGAGGCGGATATTTGCGTTGAAGCAGATTTTATTTCAATGGAAACAGAGCATATTTCGGCACAGAATTTTACAGGAAATAAATGTGAACTTGCATATATAATTAATTATGAAAAACTTCATGATGGATATAATTATGGAAGAATAATAATAAATACATATAATCGTAAAATTGTAACTGATATAGAAGTAAAGAAAATATATGCAGAGTATCCGGATGAAAATACAAATGAGATATATCATGATAAGAGAAAACTCATGTATGAGATTACCCAAAATTATCTCGATTACCGCATGAAAAAATTTAATACAGGTGTGTGGGCTGAGCGTTCGGCTAATCTTATAGAAAGGCTGAGAACGCTCGATTATGACAATCCGCTGTACATGCTTATGCAGGCACAGGTTTATAACCTGCGTAAGATGAATGATGAGGCACAAAATCTTATTGAGCAGGTTCAGATTTCAAAAGATGATGCATTTTTATACAGCTATTATCTGTATGTAAAATCAATGCTTATAAGTAATGCAGTATATACTGCGAAGGCTGCTATAGATATTAAAAATTTATATGAAAATGGCAATGATGACTGGCGTATATTATGGATAAGATTTTATGTTGATCTGACATTCGGACATAATCAGAGCATTAAGCTTATGAGGATAAAAGAAAGCTTCCGTTCAGGATGTAAAAGCGGTGTGATGTATATGGAAGCATTAAATGTTATGAATAATCAGCCTCATCTTTTAAGAGTTCTTGATAAATTTGAGATACAGGTTCTTACGTTTGGCTGTAAGAATAACATTGTAAGTGAAAAACTTGCGTTGCATGCCGCACAGATAGCTGTTTCTGACAAAAATGCCAGCAATTCAAAAATAGAACTGTTGAAAAATATTTACAAAATATATGAAAAAGATGAGGTACTTACATCTATTATTTCATATCTGATTTGTGCCGGAAGTATAAGCCGTGAAAGTAATATTTATTATGAGAAAGGGATTCTTCGAGGGATAAAAATTACAAGATTATATGAATATTACATAAAAAGTCTTGATAAAAATAAATATCCGCGTTTTTCAAAGCTTGTTTTAATGTATTTCGCATATGATGCCTCTCTTGATTATGAAAATAAATCATTTTTATATGCAGATGTACTTTTTAATGAAGCGGAAAATGAGAAGATAATGGAGATGTACATGCCGCTTATTGATAAATTTGCGTATGAACAGCTTCGTTATGGCAGAATTAATAATCATCTTATATTAATTTATAAAAGAATATGGAATAAATGTTTATTTGATGAGTATACAGCATCATCAATGATGAAAATTTTATACACTTATAAAATAAAATGTTATGAGGAAAATGTAAAAGCTGTATGGGTAAAACATAAAGAATATAAGACGTTACATCGTTACGAAATCATTAATAAATGTGCATTTGTCCCGATTTACACGAAAGATGCCGTTATTATATTTGAATCAGAATCAGGAGAATTTTTTAAGGACAGCTTCAGGTATGACATTGAAAAAGTATTTGAAAATAAATACTATGAAATGATAAACGAGAGCATGCTTGCTTATCAATATGAAGAAAATGATATAGAAAAATATAAAAATATAATTTTGTACGAGCAGAAAAAAGATATATTTAATGAAGAAATATATGAAGCTGTCAGATGTATCATAAATGATGCTGATTGTGATAAAAAATGTAAAAAGAAGCTTAACAGCTGGCTTATAAAATATTTTGAAAAATCATATGATAAAGAAAATTATCTGGCAGATATACAGATTATAGATACTGATGATTTAGATGAAAATGATGCAGTGAGACTTATATATGCAAGTGTCGATAATAATGCTTATAGTTTTGCATTTTCAATTATAAAGCAGTACGGAATATGTAATGCCAATTCAGGAAAAATATCAGAACTTGCACGTCATATGCTGGGATTTGCAGGGACAGAAGATGATGATGAACTTACGCAGCTGTGTGAATATGCTTTTGAAAATAAAAAATATAATGCTGATATTCTTGAAAATCTTGAAAAAAGATTTAATGGAACTAATGAGCAGATGCTTGATATATGGAATGCATGCAAAGATTATGATGTATTTACAGGTGATATAGAAGAAAGAATTGTCGCACAGATGCTTTTTACAAAATCAAGTGATAAAAGGCTTACAGATGTATTTGATTCATATGTAAAAAATGGTGGACACAGGACAGTTATTGCGGCTTATGCTGCATATAATGCTTTTATGTATTTTGTAAAGCACAGAGAAGTTGACATAGCAGTTTTTGACGTGATAGAAGAGCTTATTATGGAAAAACGTGCAATTCCTGATGTCTGTGTCCTTGCATACTTAAAATATTATTCTTTAAGAACCGGAGAACTTACAGAGTCAAAAAGCAGATTTATATATGAAATTATAAAAACATTGTGTGCAGTGGACAAGTGTTTTGAATTTTATAAAAATTATTCTGAAGTATTTGCACTTCCATATAATATGACAGACAGGACATTTGCGGAGTATGCAGGTAATCCGGATTCGCGTGTGGAGATTCATTACTGGTTTGGAGAAAGCAGTAATGAATATACTGAGATTCTTTCAAGTTGTGGAGGTTATTTTGTAAAAGGATTTACACTTTTTTATTCGGAGAGTGTCAGATATTATTTTGTTGAAGAAATTGGAAGTGAAACAAGAAAGTCTGATATATTTCATATGCAGAATAATGTTATCAATAAATCAGAGACTGCAGGAAGATTTGACAGCATTAATAAAATTCTTTCGGCAAGGCAGCAGCATGATCCGGCAGAAATGAAAAAGTGTATGTATGATTATTGTGTTCAGGATTATGTAACACAACAGATTTTTAAACCAATGTAGGTGAGGAATTTAATGAATAATGTAAATGGAGTGATAGTCGGGATTGATATACAGGATAAAATAACACAGGCTGCAATCTGGGATGAGCAGACAGAGATGGTGATACATGTTACAGGACCTGAAAACGAGGCCGCTTTTTTAAATCCGTTTGAAATGCCAGGCTGGGGACAGAGCGGTAATATTGAGGCAGCCTGTGAATTTATTGCATCGATAATAGAATGTGCATCAAAATGTGCACAGGGCAGAAAAGCGGGATTGATATGCATAACAATCGCTGATTATGAAATTAAAAAGCTTAATTTTATATCGGAGGTCATGAAACGGCTGCAGTTTAACAGTGAACAGTGGTCAGTTATAAGCCATGAGGAAAGTTTTGCTTTTTATGCTTACAGCCAGAAAAAAGGTCTGTATTCAGCAGGTGTTATGCTTCTTGACTACAGTAATGATAATATTGCATCATATATCTGCATGAAAGCTAATCTTAATGGTTGTGATGTTATAATGGAAAACAGGTATTTTTCTGATGCCATACAATATGATGAAGAAAAGGATTCATATAGCAATCTGTGTGTTAATCAGCATGAGATAACAGAGTGGCTTAAAGGATTGCTGTCCAGGTATAATGTCTCAAGTGTATTTCTTACAGGCAGCAGATTTGAGATGGAGAAATTTCCTGATGAATTCACAAGATTTCTGTGCCATTCAAGAAAAGTTTTTGCAGGGCAGAATCTTTATGTGAAAGGTGCGGTTCTTGGGGCATGTACAAAAGTAAAACAGATACTTCCTCCTGATACAATTCTGGCATGCAAAAACAGGATTACAACTGGTATAGAGATGGACATATGCGAGCGTGGAAACGATATGCGTCTGAAAATTGTAAGACCCGGAACAAACTGGTACAGTGTAAAAAAACAGCTGTTTTTTATAATAGATGATGTAAGATATATTAATTTTTATCTGAGACCTGTTGATACTAACAAAGAATATATTGAAAAAATTGACATAAGTTCACTGCCTTTCCGTGAAGGTAAAATGACAAGAATAGAAATGGATGTTGATTTTATGTCTGATGAGGAATGTCATGTGTTAATAAAGGATAAAGGCTTTGGTGACATAGTAAAAAGTTCCGGAAAAATAATAGAAAAAACGTTTTTACTGAAATGAGGGTCATGCGTAAATGGGAAAGATAATATTATGCAGGGCAAGAGAGGCAAAACAGCCGCTTGTTGTAAAGGATATAGGACTTAAAATATATACACTTGAGGAATTGTGCTATTTTATATATAATAATATTTATTTTATAAGCATTGACTTCTTTGATGATGACTTCAATTCATTTGTTGAGGAGACAGGGCAGAAACAGCTGGTACAGATAATTGCAGATTTGAAAAGCAGGAATGCAGGACTTGCACAGATTGTTGTAAGTGTTTTAAAATATGTTGATTATTACAGCAATGAAGAGATAGAACAGTTAAGCGGTGTGCTTGGAACACTTGACAGCCGCAATGTTTATGAAAGACTTAAAGCGAGAGCTGATACATTGCTTGAAAATAAATGTTATTACGGTGCAGTGCAAAATTATGCGAAAATAATTGAGGGCACATATGATAAGTCACTTTCGGGATTGTTTTATGCGAGAGTGTATCATAATATGGGGGTTGCACATGCAAGAATGTTTTTATACAAACAGTCTGTTCCATATTTTGAGGAAGCCTACAAAATAGGGCAGCACGAAGAGTCGCTAAAATGTCTTATGGCAGCTAAAAGACTAGCTATGGGAAATAATATAATAGAAAGTGATGATGCATCTGACCAGGAGGCAGCTTTGAAAAGCGAACTTGAAAAACTGGCAGACAATGCAAGATATTCTGATACATACAGACATCTCCAGCAGATTGAAAAGCTTAAAGAGGAGGCTGATATTACGGAGTATAATGATGCACTTACCGGTCTGCTTGATGACTGGAAGAAACAGTATATTAAGTACAAATCATAGAATGGGGTACATATGGGATTTTTAAAGTCAGTTAAGAATATCTTCTTTAAAGATGAAATAGAAGATGATTATGAAGAATATGACGAATTTGATGAAGAACTGAATAAGCATGCCAGAACAATAAAGTCATATCTTGATGAAGAGGATTATGGCAAAGAAAACGAAGACACTGATAATCAGGAATTTGATGAGTATGATGAGAGTTCAGGATATGAAACGCCGGAAGATGATGAGGGCTTTGACGGCTTCAGCGATGATGAACTGCTTGTGGGTGATGAACGTGATAACGTAAAACTGGGGGCTTTTGATGGAAGTGACCTGAAAGAATATGTTAAAGGCCAGTGCGAGATTATGGAAGATGCCGGAAGGCATATCGAAATGATAATGGAGGAGTACAGTCAGGTATCAGAGAGATTTGCTGATATTGAACTGTATGAAAATGCACCGGATAATCTGAAAGACCAGATTGCAAAACAGGCTGAACTTGTTGACAATCTTGCGGTTGACAGGCGGATTCTTAAAAATTCCGAGAGCAAGCTGTCTAATAATGCATATAACAGAATGGACATGTATGCACAGGAACTTCCTAAGAGTTTTAGGTTTATACAGCAGCAGGAAACATATTATGAGACAGTGAAAAGAGATTTACAGTCTCTTGAGGGCGAGAGGATGGCTCTTAGAATGGAGGCCAAGAATCTGAAAAAGAAACATGCTGCAATCAAAAAGGCTGCAATTATAGTTCTTGCCTGTCTTGCGGTAGTTTATTCTATTTTTACAATAGTTATGGTTGCACTTGATAATGAAGATGAGTTATATTTATTCTTTGTTGTGACATTTCTTGGTGCAATAGTTGCTGTGGGAATATTTGCATGGCTGAGTATTATTCACAGACAGGCATCGGCAGTCGAAATAAAGATAAATAAAATTACGGCGGCATTAAACAAGATAAAGATAAAGTATGTTAATGCGGCAAATGTGCTTTCATATGAATATGATAAATACAAAATAAAGAGCTCATATGAACTTGGAAGAAAATTTGAATTATATCTTCAGATGAAAGAAGAAAGAAAGCATGTACTGATGATGACAGCTAATCTTAATGATGCAGAAAATAAGCTGCTTATGCTTCTGAAAAGAATAGGAATTTCAGACACAGTTGTATGGCTTTCACAGACCAAAGGACTATATATACGCAATGAAATGGTTGAAATCAGGCATGAACTTGCGGCACGTCGTAAGAAACTGAGAAATCAGATTGAGTATAATGAAGGCAGGATTGAAGAAGCAAAATATAACATAAGAAAAGTTAATAAATTACATCCGGAGTATACAAAAGAGACTTTGGAAATACTTGATGAATATGAAAAAAGGTCTATAAATTAAATTTTGCTTGCCAATTACGGTACATGTGTTAAAATTAGTTACAGTTCAGTTATTTTAAATTGGAGGAAAAAGTAATCATGATGAAGGAAAGATTGCAGGAAATCAGGGAGAGAGCGTTAGAACAGATTAACTCTACTGATTCACTTGAAAAGTTAAATGAGGTAAGAGTATCTATCCTCGGCAAGAAAGGCGAACTTACAGAAGTCCTTAAAGGAATGAAGGATGTTGAGCCAAAAGACAGACCTATGGTTGGTCAGATAGTCAATGAGACAAGACAGGCTATAGAGGAAGTTCTTGAGAATGCAAGAAAAGAACTTTCAGAGAAGATGAGAGAGATTCAGATGAAAGCAGAAGTTATTGATGTAACACTTCCTGCAAAAAAGAATAATGTTGGACATAGTCATCCTAATACACTTGCTCTTGAAGAAATTAAGAAAATATTTGTTGGTATGGGATACGAAGTTGTAGAAGGTCCTGAAGTTGAATATGATTACTATAATTTTGAAGCGTTGAATATACCTGCCAATCATCCGGCAAAAGATGAACAGGATACATTTTATATTAATGACAAGATTGTCCTTCGTACACAGACATCATCAGTTCAGGTTCGTGAGATGGAGAAAGGAAAACTTCCGCTTCGTATGATTTCTCCTGGTCGTGTATACAGAGCAGACGAAGTTGATGCAACACATTCACCATGTTTCCATCAGGTAGAAGGTCTTGTTATTGATGAAAATATTACATTTGCGGATTTAAAGGGTACACTTGTAGAATTTGCAAAAGAAGTATTTGGCCCTGAGACAAAAGTTAAATTCAGACCGCATCATTTTCCATTTACAGAACCTAGTGCTGAAATGGATGTTTCATGCTTTAAGTGTGGCGGAAAAGGATGTAGATTCTGTAAGGGTGAAGGCTGGATTGAAATTCTTGGTTGTGGTATGGTTCATCCACACGTACTTGAAATGTGCGGTATTGATCCTAAGGAATATCAGGGATTTGCCTTCGGTGTAGGTCTTGAAAGAATTGCATTATTAAAATATGAAATAGATGATATGAGACTGTTATACGAAAACGATGATCGTTTCCTGAACCAGTTCTAGTTAGCAGGAAGGAGAAATAAAAATGAATACACCATTATCTTGGATTAAAGCATACGTTCCTGAACTTGAATGTACTGATCAGGAATACATGGATGCAATGACATTGTCAGGTACAAAATGTGAAGGCTTTGAAAGACTTGATGCAGACCTTGACAAAATCGTTGTTGGACAGATTGAAAAAATAGAAAAACACCCTGACGCAGATAAGCTTGTTATTTGTCAGGTTAATATTGGAACAGAAACAATTCAGATTGTTACAGGAGCACCTAATGTTAAGGAAGGACAGAAAGTACCTGTAGTACTTGACGGTGGTCGTGTTGCCGGAGGTCATGACGGCTCAAAGACAGAAGGCGGAATTAAGATAAAAAAAGGAAAACTTAGAGGAGTTCCTTCAGATGGAATGATGTGTTCTATTGAAGAACTTGGCTCAACAAGAGAATTTTATCCTGAAGCACCTGAATACGGAATTTATATTTTTGATGACAGCGTTCAGGTAGGAGCAGATGCAATTGAAGTTTTAGGACTTCACGATTCAGTTTTTGAATATGAAATTACATCTAACAGAGTAGATTGTTACAGTGTTATCGGTATTGCAAGAGAAGCAGCTGCAACATTTAAGAAGCCATTTAAGGCACCTGTTACAGGACCGGTTGGAACAGACGGAGATGTTAATGATTACATTTCAGTTGAAGTAAAGGATAACGACTTATGTAAGCGTTATTGTGCAAAGGTTGTCAAGAATGTTAAGATTGCACCGTCACCTGAATGGATGCAGAGAAGACTTTCAGCCTGTGGTATCAGACCTATCAATAACTTAGTAGATATTACAAACTATGTTATGGAAGAATTTGGTCAGCCAATGCATGCTTATGATCTTGATACTATTGCAGACCATAAGATTGTAGTAAGAAGAGCAGAAGACGGTGAGAACTTCGTTACTCTTGACGGACAGGAAAGAGAATTAGACAGTGGAATGCTTATGATTTGCGATGGTGAAAAGCCTGTAGGTCTTGCCGGAATTATGGGTGGCGAAAACTCAATGATTACTGATGATGTTAAGGATATGCTTTTTGAAGCAGCTTGTTTTGACGGAACTAACATCCGTCTTTCATCTAAGAGAGTTGGTCTTAGAACAGACGCTTCAGGTAAGTTTGAAAAAGGACTTGATCCTAACAATGCAGAATCAGCTATTAACAGAGCATGTCAGTTAATCGAAGAATTAGGAGCAGGTGAAGTTGTTGCAGGTATGGTTGATGTTTATCCTGAAAAGAAGACAGAAACAACAATTAAGTTTGATCCTGACTATGTAAATAAATTAATCGGATTTAATTTAACAGAAGAGCAGATGGTAAGTTACTTCCCTGCTTTAGAGTTAAAATATGATCCTGAAACAAAACTTATTACAATCCCAACATTTAGACAGGATTTAGTTGGTATGTGTGATATTGCTGAAGAAGTTGCAAGATTCTATGGATATGATAACATTCCTACAACTCTTCCAAGTGGAGAAGCTACATCAGGAAAATTATCATACAAATTAAGAATTGATGAAATCGCAAGAAGGGTAGCTTTATACAGCGGATTTTCACAGGGAATGTCATATTCATTTGAAAGTCCAAAGGTTTATGATAAGTTATTACTTCCAAAAGATTCAAAATACAGACAGTCAATTGTTATTTCAAATCCTTTAGGAGAAGACTTTAGTGTTATGAGAACTACACCTTTAGGTGGAATGCTTACATCACTTGCTACTAACTATAATAGAAGAAACAAAGATGTAAGACTTTTTGAAATGGGTAATGTTTATCTTCCAAAGGAATTGCCACTTAAGGAACTTCCTGATGAAAGAATGCAGCTTATATTAGGTTTCTATGGCGAAGGTGATTTCTTTACAATGAAGGGTGTTGTAGAAGAATTATTGGAACAGGTTGGAATGAAGAAGAGAGTTAATTATGATGCTAAGGCGGGAAAGACTTTCCTTCATCCGGGACGTCAGGCTAACATCGTTTATGATGGAACAGTTATCGGTTATTTAGGTGAAGTTCATCCAACAGTTTGCGAAAACTACAATATGAAGACTAGAGCATACATTGCAGTAATTGATATGCCATATGTATACGAAATGTCTTCATTTGATAAGAAGTACGAAGGAATTGCTAAGTTCCCTGCTGTATCAAGAGATATTTCGATGGTTGTACCTAAGGATATTCCTGTTGGTAAGATTGAAGAAGCTATTGAAAGCAAGGCAGGAAAGAACCTTGAAAGCTACAGCTTATTTGACATCTATGAAGGTGATCAGATTGAAGACGGCTTTAAGTCAGTAGCATATTCAATTGTATTTAGAGCTAAGGACAGAACATTGGAAGATAGTGATATTCAGTCAGCTATGAATAAGATTTTGAAAGAACTTGAATCAATGGGTATTGAATTAAGAGCATAAAAACATTAAACCACCCGCTTTGGAATAAATCTATGTTTCAAGGCGGGTGGTGTTTTGATGAAAAGAGAGGAAAGTTATGCGTTTTGTAATACAGAGAGTAAATGAAGCTTCCGTAAAGGTTGATAATAAAGAGATAGGTTCAATTAACAAGGGATTTCTTGTTTTAATTGGTGTGTCTAACGAAGATACTAAAGAGATTGCCGACAAGATGATTAAGAAAATGATTAATCTTAGAATATTTGATGATGCTGATGGAAAAACTAATCTTGCACTTAAGGATGTTAACGGAGAGTTGTTATTGGTATCCCAGTTTACTCTTTATGCTGATTGCAAAAAGGGCAACAGGCCATCATTTATTAATGCCGGAAAACCTGATATGGCAAATGAAATGTATGAATACATTATTTCAAAGTGCAAGGAAGAAATAGAGGTTGTTGAGCAGGGTGAGTTTGGAGCAGACATGAAAGTAAGTCTTTTAAATGACGGACCTTTCACTATTGTTCTTGACAGTTCTGAAATATGCAAATAATATAGATTACAGTGTAAAAAAAGTATTATACAGAAAAGAGATAAAAGTTATGTTAAAAAAAGAAATGAGTTTACATGATTATTATTATGATTTGCCTGAAGAATTAATAGCACAGGATCCTTTAGAGGACAGAAGCAGTTCAAGATTAATGGTTCTTGATAAGAACACAGGCGAAATAGAACATCACATATTTAAGGATATTATAGATTATTTGAATCCAAATGATTGTTTGGTAATTAATGATACAAAGGTTATTCCTGCAAGATTATATGGAAGCAAGGTTGGCACTGATGCAAAGATTGAAGTGTTGCTTCTAAAGAGAAAGGAAAACGATGTTTGGGAAACATTAGTTAAACCGGGAAAGAAATGCAAGCCGGGTACTGTTATAAGTTTTGGTGACGGAATTTTAACGGGCGAGGTTATTGATGTTGTTGAAGAAGGCAACAGATTAATTAAGTTTACTTATGAAGGTATTTTTGAAGAAGTGTTGGATAAGCTTGGAGAAATGCCACTTCCACCATATATAACACATAAACTTGAAGACAAAAACAGATATCAGACAGTTTATGCAAAATACGAAGGTTCAGCGGCTGCACCAACAGCAGGTCTTCATTTTACAAAAGAGTTATTAGAAAAGATTAAAGAAAAAGGTATTAAAATAGCTCACGTTACATTACATGTTGGTCTTGGAACTTTCAGACCGGTTAAGGTTGAAAATATTCTTGAACACCATATGCATTCTGAATTTTATATGGTTGACGAGGAAGATGCAAATATGATTAATGAGTGCAGGGCTAATGGTGGCAGAGTTATTGCTGTTGGAACTACAAGCACAAGAACATTGGAAACTGTAACAGACGAAAATGGTATTGTACATTCTGGAAGTGGATGGACACAGATATTTATTTATCCGGGATATCAGTTTAAGGCTATTGATTGCCTTATTACTAATTTCCATTTGCCTGAATCAACATTGTTAATGCTTGTTTCAGCGTTGGCCGGAAGAGAGAACGTTCTTAACGCATACAATAAGGCTGTAGAAGAAAAGTACAGATTTTTTAGCTTTGGCGATGCAATGTTTATAAAGGAATAGCATCCTATGGAAAAATATGCAGTAAAGAAATTAAACAAAAAAAATAATATAAATGCGTCAGTGCCGGGCTCTAAAAGTATCACTAACAGAGCTTTAATGCTGGCGGCTATGTCAGATGGCATATGCACACTTAACGGTGTATTGTTTAGCAGTGATTCAAGAGCTTTTCTTGACTGCCTTATTTCATTAGGTTTTAGTGTTCAGATAGATGAAGAAAGTGCTAAGGTGGTGATTAAGGGTGAAAATGGAAGAATCCCTAACAGGAAGGCTACAATTAACGTTCAAAGTGCAGGAACAGCAGCAAGATTCATGACTGTTTTTCTTGCTGTGGCAGGTGGTGACTATACTCTTCAATCTTCAGAACAGATGAAGAAGCGTCCAATGAGTGAGCTTCTAGACAGCCTGACAGCTAAGGGTGTAGAGATTAAGTGCTTAGAAGAAGAAGGACATTTTCCTTTTGAAATTCATTCTAAGGGAATTAAGTCAGGTAATATTAAAATCGACACGACTACCAGCAGTCAGTATGCCAGCGCATTGCTTATGGCATCTGTAATGAATGGTATGAATGTGGAACTTACGGGTTCAAGAGTGGACGGTGCCTATATTAAGATTACAACGAATATGCTTAAGCAGTTTGACATTGATTTTGACAGAGAAGGCAATACATATATAATAAAGAAGCAAAGCTATATTTGTAATGTATATAATGTTGAACCGGATATGTCTGCTGCATGTTATTTTTATGCTATGGCAGCTATTCTTGGTGTTAAATCTATTGTTAAGGGAATACATAAAGATTCAATGCAGGGGGATATTAAGTTTATTTATGCTCTTGAAAGAATCGGTTGTGTAATAACAGATAAGCCGGAAGGTCTTGAAGTGAATGGAACAAGTGCTGTAGGACATGAAGGCATTGATATAGATATGTCTGATTTTTCAGACCAGGCGCTTACAATGGCTGTTGTGGCAGCTTTTGGAAAGACTGAGACAAGAATCAGAAATATTGGTCATATAAGAGGTCAGGAATCAGACCGTGTTCAGGTTATTGTTAACGAACTTAACAGAATGGGATGTGATGCTAAGATTGTGGAAGAAGGCGGTAGTACAGATGTAATTATAACGCCGGGCAAACTTCACGGAGCAGAAATTGAAACTTATGACGACCACCGTGTGGCTATGAGTTTTGCAGTGGCAGGTCTTGCAGTTGATGGAATTGTAATAAAGAATCCAATGTGCTGCAGAAAGACTTTTGAAAACTACTTTGATGTTTTGGAAACAATTGAAAAGGAAGACGAATAGATTTTAGTCACATGGATTGTAATATAAAATAAATATTTGTTGCATATTTGCTATTTTTATAATAGAATGAAAAAAGTTATGAGTAGTAAGTAATTCATAATGAGTTAAATTATAAAATTAAAGAACGTGTAACAAACGAAAAAGGAGAATTACAAATGAAAGATAAGATTAAAGAAATTATTTTAAGTGTAAATCCCGGTATGGATGTTGAAGATGAGGATTTTA
>ERZ772954.811-NODE-811-length-28138-cov-5.003454_pt1 | contig 28138 bp, 30 predicted proteins | sample MGYA00580684_ERZ772954 | MGnify/ENA primary metagenome ERZ772954 (study PRJEB29015, sample SAMEA2737654) | human gut metagenome | biome: human gut; feature: human-associated habitat; material: faeces | place: China | collected 2012 ...
GCCTGTCGGCAAACGAAGTGCCGAGGATAGCTCAGATGTACGGGCTTGATACCAGCGTTAGAGTCAATATGATGAGTGTTAGTCATACTGTTTCTATGGGTGCTAAGGCTATTGGAATGCTGAAAGGAGGAGCAAAATGAAAACCTACATCTATCCCGAAAACCTGAGAGCAAGCGTAAAGCTGTGGTTCTGGAGCGTTCGGGATTTTATCATAATCTGCGGCGGAATAATTCTGTCGGTTGTGATTCTGGTGAACTTCTGGAACGTCCTGCCCTTTGCTGCGACCGCCTGCTTTGCGTTTCTCTCTCTTCGGGTCGACGAAACTGCAATTATGGACTATATTTTTAATGCTGTGAGGTTTTTTCTGACTTCACAGCAATTGTATTTATGGAGGAAAATTTAAATGACAAAGAACAAAAACGGCGTTCAGGGCTTGATAGGTCTTGAACGCTTTACTCGTTTCGGCGTAAAAACCGACAAAGCCGAGCTTGCGTTTTTCAGCGTAGAACCTACCAATATTTCTGTTCTGTCGGCAGCCAATATCGACGTAAAAATACATCATCTTATGATGTTATTGAGTACCATACCAGACCTAGAAATACTGGCATTGGACTCCTGCGAGTGTTTTGACAGCAATAAAAATCATCTCAGGAAAAGGCTTGAAAAAGAGCAGAACGAGGCGGTCAGAAAACTGCTGCAAGCGGACTATGATTTTCTTGATGAGATACAAATTGAGATGTCCACGGCAAGGCAGTTTTTGTTTGCTGTGCGTTTCAGACGTGAAAAGGACGAGCAGATCTTTAACACCATCAACCGAGTGGATAAAGCGATTTCCGAACACGGATTTGCAGCTCGGCGGATGAGCAAATCTGATATCAAGCGTATGCTGGCTTTGTACTTCGGAACAAGTCTTTCCGGAGATGATATCCCCGATATTGAGGGAGAGAATGAATTTGATCTGGAAAAACAGGAGGTGACTGTTAATGAGAAGTAGAATGCAAAAGAAAAAAGAACTGTCAGAAGAACAGCTTGAGATAGTGGAAGCAAAGGACTTTTTTGACCGCATTTCACCGGGCATTATACGCTTTTACACAGATCACTACATCTGCGGAAACAGTTTCAGATGCGTCTGGGCTGTGACTGAGTATCCGCCGAGCACAGAAGAAACTGCTATTCTTGCTCACCTTGCGGACAGAAACGGCGTTACGCTGAGGATATATGACAGACTTGTTACCGCCGCAGAACAGCGAAAGATCGTGCAGCAGGCAATGAGGAAAAATCATATGATGACGACTGTAAATGATGTGAACGAGAGCATAAAGGCTCAGGATAACATAAATGATGTGGTGGAGCTGATAAGCGAACTACGCAGAAACAAAGAACCTTTACTGCACACAGCTGTTTTTATTGAGCTAAAAGCAAGCTCTGAGGACAAGCTGAAAGAACTGCAGGCTGATATTCAAATGGAACTGACACGTTCCAAAATATCCGTTGACCGTTTGCTTTTGCGTCAGAAAGAGGGGTTCTTGTCTGTTCATCCTGCGGGCAATAACGTGTTTGCAAGTCAGTTTGAACGTGTTCTTCCTGCAAGTTCTGTGGCTGATCTTTATCCTCTGAATTACTCAGGAAAGACCGACAAAAACGGATTCTATATCGGCAGAGATAAGTACGGCAGCAATGTGCTTGTGGACTTCGACAGACGTACCGAGGACAAGACAAACAGCAATATTCTCATTCTCGGCAACAGCGGTCAGGGTAAGTCGTACTTGATGAAGCTTTTGCTGTGCAATCAGCGTGAGGCAGGCAAATCTATCCTCTGTTTAGACCCGGAAGCCGAGTACCATGACCTTTGTTCAAATCTCGGCGGCACCTACATTGACATGATGTCGGGTGAGTATATGATCAATCCTCTTGAACCGAAAGCATGGGGTGACGGCGACAGAGCGGATTCCGATTCGCCCGAAGCGTTCCGCAAGGTCACCCGACTTAGTCAGCACATCAGCTATCTAAAAGACTTTTTCAGAGCATACAAAGACTTCACAGACGCAGAGATCGACACAATAGAGATAATGCTTATGAAACTGTATGCACGTTTCGGTATTGACGATCTTACAGATCTCGATAAGTTGGAAAACTGTGACTATCCTGTAATGTCAGACCTGTATGAGTTAGTTGAAAAAGAATTTATGGCATTTGATAATGCTAAAAAACACCTCTACACCGAAGAAATATTGCAGAATATCTGCTTGGGATTGCACTCAATGTGCAAGGGAGCGGAATCGAAATATTTCAACGGCAGAACAAACATCAAAGACAGCGAGTTTATCTGTTTCGGAGTAAAAGGTCTTATGGATACAAACAAACGGCTGAAAGATACGCTGCTGTTCAACATCTTGTCATATATGTCTGATCAGCTTTTAGGCAAGGGAAATACTGTTGCGGCAGTCGATGAGCTGTATTTATTCCTCACAAATATGACGGCGATAGAATATATTCGCAACGGTATGAAACGTGTGCGTAAAAAAGAGTCCTCGTTTATTCTGGCAAGTCAGAATATCGAGGACTTTCTGCTGCCTGAGATAAAGGAGTTCACAAAGCCTTTGTTCTCCATTCCGTCGCATCATTTTCTGTTCAATCCCGGTAATATCTCTCCGACTGCATTTATTGATACCCTACAGTTGGAGGAATCGGAGTACGGTCTTATCAAGTATCCCGAAAGAGGAACTTGTCTGTATCGCTGCGGAAATGAGAGGTATCTTCTGCAGGTCATTGCTCCTGCTTACAAGGCGGGTTTGTTTGGTTCGGCTGGGGGAAGATAAAACTGTTCCCAACAGGTGTAAAATTTGAGTTTGACTACAATAGGAGGTCGATAAAAATGCAGAATAAAAAATACGGCATATGGAAAACACGTTATGCTGAGAACAGCAGAAATATATTTGAGGATTGGGTTCGTCATAACGGCGAGCCTATTTTGTTTGCAACGGAGCGTGGTGCACTTGAATATATGCACGGCATAGAAATGAAAACGAAGGGTGCGTTTACTGAATTTGAAGTCCGTGAGGTGATCTGATGTCAGCAGCAGTTGCAGCGGCTGTGAAAAAGATAGCCATATATATTCTCGGAGATGAACACAAGCGTGGCAAGGTGTTCGTGGCAGTCGGAAGTATCATCGCCGGCTTTCTGGGGCTTATGTTCCTGCCTATTGCTGTTATCTCAAGTATTGGAAGTATGAATATCGAACAACCTGACATAGACAAAAGTCTGTTTACGGAGTCGGCTTTGTTTGAGAGTCTGGACAGCGAACAGCAGGCGGAGATAACAAATATTCAAAATCAAGGGCAAGCAATAGAGGACGCTATGACAAATGCAGGAGTGAGAGATCAGACGATCAAGGCTCAGCTGATATATATGTCATACTTTAATGAAGTACAGAATTTCTATGCCGAATCATATGCTGATCTGTTTGCTAATTCTACGAATGACAGCGATCTGATCACGGCGATAAACTCGTCTTACGACCTTGAAATTGACTATGATGAATTCATAAGGACGTACACCTGGGTGATGGACAGCACCATCAACGAGTATATGTTTACCGACAGCACGACTAAAAACTGTGCTGATCTTGCGGCTTGGGCTGATAATGCTTACATCTCAGGCTGGGGATATATGAACGGTTTTATCGGTGAAAGGAATGAAACTGACAGAATACGTTATGCGGATAACGCAGGGCTTGTGCTGGGGTATCTGAACTACAGTCCGACCGATAAAAAGTTTGATCCCGATTACGATACTCTTGTTTACACAGAGCAGGGTGGTATAGATACTATGCCTGAAGTTGTCGGGATAGGGGTGTTTGACGGAAGTCAGCACGGAATTTATGTTGGAAACGGCGAGGTGATCTACAGTTCGGAAAGCCTTGGATATGTCACTAAAGAAAATGTTTCAAACGGCAGCTGGACAAGCTGGTGTACCTATGATGGAGTGACTTATCCTCAGGAGGTGACTGACGCTATTCAAAGTGTGAATGAGGACAGCTCATCAGAAAATTAATTTTATTGGAGTGTGATAGGTTGAAAAAATCAGTTACGGTAAATGTAAACGAGAAAAAGCTCTCTGCGGTAGAAATGTATCTGGAGCAGAAGAACACAACTCTTGCGGCTGAGCTTGAAAAGTATGTGGATCAGCTTTACGGCAAGGTCGTTCCGCAGAATGTGAGAGATTTTATTGATATGATGTCGGACAGAAAGCCTGCGAGAAAGCAGAAGATCACTGCTTCTGCCGAAACGGGGAAACGATCCGAGCAGTAATTCGCCACGGTTCGCACCGTGTCGCCATGTGTGGCGTTTTCACGGCATGGGTGGGGTAACTTTACCCTAAAGGCAGCTGGGGCGAATTTGGGGCATTTTTTTGCGGAGTTGGAGAATGGAGGATTCGGGAGAATTCGGGAGGGTTTGGGGGAAAATTAATATATTGCAAGTTAAAGTGTCGGGGTTGTAGCCCCGACACAGTCACAGCGGACGGCAAAGCCGACCGCAATTTTGCGAGGTTTGTACAGCTTAGGGCAAAGGGGTTGTAAATTCAGCCTTTTTCAGATTTAGGGGTTGTATCAGCAAAAAGGCACGGAAATACGGCATTTTATCAGGAGTTGGAGGTGGTAAAAGTGAGTTTTCAGAATAAGGTTAAGTTTCCACTATGGGCGTATCCCGAAACGCTGAAAGACGTGGAGGTTCATTACAAAAACGACAACTGCAAATCACAGAGTGAATTTATTGAAAAGGCTATCAAATTCTATATCGGTTATCTTGATGAAGAAAAAGGCGTGAACTATATCTCTCCTATGATAACGGAAACGGTCAAGGCGCAGATCAAAGGTACGGAACAGAGACTTGCACGGTTGCTTTTCAAGGTTGCGGTTGAACTTGGAAAGCTGTCGCATATGACTGCGGCAATACACGATATCGATGAAGATACTTTGAAAAGCCTCCACACTATGTGTGTAAATGAAGTACGTAAAATAAATGGAATCATTGATTATGAGGATGCTATAGAGTATCAGAAAAGCTGATCATTTTTTGAGAGAAACCAAAGCGACAATTAAAGCTGCAAAAGATGTAATCGCTGAAAAATATCCAACAACGTAGCTCCTATCTTCCTCTCTTTGAATTTCACAATAAATTGCTATAAATACACATATAAAAATTGGCGATGCATACATTAACGATAAGTGCGAAATATAGTTTACGGAGAATCCGCCCCAATTGCATATATCATCTGCAAAAAGACAAAGTCCAGATATAAAAAGTGAAACTCCTAACGATACCAGCAACATTCTTCTCGTTTTTTTCCGCTTTACATTTGCAAGGAAAAGGACTTCTACGACAACTAAAAAAATGACAAGTATCGGATTTAAGATAAGCAAAATACACGCGAGTAAATTGTCTGTTTTTGAAAGGTTATAAAACATTGCTACTAAATCTAAAAGAAAACAGATTATTGCCAATACCATAAAAACCAATGAAATTATCCCTTTTAGTAATTCGATGCTTAAAGTTATTTTGCTTGTGGGTCCGTTTTTCTCAGTTGTTCGGTGATTAGTTTTTGTTGAAATATTTTTTTCTACTTTTACTTTAATCGGATGTGATGTTTTATTAATCATAACTATAACCTCCTAGTTTATATAAATAGTACATTAAAATTTTATTTTTGTCATTGTCATTTGAAAGGAGCAGCTTATGCCCAAATTAATAGTAACAAGCCGTTATCTCAAAAGCGGTTCAAAGAAGAACCTTGAAAACTATGTTAAGTACATTGCGACCCGTGAGGGATCAGTACCTATAACTAGAATAACCGGACAAGCTCCTGCAACAAAAAATCAGCAGGAGCTTATTTCATCTCTGCTGAACGATTTCCCTGACAGCAAAGATTTGTTGGAATTTAAGGACTATCAAAAAAATCCAACAGTCAAAAACGGCTCCATACTCATATCTGAAATACTTGACCGAAATATGGACAGGCTTACAAGCCGTGAAAACTATGTAGGCTATCTTGCAAACCGCCCTGGTGCTGTGAAATTCGGTTCTCACAGTCTGTTTTCACAATCAGACGAGCCTATTGATCTTGATAAGGTCGCAAAAGAGATCGCAGATCACGGTGGCAATGTGTGGACTCATGTTGTATCTCTCCGCAGAGATAACGCTCAAGCAATGGGTTATGATAACTTGAATGCTTGGCGTGAACTTGTCAAACGGCAGGTTCCCAACATTGCAAAACAGCAGAAAATTGATATGGCAAACCTAAAATGGTATGCAGCTTTCCATGATAAGAAAACTAATCCTCATGTACATATCATCGTTTACTCAACAAACGAACGTGAGGGCTTTTTAACTAATCACGGAATTGAAAAGATCCGCAGCGGCTTTGCAAATGATATTTATTCGGACGAGCTTCATCATCTTTATTCACAGCAAACAGATTTACGTAATCTGCTGAAAGAGGACTCAAAAACGCTTATGAAGTCGCTTGCTGAAGAATTAAAATATGACGATTGCGGGGACGACGAACTTTGTAAATTGATTTTTCAACTTCATAGTCAGTTGAAAAGTTCAAAGGGCAAAAAAGTTTATGGTTATTTGAAAAACGATGTTAAGAAAACTGTTGATGATATTTTTTCAAAATTTGCGGATAATGAATCAATAAAAAAGATGTATGAACTTTGGTGCGAAATGGAACAACAGAAGCACGATGTCTATTCGTCTGCAAAATTAAAATTCTCGCCGCTTGTTGACAACAAGGAGTTTAGGTCAGTCCGGAATATGATAATTCGTACAGTACTTAATATGAAACCCTTTGACGTAAATACTGAAATTGAAGGTTCTGAACCAAATGATGAATACATTGATAATACGCCTCAGAATATGTCACCTCTGTTTGATGAAGCAGAACCGTTGGCAGAGAAAGAAACTGATGAATCGGCTGCGGCAATAAAAAACTATATCAAATGGAACGATCAATACAAAAAAGCCTGCAAGCTTATCTATGGCAAAGACGCTAAGCTCAATGATTTTAAGAAAGCTGAACAGCTTTTGTTGTCTGAATCACAGCGTGGGAATGTTTTGGCTGTTTACGATCTCGGAAAGCTTTATTCTACCGACAAGCTTGGCGAAAAAAGCGAAGAAATATCTATTGCAAAATACACACAGGCTTTGCAGGGCTTTTTGCAAATAGAACCAAACTCAAAGAAATTAAAGCCATATGTTCAGTATCGTATTGGCAAAATGTTTTGCTATGGTCTTGGTACGGAGCAGGACTATCAAAAAGCCTTTGAGTGGTTTGAAAGATCGGCAAAACAGAAAAACAAGTTTGCTCAGTTCAGCCTTGCAAATCTGTATTACTATGGCAGCGGTATAGAGAAAGATCTGTCGCAGGCTTTTCTTTGGTATCAGAGATCATCCTCTCAGGGGCAGCCTTATGCGGCTTATTCTATCGCTCAAATGTACAGATATGGAGAGTATGTAACCAAAGATAACGATACAGCACAGAGATATTACAAACAAGCTTTGTCGGGATTCTTGAAAATCGAAAGCGATGATATGGCGAACGACGATCTGTTTTACAAATTGGGACAGATGTTCAAGTTTGGACTTGGAACAGACTCAGATGTTACAAAAGCGATCGAATACTTCAAACGTTCAGCTGAAATGAATAACAAGAACGGCTTTTTTGAGTATGGCAAAGCACTTTTGATAGGTGAACACATTCCGCAAGATGCGGATAGTGCAGTAAAATTGCTTGAGAAAGCTGTCAAACTTAAAAACAGCAATGCAAAAAGATTTCTCGCCCTTGAATATATTTCAGGAGAGCATTTGGAACAGGACTTTGAAAAAGGAATAGCCTTGCTTACCGAGTGTGCTGACAGCGGAGATGTCATTGCTAGTTACAGACTAGGAAAAATTTATTTGCAGGGCGAGATAATGCCTCAAAATCTGGACAAAGCAGAAAAGTATTTGCTCTTGGCAGAAGATAGCGAGTATACGCAGTATGCTCTTGCTAAGTTGTATTTGCAGGAAGAAAAGTATGATATACAAAAAGCTGTCGATTATTTTGAGAATGGTGCTGACAAAAATCATTGGGCAAGTTATCAGCTTGGCAGGATCTATCTTTTCGGTGCTAAGGACATTGAAAGAGATAAGGAAAAAGCTATCGAATGGTTTACTAAGTCCGCAAACGATGGCAATGAGTATGCACAGGCTATGCTGGACAACATATCGAAGTTTGAGAATGATCTGCTTGTGAATACGATTTTTAGTTTGTTTGTTAGTCTTAGTAGGTGCATTCAGGATAGTTATGACAACGATCGTAAAGACCTACAAAGCATAGTTGACAGAAAACTAATGAGGGTTATTCGCAAAAAGAAAATGGAGTTGGGAGAGAAAGAAGAAAATCATATGGATATACAATAAAGAGAACAGCTGATCTGTGCTTGTGAATGCATAGATCAGCTGTTTTTATTTCGCAAAATCTGCACCTTTGCGAAATAATTTTTTTAGGTGATTTCGGTCGTTATTTCGACCAAAGTGATAGAATTTAAGCATATTATATCACAACAAAAGCCTTTTGTAAAGGCAAAACAAGAAAATTCACAAAAAACATGGTATGATAAAGTTTTCAGCCGTCAGAATTTCAGTACGAGGAGGGCGATAAAATGAGAAATACAATGAACATTTACAAGAGAAAAGACGGACGTTTCGAGGGGCGTATTCCGTTTGGAAGAGATGATAACGGAAACCTGAAGTATAGGTATCTGTATTCAAGAAGTCTTGCCCAACTTAAGGAGAAAATGCTTTCTGCTTATGCAACATCTGAAAAGTACTCATCTACTGTTTGTTGTAAAACATTGCAGGAGTTATCATTTGAATGGTTAGGCTGTGCCAAACTGCGTATTAAGGAGTCTAGCTATTGCTGTTATGAAAAGATAGTGACTAAGCATATAATCCCGTATTTTAAGCAGATAAAATATTGTGAGTTAAATACGCCCAAAATAAACGCTTTTATCGAATATCTTTTAAGTAATGGAATGTCTAATGGAATTGGTGGATTATCAGCTAAGACAGTTCACGATATCATAGTAGCAATGCGTTCGATTGCTAAGTATTCAGAGCAGGAGTATGGTTTGCGTAATCCAATGTGCAGTATTTCTATGCCAAAGATCCAAAGGAATGAAATTTCGGTACTGAACGAAAGTGAGCGTAAAAACTTGCAAAACCATTTAGTTAATAATCTGAACAACACAAACATTGGTATACTGCTTACTATGTACAGCGGTATGCGTATTGGCGAGATTTGTGCTTTAAAATGGAGCGATATTGATTTGCAGAGTGGCATTATCCGTATTTCAAAAACTGTTCAACGTATTAATGATAAAATTGGAAGTTCAAAAACAAAGATCATTGTTGGTTCACCAAAAAGCAGGACATCAGAGCGGGAAATTCCAATACCAAACTGTCTTGTAAACATTCTTAACGAAAGGCGACAAAATGAAAACAATTATATTCTTTCCGGAACTCACAAGCTGATCGAACCGAGAACAATGCAGAACAGATTTAAATCCGTCCTGAAAAAGTGTGGAATACGAAACGTTAATTTTCATTTACTGCGTCACACATACGCTACTGTTTGTATTGAGAATGGCTTTGATGCTAAAACTGTCAGCGAGGTGCTAGGTCATTCTAATGTTAATATTACTCTCAGCCATTCAAATAGTAACACTAAAACGTACAATCATATAATCAAGCATTTTCATCGCTATACAGCGTTTTTTTATCATTCAGGGGCTTGTCAAGGAATTTGTAGTAAATGTTGATCTCCCTCGGTTCATTAGGAGTATACGCCCCGACCGTCACATACTCGATAAGCTCCAAGCCCAGCTCACGGGTGAGGGTCTGCACATCGACATATTTTTTCAGCCTGCGGATAAATTCCTCAACATCTTCTCTATCCTGCTTTTCAGCAGAGAGCCTTTCTTCCAAATCCGCAATAACGGCTCTAAGCTCCTGCTGTTCCGCTTCATACTTCTCTAAAAAGCTGACACAGATATGCTCAGGTATCTTACCCATGACCTTATCTTCATATACCGACTGCATCAGGTTTTCAAGCTCGGCAAGACGGTGCTTGCTGTCATTCAGCTTCTTGATGTCGGCTTTGGACTGGCGTGAGGTCTGCTGTTCCTTTTTGGAAAGAAAAGCGGCTCTTGCGGTTTGTTCGTCTTTGACTACGAGTTCAGCCATTGAGCGAATATCGGCAATTATCACAGCTTCAATCTGTTTCTGAGAGATATAGTGCGTGGAGCAAAGTTCCTTGCCGTGAAGCACATACGATGAGCAGTTATAATAACATTCCCTTATCAGCTCTCCGCTTTTGAGTGTCCGCTTTCTTCCTGCCGCTTTCATTTTGTAACCGCAATCGGGGCAGAACAGCATACCACTTAACGGCTGTGTAACACCCTTACCGTCTCTTTTCCCGTGGCTGACAGCCTTTTCAGCTTCACGCACCTTATCCCAAAGCTCCTGAGAAATAATAGCTTCGTGAGTGTCCTCGGTCACTACCCATTCAGACGGGTCTTTTCTGACCTTTTTGTGGTTTTTGTAGGATACGGAAGTAACACGCATCATAGCCAGCTTTCCGAGATAGATCGGATTATCAAGTATCTGACGTATCTGCACCTGTGTCCAGAGGTGACGAGTGTATTTCGTATTCACGATACCTTTTTTCTGACAGCGGTAATCGGACGGAATGGGAATATTCTCAGCATTGAGCTGATCTCCTATTGCACGAGGTGACATACCCTGCGAACGGAGCTTGAAGATACGCCGTACCACCTCGGCGGCTTCGGGATCAATGATCGGGGTATGCTTTTCATCATCTGCTTTGGTGTAACCATAGGCAGCATTCGCACAGGTGTATTTTCCTGCCTTAGCATTCGCCAGATTAACCGCTTTTATCTTTTTGCTGGTGGAAGAAGCGTGCCATTCGTTAAACAAGTTGATGACCGGCATCATCTCCATAGCATTGCTGTCACGATTGGCGGTATCAACATTGTCATTCAGGGCGATAAAGCGGATATTATGAAGTGGGAAAATATAATCTATATACTGACCTACTTCGATATAATTACGTCCAAACCTACTCAAATCCTTACAGATGATGAGGTTAATTCTGCCTGTCTGTGCATCGGAAAGCAGTCTCTGCACCGAAGGTCTGTTGAAGTCCGTCCCACTGAAACCGTCATCAACGTATGTATCAACGAGGTTCCAGCCCTGCTCACGGACATATTTTGTGAGGATAAGTTTCTGATGTTCAATCGACAGGGATTCGCCTGCACGCATATCCTCCTGCGAGAGACGAACGTAAATTCCTGCGTTGTAAATGGTCTGCTTTGCCATAGTAACTCCTTTCAAACAAAGCAGCCAAATTCGACATTACTATTATAGCGCATAACGCCGAATTTGGCAAGCCTTTTTTCGTAACTTTCCGTAATTTTATGCCGTTTTCAATACCTCGTCCATCGCCTGTTCAAAGGCAATGCGATACAGCACATCATTCAGTTCCTTAGCACCTACAAAGTGGCTCTTGACGATATATTTCTTTCCGTCAATGGTGTACTCCGAAGTTCTCACGGGGCAGTCCTTGTAGGCATCATTCATCTCCTGCAAAGTCTTATTATTCATGTTGTTCTCCTCATAGCAGGTACTTCCCCTGCTTTCTATCTTGTATATGATTATTCCAGTCCCCACGATTTTTTCTTTCTGACGGAGGACTGCTGTGCTTCCTGTTCACGTTGGGCGTGGATATGCTCCTGCATCTGTCTGACCTCGGAATATTTCAGAGGTTCACAGCGTTTCAGCAGGCTCACAAATTCCGTCAGCTCATCGACCTGAGCTTGCAGACTTGAATTGTCACGGCGAAGCTCCGAGCATTCTCCCGATTTATCTTTCAAACGCTGACGCACATCTTCCGTCTCTTTCAGGCTCTTATCAAGCCGTTCACGGAGGGCGTATACTGTATCGCCGGATTTGTGAGTGCTGTTGCTGAGCTTCTTCATGATCTTGCTCAGGCGCTGTGCTTTTGAGATGATCTCGTCCGAATGCTTCATGATAGACAGCTTACCGTTAAGCAGGCTGGTCAATTCCTCGCAAAGCTGTTCACACTCGTCCTCAATCTGAAACTCCTTTTCATAGGCGGGAATATAGTTGAGTATCGCCTTGACCTGATCTGCCTTCTGCTCGATCTGCTTGTCGAGCTTTTCACATTCCGCCTGCTTGTCGGTAAGCTCCGTTTCGACCTGAGCCTTTTCTTCTTCAAGCCGCCTGATCTCGTCTTGATGCTCGCCGTACTCCTCAACCGTGTAGCTGTACCCTCTGGACTTCTTCGGCTCGGAAATCTCAATGCCGTGAGCCTTGCATATATCCCTCAGCACTTCCCACTCACGAATCCGCCAGCGGTTATTTGCCATTTCACCTTTTCCGAAGCCCATTTCTTCCAGAGCTTTCGCCTTTGCGTTACGGACTTCAAGACCACTCTTGTAATGCCCAATGGGGATAAAGTTAATGTGTAAATGCGGCGTGGCTTCGTCAAGGTGCATCACAGCATTGAATATGTAGAAATTCGGGTTTCGCTCCTGAAATCCCTCCATGTATTCACGCAGGCACTCTTTGGCAATCTCCGCATCGGGAGTGCCGACACCCGTATCATCTCTTGTGCCGATGTAAACAAGATGTTCATAGAAGCTCTTTTGCTTGTTCGCTCCCTCAATCACGCTCTTACTCGGCTCACGGTTGAACAGGTGCTGAAAGTAATCGGGAATACGGCGGTCGTTTCTTTTCTGACGGGCATTGTATCTCTCTACCGCTTCGCCAAAAAGCTGATGATAGGCTTCACCTAAATCCTGCTGAACAAAAATGATATTGTCCGGCGTTCTGAACGGGTCAATATTCTTGGCAGTGAACTCTCGGTTGTTATGCGACAGGCTGCCTTTTCCCTGACACATCGAGATCGTTTTTGTACTCATAGATCGTCTCCTTTTTTATCTGTATCTGAACCCTCTGACGAGGGAATTGCTAACGCAAAGCCCTGACGGGCATATTGGCTTGCAACGATATGAAAATCGGCAAACCAAACGGCTCGAAGAGCCGGAATTACTTGCGGTGCGCCGCCAGTAACCCCAAAGCACTTTTGACAGCCTACTCGGACTATCAAAAATGCTTATGGGGCTCTGCGAGGCTGAATCGGCTGACGGAGCAGCCGAAATGTGGATACATTTTATCAAAATCGGGTATCATCAATTTTCAAAAAATGATATTTTTACTTCTCACCCATTGCTCAAAAATAAGCAATAGCATTATCCGATTTTGATACAATGAACCTACTCAAAATTGAGCAAGTTCATTTTTACCCTGCAAAAATCAGAACGGCAGCTCTACCTCGACACCGAGCGTTTCAAGCAGATAATCGACCTAGGTCTTGGACTCCTCGCTTGACAGGTAGCTGTAAAAACGGACTACCGCTTCACGAACATCAAGACCGCTTCTTTCTCTCAGCAGAGAAGAAAGGACATCGACTTTTTTCATATCGACCATATCTCACACCCCCTTTCCGTTAAAGTAGGCGATCAGGTCAGCCTTGTTGACGAGGATTTTCCCATTCTTACCCTCACCAGTGCGGACAGACTTGACCTTACCCTGCTTCACAAGCTGACGGACGGTATGCTCCGAAAGTCCCTGAATGACCTCGGTGCATTCCTTGATTGTGAGCATCTCGATTTTGTTAGAAGTCGGTGCGGCGGTTGTTTGCGGAACTGTGTTCTCTCCGTCCTCGGTGAGCTGAATAAGCAGTTCCAGAATGTTGTCAACGATTTCTTTCTTCTGTGTTATATTCATGGTGTATACCTCTTTCTACGGTTTTAGTTTTATGAACTTTGCGCATTTTGAGCATTTTGTAAGTTCAAAGTGTGCAAAATGTTCAAAGTTCAGATTTCACGAATTGAATAACAGCGGATTGACTGCGACACGGATCACATTTTTGTTATTCGTGCCTTTCTCGGCAGACCTGCGGACATACCCGTATTCTTCCAGCATATCCATTGTCTCACCGAAGTCAGCGGCGTTCTTGAAAAGAGTGCATCGGCAGAACTTGTAAAGGTCATTCTGCTTGATCTCCCTGATACATTTTGAACGTATCTTGTTAAGCACCCTCTCAGCCTTGACCGTTCCGAGATCAATGTCTCCGAGACTGTAAGCGTATATCGCCTGCTCACGGAAATACTCACCTATCTCAATTGCATTGCAGAACGTATCAATGCCGACACGGGTTTCCACGGGGTTCACATCATTCAAAGCACATTTCACGCAATGAATGATACCGCACAGACGGAGAAGCTCACCGTGATACTTGCCACCCCAGTCCTTGCAAAAAGCCATATCCGTGACGAGCATCGGCTCAATGTGGCGGTTGTAAAAATCCACAAACTCTCCGTAAGCCTTACTGTCAAAATGGAGATACAGCTCCTTTTCATCGTGGTAGGTGAATTTCGTGCCGAGGAGCTTATATACAAGGTTCTTATAGTCCTCTGTCACTTTTTCGGGGACTGCCTGCGTATCATACTTGCGAGTACCGATATTGCTCACGGGGAAACAGTACAGAAAACGTGCGATAAGACCGCTGCCCCTGAAAGCAGAATTATTTATCATGCTATCAAAGACATATGGCTGACAGGCAAGGCAGATACTCATGTACGGCTTTTTGAGAACAATGCTCTCTCTTGTGGCTCTGTCGCTGATATACGTTTCCCCGTTCCATGATTTCAGCAGGAGATCAAGGTTAGGAATATTGTTGCTGTACCTTCCGCTGAAATTGCCGAGCATTCCTGCTTCATCGGAGATCATCAGCAAAGTGCCGTTTTCTTCAAGCTGATGCACAAGGGATTCGGGAGTAATATCGTCAACAGCTATCCTGCGGAAGTTGCTTGCAGGAATGTTGCTGATCTCCGTCCGGAGCTTGGCTATCTCCTCGGCAGTAACATCTTTCTTCTTTTCAAGAGCTTCGAGCTTGCCTTGCAAGAGCTTGTACTCCGCCTGAGACTTGAAAATGTCTTGCTTGTTGCTCTCATTCCAATCGTGGGCGAACTGAATGTACGGTCGCTTCACCATTGAGATCACAGGAGACTTCTTGAAGCTCGGCTCTGCTATGGTGAGCGTATCAAGCACCAAAGGCTCGGTGTGGTCACGCTTTGCCGACATACGATACACTCCCGAAAAGCAGTAGCTGACTGCCGAGAGGATAGATGTTCCTGCCATTGCAACATCGGTTGAGGTGTTGGTCGCTATCGCATCCGCCATGTCCCCTATAATAGGTGGGAGTGCGTTCACAGGAAACGGCAGGAGGTTTGTCCCGTCGGGACGGAGTGGTGTGGGCTGTACCCACTGGGCTTCATTGTTCAATGAATCATCGCCTTTCTTTGTATTTTATAGTGCGCTCTATAATTGTAATGATCAGCATAGGCTATGCTGTTCCGTTGTCAGCTATCTTTCTCTTGCTGACAATACCATTTTATCATAACGGCACATCAAAAATCTATAATATTACGTTATAATATTGAAAATTACGTTATTTATCTGCTTTTTTGATTAACGTATCATTATGCTACGTTATAAAATGTAAAAAAACTATTGACAAGTGCAGCGTAAAGTGCTATAATAATCATAACGTATACGATATTTTACGTTACTGAAAAGGAGCATAACATGGCAGAAAATAAAAAAATCCTGCTCTATCGTATTGACGAGCAGGCTAAGATCGTTATATTTGTGGTCACAGAGGACGATGAAAGGCTATGGGGAAATATCTCCGAGGATATGCAGACTGTCCTGAGCTTTGACGAGATTTTCAGAGACATAACGGAGTTCCGTGACGGCTTTCTGGACTATGAGCAGCTCACCGACGAGCTGATAGGTGCGATCAACGGCAGAGGTGAGGTGTTCCGGACGATACTTACAAGGTTTGATGATAACCGCCTGAACAGCTTCAATTTCTTCACACGTTACTATTCCGATACACTGAGGGAGATTTTTCTTTCTGCGCGTCAGGAGATCGACAAGGCAGGAGCTTTCCATAATACCCGTGTCATGAAAAAGGTTACGGGATATGTCAATGAAGTGTTCAATAATATCCGTGAGGTCATGCGTGATGATTGGAATTTTGATTTCAATTCCGAGAGCGACATGAAAACGTTTCGGGTAAAATATGATAAGGTCATCATACGGGGAAATGGCAGAAATGATATATACACGGTCGCAGATACCGCCCTCGTCAACTTCTTCTATGATTTCAGCTTTGCGATACATAGCAGAAAGCTATATGTTTGTAGCTGTAAGTATTGCGGTAAGGTATTCCTCGGAAAAAGAAATGCTGTCGCTTGTGATGCAGAAAGCTGTCAAGCTGCATATCAGCGTGAGGTAAAGAATGCAAAGCGGCGTGAACGTGATAACAGCACATACAAGGTTTACCGCACAAGGCTCAGTAATTATATCGGTCAGCAGAAAACAAAATTGCCTGCCGAGGTGCTTGATAATCCTGCACTTGTGGAAAGGTTCGACCAACAGCGAAAGGTATTCACCAAGCAGATGCAGGATATGCTTGATGAATATGTAGCTGAAAATCGTCTGCCCGATAAGGAACTTGACGATTTCTATGAGAAGATGAAACAGGACGTTATGAGCTTTGTGTATGCTTTGAAAGCAGAAGCGGAGTGATTGGACTTTGATCCCGCCGGAGTCAAGGTTACAAATATGAAACTTGATTTACTTCCGAAGGTGTGTTATGATAATAGTATCCCCCACAGAACAGGAGCAACAGAAATGAAAAGAATCATGATAATAGAAGATGAACCCGCCCTGCGTGACGAGCTGTCGGTATTGCTTCAAAATGCAGGCTATGAACCGATTGCCGTTACGGACTATGATAATGTATCGGAGCAGATGAAGGTTGCCGATGCCGATCTGATACTCCTTGACATCAACCTTCCGAATGTGAATGGTGAAACACTTTTGCAGGACTTCCGCAAAGAACACGACACGCCCGTTATTATGCTTACAAGCCGTACCACTGAGATAGACGAGGTGCTGTCCATGAGCTATGGTGCGGACGATTATATCACAAAGCCCTACAATCCGACTATTCTGCTTCTGCGTATCTCAGCGGTACTGAAACGCTCGGCAAAGGTCGGTGCGGTACAGAAATATCATGATGTTGAGGTCAGCACCGTAAAGGGCAGTCTGATACGGAACGGCTCAGAGCAGATACTCACCAAGAATGAAATGATAATTTTTCAGCTATTGCTTGACCGTCAAGGCGAGATCGTCACCCGTGATGCGCTGATGACCGCACTCTGGGACAATGACGAATTTGTGAATGATAATGCCCTTTCGGTCAATATCAGCCGACTGCGGGGCAAGCTTGCAGAACTGGGACTGCTTGACGCCATTGAAACACGCAAGAAACAGGGGTATGTGCTGAAATGAAGCTGACGGACTACTTGAAAGACAGGCTCACGGCGTACTTTATTTATGGCATTTCATTGGTGCTTATGCTGATATTTATGGCGGCATTCCGCATTTCTTTTCAGGCGATAGTGATTGTCAGCCTGATACTTTGGCTTGCTGTCATTGTTTCTGAATTATGGGGATATTTCCGCAAGAAAAGCTATTATGATAAGCTCCTACACTGCCTGGACGAGCTTGACAAGAAATATCTGCTCTTCGAAATGACAGAGAATCCCGATTTTCTGGACGGACGCATTTTGTACGAGATTATGCAGGAAACGAATAAATCCATGTGTGAGCATATTGCAGAATACCGCCGTGAGAACAAGGGATTTCGGGAGTATATCGAGCTGTGGGTGCATGAGATCAAGCTGCCTGTTGCGAGTTTACAGCTTATGTGCCATAATGACAGCAACAACAAATATGCCGAGCAGCTCAAACGCATTGATGATTATATCGAGAATGTTCTCTATTACGCCCGAAGCGGAAATGCCGAAAAGGACTATATCATCAAACCTGTTTCACTAAAACGCACCTTTGCGGATATTGCTGTCAAAAACCGTGAGGAATTGCAGGAACGGAACATCACGCTCCATACTGAAAATCTTGATATTGATGTCATGACGGACGGTAAGTGGCTGGGCTTTATCCTCGGTCAGCTCATGGGAAACAGCATGAAATATGAAGCGGGTGAAATATCTGTCACGGCTGAGGACTTTCCCGACAAGGCTGTACTGCATTTTCGTGACAACGGCATCGGTATTCCCGAACATGATATGCCGTATATCTTCGATAAGACATTCACGGGTGAGAACGGACGGACGCACAAGAAGTCCACAGGAATGGGGTTGTATATCGTGAAAAAGCTGTGCAATAAGCTTGGTCACGGTGTTTCGGCAAAATCGGTGCAAGGGGAGTTTACGGAAATTATCATCACATTCGGCAAAAATGATATACATGATGTGCAGTAAGCCAACATTACAAAATTGTAATGTTCTGTAAGATTAAAACAGCGACAGAAAAGAAAAAATGCTGTATGATAGAATACAGAAAGGAGCTGTTTGAAATGGAATTACTGAACATACAGCAAATTGAAAAATACTACGGGAACAAATCGAGCCTGACGAAAGCCATTGATGATATTTCCTTCTCGGTGGCACAGGGCGAATTTCTTGCCATCATGGGCGCATCGGGCAGCGGAAAGACCACTCTGCTCAACTGCATTTCCACCATTGACCGTGTGACCGCAGGGCATATCTACCTTGAAAACACAGACATCACCACGCTCAAAGGCAAGGCATTGAACAAATTCCGCCGTGAAAAACTGGGCTTTATCTTTCAGGACTTCAATCTGCTTGACACGCTGACCGCCTACGAAAATATCTCCCTTGCCCTGTCCATTCAAAAGCGTTCGGCAAGTGAGATCGACACGGCGGTAAAGACTGTTGCACAGCAGCTTGGCATTACAGAGGTCTTGCAGAAATATCCCTATCAGATGTCGGGCGGTCAGAAACAGAGAGTGGCTTCGGCTCGTGCGATCGTCACAAACCCAAAGTTGGTGCTTGCGGACGAGCCGACAGGTGCGCTTGATTCAAAGGCGGCGAAAATGCTGCTGGAGCGTTTCAATTATCTTAATCATGAGCATAACGCAACAATCATTATGGTAACGCATGACAGCTTTACGGCAAGCTACGCAAGCCGTGTGATATTCATCAAGGACGGCAAAATTTTCAACGAGATCAGCCGAGGTGCGGACAGCAGAAAACAGTTTTTTGACAAGATCATCAACGTAGTAACGCTTCTGGGAGGTGACGTGAGCGATGCTCTTTAAGCTCTCCCTCAGTAATATCCGCAAAAGCCTGCGCGACTATGCGATATACTTTTTCACGCTTATCATCGGTGTTTCAGTGTTCTATGTGTTCAATGCCATCGGCGGACAGGCTGCAATGATGGAAGTCTCGAAAAACCGTGGTGATATTATCGAGCTGCTCACATCATTGCTGTCAGGTGTCAGTGTATTTGTGGCAGGCGTACTCGGACTGCTTATCATCTATGCAAGCCGTTTTCTGATGAAGCGGCGAAACAAGGAATTTGCACTCTATATGATGCTTGGTATGGGCAAGGGCAAAATTTCAGCAATACTTCTCATGGAAACCATTATTATCGGCATCGGTTCGCTCGGAGTGGGGTTGATTGTTGGTATCGGACTTTCACAGCTTATGAGTGCGCTGGTGGCGAACCTCTTTGAAGCAGATATGACTGCCTACAAATTCAGCGTTTCAGGCGAAGCAATCGTGAAAACGATCCTCTATTTTGCGGTGATGTACCTTGTTGTGATGATATTTAATAGTGCCGTTATCACAAAGATGAAGCTTATCGACCTTATCCAGTCTGGAAAACGTTCCGAGCATATCAAGCTGAAAAATCCGTGGCTCTGTGTCTTGATCTTCTTTATTGCAGCGGTTGCACTCGGCTATGCCTATTATCAAGTAGGCTGGAATTATAGCCAACTGTCAGGAAAGAAAATGACATTGTATATTGCTATGGGAGTATTTGCTACGTTCCTTATCTTCTGGTCTGTATCAGGAATGCTCCTGCGTATCGTCATGAGCATGAAAAATGTTTATTTCAGAAGTCTAAACGCATTCACGTTCCGTCAGATCAGCAGCAAGGTGGGGACAATGGTGTTTTCCATGACGGTGATCTGTCTTATGCTCTTTGTGACGATTTGTACTCTCGCCGCATCGTTCTCTGTCCGCAATTCAATGAATGCAAATTTGCAGGAGCTTTGCCCTGCGGATTTTGAGATCAGTTATCTTGAATATGCGGACGAGGAGCAAGAAACTCCTATATACAGGGATATTAAAGGATTGTATCAAGAATGCGGTCACGACTTAAACTCAGAATTATCGGATTATGTGCATTTCCACAGCTACAAAGACAGTTCGTTTACTTTTGCGGCATTTCTTGGTGATGAATTTGATGCGGTGGAGAAGGAGTTTCCGCAGCTTCTTTATCACCAGCCATTTCAGATTTTCCGTATAAGTGATTATAATTCCCTCATGCAGCTTTATGGCAAGGAATCGCTGTCAATCAATGACAATGAATATATCCTTTTATGTGACTTCAAATCTGCAAAAGCACTTATGGACAAGGTGCTGCGTAAGGGGTACGAGGTCAATATCTGCGGACATACGCTCATTTCACGGTATGACGAGTGTCAGAACGGTTTTATAGACATTACCTCACAGCATATCAATACAGGAATATTTATTGTACCGGATGCGGCGGTTGACGAATCCTATGCAAATACAGATTATATCATTGGAAACTACAGGGGAGACACCAAAGAGGATAAAGCTGACATTGAAAAGAAAATGCAGACATATTCACAGACAGTCATGGAATACGCAAGCAAAACAAGTGGGCTTGAACATGAGTATTTGTTAAATACAAGAGCAGACATTGCAGAAGCAACTGTCGGATTAGGTGCAATGGTGACATTCTTGGGACTGTATATCGGTCTTGTATTCCTGATTGCCTGCGGTGCGATACTCGCCCTTAAAGAGCTTTCCGAGAACGTGGACAGCATCGGCAGATATGAGATGCTCCGCAAGATTGGTGCTGAGGAGAGCGATATTTCAAAATCGCTTTTCAGACAGACAGGTATTTTCTTCCTGCTACCATTTATGCTTGCTGTGGTGCATTCAGTATTCGGCATGAGGTTTGCTTTACAGTTCCTTGAAACATTCGGAACGGAGAAACTGACGGAGTCCATAACAGCGACATCTATCATCATACTGCTGATCTACGGCGGATATTTCCTTATTACCTACTATTGCAGTAAGGGCATCATCAAAGAAAGAAAATAACAGAACGGATATAGGATAAACGGCTGTACCTCATGGCAGGGTACAGCCGTTTTGGGTTTATATGCTATCATTATATTGTGTCGAATTTGGCTGCTGATTTCGTGGTTACTATTTGTATGGTTCACAACACTTAACCGCTATGTTCACTCATCGCTTGATACAAAAAAGAAATATGTTGAAAAACTTAATTTTGTAGCTTAAAAGTTTTTAGCCGTCAGAAACATCTGATTGGTAGTAAATAATACATGATTTTACGTTGCTTTTTTGCCTTTTTGCCTGTAGGTGCAGATTTTGCGAAAAAATTATAATTTCTTTTGTAAACTATTATACCAAAAAATTGATAAAATATGTATTGATTTTCTGATAAATGTTTGGTATAATGGCGAATAAAGGCGGTGATCGTATGATCAGAGTTGCAATTTGTGATGATGATAAACATATGCAGGAAAGTTTGTCAAAGTATTTGTTAGACTATTCAATACAATGTGACAGAGAAATTGATCATGCAGAATTTGATACTTGTGAGGAATTAATGGACGAGTATCTCAAGGGGAACTCGTTTGATGTTATATTGCTCGATATTGAATTTAAAAATAATGATGAAAAACAAATGAATGGTATTGAGCTTGGGAAAAGACTGCGTGGACTGTATGCCAATGACAACACTGCTATCGTTTATGTGACATCTTATGGCGAGTATGCTATTGACTCCATTAAAATAAGGCCCTATGATTATATAAAAAAGCCAATTACCTATGAAAGAATAGTTGATTTTTTTGAAACTTATTATTTGGATCAGGCAAAGAGAAAAAAGGTTTTTGAATATACTGCACATAAAGTCAAAAACAGTATCATAGTATCTAATATTTGTTATTTTGAGAGTCAGGGCAGAACAATAGTGATCCATACTATTACGAATCAATATACCTTTTACGGAAAATTATCTAACCTGCTTGACAATGAAAGTTTAAGTGATTTTATCAGTATTCATAAATCTTATTTAGTAAATAAAAATTATATTGAAAGATTCACTTCACATTCAGTCGTCCTTATTGGCATAGACCGAGTGGAATTGCCGATAAGCCCTAATAAGAAAATGGAGGTCAGTGAACAGCTGTTGAAAGAATGATATGACTACATTATTTTATTTGTTTTCAAATGTGTTTCACATATATGCCACTTATCAGTTTTCCAATGTGTTTTTACAAAAGAAAAAAGAGTCGGCAAAATCAGACATTGTCCTGTTTACACTTTATTACATTATAAATAGCTGTGCGTATTTGGCCTTTGACAATCGATTGATTACGATTCTGTCAAACATTATACCATTTATTCTTATATTTTTGTACTATAAAGTATTGTTATTTAAGTCTTTGTTGTCAGCATTTGTGTTATGTGTTTTTTCCATTGTAGTAGATACAGTGGTTGTTGCTATACAGTCTTTGCTCGATATAAACTCTGTTTTTTTTGATGAGGGATTTGTATCAAATATTGTGCTTCTAACACTTGTAAATATCATAGCTAAGAGCTTTTTTAAAGACAGCGATCAAATTGTAAAATTACCAATAATGTATTATATTACTGTGATATTTGTTCCGCTTGGCAGTATAATGGTTGGTTACTTTGTCGCAAAAGATCTCAATGTCGTATCGTTGATTTTAAGCGTTATCATATTATTGATGAACATAGTTATTCTTTACCTTTACGATAATTTGGTAAATATGTTTTCCCAGCAATATGAAACTGACGTTATTGAGCAGCAAAACAAGGCTTATCTTAATCAGTTGCATTTAATGCAGGAATCTCAGATGAAGATAAGATTTTTAAAGCATGATATGAAAAATCATATTATCAACATGCAAAGTTTGCTTAGTGCTGAGAAATACGATCAGCTTAAAGATTACCTTGCTGAAACCAATGATTATATTTATAGTAATAATGTTATTATCGACTCAGGAAATGAAACGATCGACAGTGTTCTGAATTACAAATTGGCACCGTTAGAGAACAACAGCGTTGAAAAAAGTTATCATGTTGTTCTCCCTGAGCAAATTCTTATTAGTTCATTTGATTTAAATATTGTTATTTGTAATCTGATAGATAATGCACTTGAAGCGTTAAGCCTTCTGGGCGAGAACGATGAAAAGAAGATAACTATCGATGTTGTTTATAAGCAGGGTTACATTAAAATATTAGTAGGAAATTCATTTGACGGAATCATACACAAGGATAAAAGGACAAGAAAAAATGATGAGATAAATCATGGAATAGGGTTAAAGAGTGTTCAAAATATTGCAGAAAAATATGGTGGAATTTTAAAAACTGATGTAGCTGATAACTGGTTTGAAACATCAGTGATAATGTATGAAAAATAGAGGTAGCAATAAGTTACCTCTATTTTTTTTACAAAAAAGACGTTCTTTTTGACATTTACGGTTTTGTATTCTTATATTATGTATAATCAAGTCATAACTTGTTATGAAATGAAGAAGATCATATGAAAAAAATTTAATGAAACTCAGCACAAGGATGGGTAAGGTGTTTGCTGCATTGGCACTTTTGGTTACTGTATCAAACGTAAATTCTACATGCCTTTTCATCACTCACCAGCCTGAACTGCCTGCTGATTATAAGAAACTGCGTAAGTTCTAATGTTTAAGAAAACTGCCTGCAAAATAACGCAACGTCTATGTGAAAAAGGTATTATATCCGAAAGCGATTTCGATTTGTATGAATACGGATTTAATATGGGGATAACGGTTTTACTTAACCTTATCAGCACTATAGTTATCGGCGTTATTGTGGGCAAGGTGTTTGAAAGCATAGCTTTCTTAGTTTTTTATATACCACTGAGAAGCTATGCCGGAGGATACCACGCTAGCTCTCCGTGGAGGTGCTATTTTATTTCCATAGTGATTATCATGGAAATGTTATTATTTATTGGTTATGTTGATTTGTCAATCATATATATTATCTTATTATTGGTCGGAATGGTGGTATGCTTTGCTTTTGCCCCTGTCGAAGATAAAAACAAGCCTTTAGACAGAGATGAAATTAGCGTATTTAAAAAAAGAGCCTATTTAATCTTATCAATAGAATTTTTCATATGGCTAGCAGTATCAGTGATTTTTCAGCCCATAGAAAAAACTATTCCTATTGTTATGTTTACGGAATATCTAATGTTGGTCATTGGGAAATTAAAACTCAGCAAATATTCGTGATTGAAGTGTTAATACCTATGGATTATGAAGATTACTACTATGAATCTAGAAGTAGATATTATGACGCTTGTTCTGAAGTTAATAACTATGAAAACAGAGCAAATGAGCTGAGGTCTCAGAGACAAAGAAAAATTATATATATCAATCAGCTCAAATCAGATTTAAAAAGACATCAAAAATTGCTTAAAGAACACCCCGAAACCAAACAGGAAATCACTATAAAACCATTCGATAACGATAGCAATTTGGTGGATTATAATGTTAGAGCAGATGAAATAACAAATGATTTTTTTTATGAGGTAAAAGCATCAGATACAGCTCCATATACCCAAAATCAAAAAAATTGGTGGCATGATAAGAGGAAAAGGAAAAGACGGCTTTTTAGGCGGCACTATACTTGGACCTTTAAAGGGATATACGACAAGGAATGGTATAACTCGCTCCATTCTAGATGATATGAATTTAATAGGAGGTAACTAATGTCTGTACTTGAGAAAAACAGTATTGATTACATTTATGTTGAAGATAATCATATAATTATGGGTATAAGTGACCATTTAACATGGCAGGAAGAAGCAATAGTAGCACATTGGCAATTGCTTCAAGATAAATTAAAAAACTATATAGGCTTTATAAAATCAGGACAATTGTTTGAACAATATCCTGAATTTGATAAACAGCCTTGTATTAAAATTTTCTTTTCCCAAAAATGTCCAGATGTTGTCGATAAATATTTAAATAAATTAAAAAAATATTATAACGAATTACAATGTGATTTGGTATGGATATATGATCCGCAGGAAGACTAACTAAAATCATCATAAAAGTCCTACATAAGAAAAGATCCGAAGCTTATTCATTTGGTGATCAACGGCGAAGAAATTGTTACAACTGAAACGCACCCGTTTTATGTGAATGATCGTGGCTTTGTCAATGCAGGTGAACTAATAGTTGGTGATGAACTTCTTGATGTAAACGGAAATGTTCTTTTAGTTGAAAATTTTGATGTTGAGTTGACAGAGAAACCTGTTAAGGTGTATAATTTTCAGGTAGAAGATTTTCATACTTATTATGCTGGCGGATTAGGCGTGTTGGTGCATAATGCTGGCAAAGAATATGGAAAACAATATTCTCCAGAACAGCAGAAACTGGTTAAGGAAGGAAAAAAATTAGCAAGATAAATCGTGTCACAAGATTAGAGGCAGAAGATTATGTAAATAGATGTAGAGCAGCTGGACTTGGCAAGGATAAAGTTCGTATAGCCCCACCGCATTTCAATAGAATGGATCCAGCAAAATTGGCTGAAGGTATATCAGGTAAGCCGCATTTACGTGTTCCTTCAGGCAAAAATTCTCATGTGGAAATTATTGATTAGGAGAGTGAGAGAATGAAGTTGTATAGAAATGGTTATGTTGTATCCGAGGTAAAAGATAATGATTATACATATAATGTATGGCCGTTTGAAGATGTAGATGATGATAAGAATGCTATGATGTTAACTGAGGAAGCAGATAACACTTGGTTTCTGCAATATGATATGCAACATATTGTCCCTGATTTTAAGTTTGTATATAAATATTTTCAATATTGTCAAAACAATGGGCTAAAGTCGAATATTCTTTTGTATGAAACAACTAACAAAGAAATCGTTGTTCCTGAAATTAAATTACCAACTAAATTATTAGGTTTTGATTGCATTGGTAATGTATATTATTCGTATTTAAAAAATGAATATAACTATTTTAAAGACGATTTAAATGCAAAAGGTATATATGTCAATAAATATGGGTTATTGGATTCTTTAGAAGATGTTTTGACTTATATAAGCTTAAGACAAAAAGACATTAGTTCTGGAATACAGTTGGAAAATTTCTGGAAAGAGCTCCCAACAAAGATTAGTTGTGTCAAATTGTAAAAGTGTATTCATTTAGCAATGGGATTAGTCGCAATCAAAAATATAAAAGCAATAAAACTAATAGTTGGCAATTAAAATTATTTTACTTTAACAATATGGAGGTAATAAAATGCCAACAAACCAAGAAAAAGTCTCACAGCTTTTAGCGGCAAGGAGATATATAATAATCCTAAAAAGGGAAAACAAGTAGTATATGATACAGATGGTAATTACTTTAGGATTGAAGACACAACTTTAACAGGAAAAAGAGTATACACTTATCTATTTTCTAACTTGCGTTTTGAATCTATATATGAGAAGATTCTAAGCTTATTCATTTGGTGATCAACGGCGAAGAGATCATAACGACTGAAACCCACCCGTTCTTTGTAAAAAATCAAGGCTTTATCAAAGCAGGAGAACTTGCAGTCGGTGATGAATTGCTTGACTCAAACAAAAACATTCTTTTGGTTGAAAATTTTGATGTCGAATTGACAGGCAAGCCTGTTACGGTGTATAATTTTCAAGTAGAGGATTACCATACATATCACGTTAGTGGTTTTGGTGTGTTGGTGCATAATGCTGGCGATGATTATGCTAAGCCTACTGAACCATATAATAGAAGAAAACATTATGGCAATACTCCAACGAAGAAAGACCGGCAGGTTGTGGGTGGTTCTCCAGATCATGATCCCCCATTGGTTAAACGATATTATGAAGGAGACCCTAGCACAGGTGAAAAGCCAGGTTATCAAATGACCGCCAGTGAACGAAGGGCAAGTGCACAAGATCGTAGTCGGATGAAGCCAGCAACTAGGTTAGAACAGAATTCGCAAGGTGGACGAACGTCACATTATTCAAAGGAGATGAAGAAAAAGTATGGACTTGATAAAAAAGATTGAAGAACATTATCTAATAAATTGGGGTGAGTGCGCAGAGTATATTTTTAATGATAAAGAACCTATTCATAATTTGTTGCCATTTTTTAAAGTGCTGAAATTTAAACCCAATGAAAAAAGAAATTCATGGATATATGCAACTTGCGGGATGTCAGGGAAAGACAAAGAGCAAGGATTAGAATTATTTATACTAGCTCCAACCGAGAATAACTTTTTAATTAATTTGCTTGTAGCTATAGCACATTATTATGCTAGCGGAAATATGCTTGGTTTAGGACACACGGTTAATTTTGGCTGTGCTTGGTACGAAAAATCTAGATGTGACCATGGTTTAATTTCATTGCCTTACTTAGACGGACCAGAACTTGAGTGGTTAGAAACTAAATCTATGAACATTAGGTTTTTATGGCTTATACCAATAACTGAGGAAGAATTACGATATAAAAAAGAAAATGGCTTAGAAGCATTAGAAAATATATTTGAAGAAACTGAATTTAACTATATTGATCCATTTCGTGACAGTGTAGTATAAGGCTAAAGTCATTTCAACAGACCCCGAAACCTTTGAAATTGCCGAGAAAACAGTTCTTGAAACCTACATAAGAGAAGATTCTAAGCTTATTCATTTGGTGATCAACGGCGAAGAGATCATAACGAC
>ERZ772954.813-NODE-813-length-28088-cov-19.765669_pt1 | contig 28088 bp, 18 predicted proteins | sample MGYA00580684_ERZ772954 | MGnify/ENA primary metagenome ERZ772954 (study PRJEB29015, sample SAMEA2737654) | human gut metagenome | biome: human gut; feature: human-associated habitat; material: faeces | place: China | collected 2012 ...
CGTAGCGGGTGGTTTAAAGCTGGCCGCTGCGCGGCCAGCAGACTAAAGTCTTGAAAACACAAAAGGAGGGGCCTCGTAAGGCCCCTCCTTAGGAAAGGGAATCGATTTATTCCACAGCCGTAGATTAATCCTAGCCGCTACTCCATCATGTCGAGAACGGAGGGGCGAAGCTCGCTCTCGGCGGCCTCGTGATCGGTCTCGCGCAGGCGGTTGATGTAGCGGTTGTACCACATCACGGCAAGGCCCAGGAAGACAACCACGCCGCCAACGTTGTAGACCAGCGTCAGCCACAGAGGCTGATCAAGCGGAATGGTGCCGCAGATAAGCACGAAGCAGAAGACCACAAGCAGGAATGCGGCAACGACCAGGCCAAAGCTGCGCGAGCCCATGCGGAAGTCACGGGGAGCGGCGTCGAAGTTCTTGCGCAGCATAAAGTAGGCAAGCAGAATCAGCAGCGGCGGGAGCAGAGCCGTGGCAGCCGTCATGTTGGTGACAATCATGAGCAGGTCGTCGAGGTTACCAGAGCCCAGAGCCGGGATGATCAGGATGGGAACGACGATAGCGAACTGCAGCCAAGCGGCGCGGGCGGGAATGCCGTGCTCGTTAAGCTCGACAATCTTGCTACCAAAGACGCCCTTGGGGATCTCGGTGAAGAAAACCTTGATGGGAGCCGAGGTCCACATCATGAGGGAGCCCAGCGTTGCGGCAAGAAGGATCAGGCCGATGACGCGCGTGGACACTTCCATGGGAATGCCAAAGTGGGCAAAGACAGCGCCGAATACGTCGAAGATGCCGGTGGAGATGGCAACGCTGCCCTCGGGGATGAACAGGTTAACCAGCAGCGAAGCGCCTGCATACAGAAGGCCGATGGTCAGGCCGGCGATAACGACAGTGCGCACGAAGGCCTTGACGCCGCCCTTGAGGTCGTTGAGGAACACGCCGACAGACTCAGCGCCGCCAACGCCCTGGATGATCCAGGCAAGCGTACCGAAGAAGCCCCACGTAGTTGCGAAGTTGCTCGTGTCGGGAGCCATGTTAGCGGGCGTGGGAGCCGTAGCGAACTCGACGCCGCCAAAAGCAGCAGCCAGAGACAGCAGGATGAACACGGCGGTCAGGCCGAGAGCCGCGGTCGAACCGAAGGAGGAAATGGAGCCGATCCACTTAGCGCCCTTGGTCGAAACCCACGTGGCGATAGCAAAGACGACGATCTCGATAATGGTGATCCACAGCTGCGAAAGCTCGGCGTTGGCACCAAAGAACACGTAGCTCGCGTAGATGATGACGTTGGGCAGGACGGACGCAAAGAAGAACAGGTTAACGAACCAGTAGCTAAATGCCGTCAGGAACGCCCAGCGACCACCCATCGAGGTCTTAACCCATGCGTACACGCCAGACTCGGAGTCCTTGTTGAGGCCGACGAACTCGGCGGTAACCAGGGTATAGGGGACAAAGTACAAAAGCGTGGCGAAGAAGAACGACGGCGCAGCCGCCAAGCCGATGGCCGCGTTGTTGTTGATGATGTTCTTGATACCGAACACGGCGGCGACCGTCATGCCCAGCAGAGCGAACGAACCAATCGTTCCTCGTTTTTCAGAGCTCATAAGCCCTCCCAATCATCTGTTAAATGTCATCTAAAACCGTCCGAGCTGCAAGTGCAATCGTGGACGGCGCACCTGCTAAGGGGAATGGGGAAAAGGGAGTCAACAAAGCCATCCCCCTTAACGGCGCGAAGCAAACGTCCAGGCGGACGAATACTACTTGTTGGGGAAGGAATAACCTTCAACCGTCACGTGCAGTACCACGACGCGGGGATCCGCGGCATCGGCCACGACACGGTAGGCCTCGTCAATTTCGACGACGGCAACGCCGCCGGCGGGAATCGTCACAGTCTCCCCCGTACCCTCAAAGCGCTCGCGATCATCGATATCGCTGTAAGCGCGGGTGCAGGTTAGGCTTGCCTTGGGGGCAACCTCGACGGTCAGGTCGCCGTCGAGCGGGGCGAGCACGGCATGATAGCGACGGTGACCGACCAGATCGGCGGTAGCCGCCTCGTGGGCGTTCACCCACCAGTACACCAACGAGTCGCCGATGGAGTAAGCCACGTCGTGCTGCAGGTCGGCAACACCATCGAGCGCCTGGCCGGTACGCATCCACTTCCTGACGGACTTCATCTGAGCGTCGAAATCGGCGCGCGAATTAAAGACATGCATGACTTATGCCTCCTTAATGGGTGCCAGCGCCTGAGCCAGATCGGCAGACGTCAGCGGTCGCAGGGACACCTCGAAACTGAAGCTCTCAAAACGGGTGCGATAGGAATCGAGCACCTCGGAACCCCAAGAGTTCGAGCCAAGGCCGAGCAGCTGGTCGTTGATGTTGACCGTGACCGTGTCACCCTTGACAAGGTCGTAGACGTGCTTGGCGTTATCGATGGCCTCGCAGCTATAGGGCCATGCCGAGAACGAGAACGGGTTGGAAGCGGCGTCGGTCGGACGAGTCACCAACACGCCGTCACCGTGGCTGGAGCGCAGGGCGACCCAACGGGTGCCCTCGCGGTTAGCGCAATCCTGGGGCATGACATACGGCGTGAACATGTCGTCGACCGTAGTGCGGTAATGGCCGACCGGGTTGGCGCGCAGCGAGTCCGGATAGCTCTCGCCCGGGCCGTGGCCATACCACTCGACGGCACGATCGCAACCGGGGACCTCGAAGGAGATGCCGATGCGCGGGATAATGTCCGAATAGTCGCCGTAAGGCTCGCCGGAAACCTTGAGGTCGACACGACCGCTCGGAAGCACGGTGTAGACGAGCTCGACGCGCATGCCGAACGCGCGGACGGGAGGAGCGATACGCTGGCTCACGGTCACGACGACCGCATTGCCATCCTGCTTCCAAGAAACCTTGCGGGTAGACGTCTGCATCACATCGATGAAGTTGTCCTTCCACAGTGAGTCATACTCCTGCGCATGGTTATCGACGAGCGGATGCCAAAAACCAACCTGGGGACCAGAGGCCATGACGTCGCGGCCGGATGCCTTCCACTCGCTCACGGTGCCGTTTACCTTACTGAAGGTCAGCTCGCCGTTGAGGGAGTGAATGCGAATCTCCTGCTCGGTCTCCTCGACCGTAAGCTCAGGACGAGTGGGAGCCGCGATGGCCGACGCTGGATGGTTTGCGATGGCAAACTGGCTTACGCCCAGTTGGAACATCGGCTCGCACCAGACGTGAGCGGCCATGGTGTAAGCGCGCACGGTCAGCAGGGTCTCGCCTACCGCGGCCTCGCGAATCACCAGCGGAAGCTGGACGGACTCGCCGGGGGCAACCGCGCCGGGCATGAGCGTCTTGCGGCACACTACGTCGCCGTTCACCAGGGTCTCCGCCGACAGGCAGACATCCTCGAGGGTGGTGAACCAACGCTTGTTGGTGACGGTCAGCTCGCCCGCCTCGGCGTCATAAGCCATGCGAACCGGGCAGATGACCTGGCCATACTCAGTGAGGCCCGGGCTCGGCTGCTGCCAGGGGAACACCATGCCATCGATGCAGAAGTTGCTGTTGTTGGGGTAATCGCCGTTGTCGCCACCATACATATCGTAGGCAACGCCGTCCTCGGTCACAGCAGCCAAACCGTGGTCGCACCATTCCCAGATAAACTGGCCTTGGATGCAATCCCAGCGATCGAAGACCTCCTGGTACTCGGACAGGCCTCCGGGGCCATTGCCCATGGAGTGACCGTACTCGCAGTTGATGCGCGGCTTGGGGAACGGATGCTCGCCAAAGTCGTTCATCTGCGACACACGGGAGTACATGGTGGAAATGACGTCGACGGTATCGGCGTTGCGGTCCTCCTCGTAATGGACCGGGCGACCATCGAGCTCGTGAGCCTTGGCGTACATCGCGCGGATGTTGCAGCCATAGCCGCTCTCGTTGCCCATCGACCACATAATGATGCAGGCGTGGTTGCGCTCCTGCATCACCAGGCGCTCAATGCGGTCGACATAGGCCGGCTCCCATGCCGGGTCGTCGGTGACCAGGGCGATATTGCCGATATTCTCGAAGCCGTGGCTCTCCATATCGGTCTCGGCGACCAGCATGATGCCGTACTCGTCGCACAGCTCGTAGAAGCGCGGATCGTTGGCGTAGTGGGACGTGCGCACCGCGTTGATGTTGTGCTGCTTCATGAGCTCCAGGTCGCGGCGCATGCGATCGAGGCCCACGGCGCGGCCCTTGTGATCGTCGTGATCGTGGCGGTTGACGCCATGCATCTTAAAGTAAGTGCCGTTGAGGTAGATATGATTGCCCTCGACCGTCACCTCGGCAAGACCCTGGCGATGTGGGACGTACTCGCTCACCTTGTCGCCGTCGTAGACCTCAAACGTAAGGTCGTAGAGGAAGGGGTCCTCGGGATTCCAGAAGTGGGCATCGGTCACGCTGCACTCGGCATGGCCGTCGACGCACTCGCCCGTAGCCACCACGTTCTCGCCATCGCTGAGCGTAAACACGATGCGGGAAGCGCCCTCGGCAACCGTATCGAGCGTAATCAGAGCAGTATCGCCCTCGCGGTGCGTGCGGAACCTAAAGTCGACCAAGTGCGCGGCGGGACGCTGCATAAGGTACACATCGCGGAAGATGCCCGAGGCCCACCACATATCCTGGTCCTCGATATAGCTGCCATCGCTGTACTGCAGGACCTTGACAGCAAACAGGTTGTCGCCCTCGACGAGCGCGTCGGTCACGTCGAACTCGGCAGACAGGCGCGAACCCTTGGTCATGCCGATAAACTGACCGTTGACGTACAGCTCGCCATAGCTCTCGATGCCGTCGAAGCGAATGATCTCGCGAGCGCCGGCAGGAACGGCGGGAAGGTTGACGATGCGCTGGTAGACGCCCGTGGGGTCGTCGGAGGGAACGAACGGCTGATCCACCGGGAACGGGAAACCCTCGTCGGTGTAGGCAAGGTTGCCATAGCCATCCACCTGCCACAGATGCGGGACCTCCACGCGATCCCACTCGGGCTTGTACGTGGAGAGCTCCTCGTTGGAGACGGTAGCGGGGCCCTCAAAGAGGCGGAACTGCCACGAGCCGGACAGCTGGACAAACCCGCGCGACAGCTCGCGGCTGTACGTCGCAGCGAGATCGGCGGTCTCGTAACCCATAAAGTACGCATGGGGTGCCAGGCGGTTCCTGTGGGTGAGCGCTTGGTTTTCCCAATCGTTAATGGCGTCCATGGTGATGCTCCTTCGTCATCGTAGTGATTCTTGTGCAACCGGTTGTCCTTATCTTACGGGCGATGCAAAAAACTGTGCAACCGGTTGTCCGCTGAACGGTCGATTTCGCCGGATTAACGGTGCAACCGGTTGTACAACCGCGGCACTTATGTCACCCTGAGTATCGAAACTCAGCGCAAGACATCGTTCTTAAGCTCGTAGGCAACCGCCACGCCCGCTGATATCTCACCCATACGAGACGTATTCGATTGCGGCTTGGTTGCAAAACGACACCGGTCACCGGATATCATGAACGCTGTTCAGGCGCACTATAGTAAGCTGTATCCGCACTAGCCCGTACCAGTGACAACATCGACCGCATTTTCCAGGAGACGCCATGACCCAACCAGTTCGCACCGCACCTACGCTTGCCGAGGTTGCCGCAGCTGCCGGCGTGTCGCGCTCCACGGCATCGCGCGCCCTCAACGATTCGCCCCGCATTAGCGAGGAAACCAAAAAGCGCGTCCGCGCGGCGGCCAAGGAAGTCAATTTTGTCCCCAACGCTCGTGGCCGAGCGCTCGCTGTCGGGCGCACGGAAATCATCGCCGTGCTCGTGACCGAGCCTCTGAGTGAACTCTTCAGCGACCCCACCTATAGCGAGTTTTTGAGCGGCATTACCGAGGAACTGTCGGAGTCTTCCTATCTGCCCGTTATCTTGCAGGCGTCTTCCACGCATGAGCGCAACCGCGCACGCGAGCACTTTGAGCGCCGCTCGTTCGACGCCGTGATCGACGTCTCCCCCTACAAGGGCAGCGAGCTGCTCGAGGTGCTGCGCGAGCTGGGCGTACCCACCGTGTTGTGCGGCCAGCTCGAGGGCCACCCCTATCGCGACGTGTTCTCGACGGTCTACTCTGACGACGAAGAGGGCGGACACTTTGCGGCACTCGCCATGAAGAAGCGCGGGCGCAAAGATATCGTCGCCGTGTTGGGACCGCAAGACAACCCCGCTGTTGTCGACCGCCTGCGCGGCTACCGCGCCGTCTTGGGCGAAGATCTCCCAGACGCAAACGTTATCTATACCGGCTGGAACAGCGGAGACGGCTATCAGGCCATGCACCAGATCCTCGCGCGCGAGATGGCTTTCGATGGCGTGCTCTGCGGATCGGACCGTATCGCGGCTGGCGTCATCACCGCACTCAACGAGGCAGGCCTATCCGTTCCGGCGGACGTTTCTGTCGTCGGCTTCGACGATCACGAGATTGCGACGCGCTGCGTCCCCGCGCTCACGACCGTCCGCCAGCCCCTGCGCGAAGAAGGCCACATGGCCGCCAACATTGCGCTCGATATGATCAAGGGTGCCGAGCCGACCACCTCCGTGATGCACATGCAGCTGATCCAGAGAGACTCGCTATAAGATACTGGGACAGGCTTTCCGCCAGACAGTTGTTGCGGAAAGCCTGTCCCGTTCTGGGCGCTCATTCTGGGGCACAGTTTCCGTTAGACAGCTCAACCGGAAACTGTGCCCCATTATTTTGCCGAATTCTGGGTCGCGCTTTCCCAGAGGACCCCCTTTGGGAAAGCGCGACCCGTTCTGGGCGCAGATTCCGGGACGCACTTTCCGCGATGCCCGGTCACCCCATACCCTCACAATCTCGGCGTATAAAAAACGAGGGAAGGCACACGTCCTTCCCTCGTTACGAGCAATATATAGCCGCTCGCCTACATCAGGCGCAGGCTGACGTCCTTGAGCTGGGCGCCGGAAACGGCACTCGGGGCGCCCGACATAAGGTCGGAGCCGCTGGCCGTCTTGGGGAACGCCATGACGTCGCGGATGGAGTCGGAACCGGTGAGCAGCATGCACACGCGGTCCAGGCCCAGAGCGAAACCGCCCATCGGGGGCGCACCAAACTTGAGCGCCTCCATGAGGAAGCCGAACTGAGACTCGGCGCGCTCCTCGGTAAAGCCCAAGAGCTTGAGCATGGACATCTGCATCTCGGCGTTGTGGATACGCATGCCGCCGCCGCCAGCCTCAAAGCCGTCCATGACAAAGTCGTAGGTGCAAGAACCAGCCGCCAACGGGTCGGCCTCGATCTTGGCGATGTCGGTCTCGGTCGGCAGGGTAAAGGGCTGATGCTCGGCTGCATAGGCCTTGCGGTCCTCATCCCAGTGGAACAGCGGGAAGTTGACGACCCACAGGAAGTCGTGGCCCTCGCGCTTGATCTCGAGCGCGTTAGCCATGTGGGAACGCATGCCGCCCAGGATCTCGTCGGAGAGCAGGCGCGGGCCGGCGGCAAACATCACAAGGTCGCCGGGCTCGACGTCCATGCGCTCGCGCAGAGCCGCCATCTCCTCGTCCGAGAAGAACTTGACGATGGGGCTGTTGATGGAGCCGTCCTCGCGGAAGGCGATCCAGGCCAGGCCCTTGGCGCCAAACGTGGAGGCCACGCCGGCGAGCTTGTCGATCTTGGCACGTGCCCAGGCACCGGCGCCCTTGGCGTTGATGGCCTTGACGACAGAGCCCTCCTCGTTCGCGGCAGTCGCAAAGACCTTGAACTTGGAGTTGGCAAAGATGTCGGTCAGGTCGACCAGGTGCATGCCATAGCGGGTATCGGGCTTGTCGGAGCCATAGGTGTCCATGGCCTCCCAGTAGTCCATACGACGCAGCGGCGTGGGCATCTCGACACCCATGCGGCCGAAGGCATCGGCAAGAACCTCCTCGAGCGCGCTCATGACATCGTTCTGGTCCACGAAGGACATCTCGATATCGACCTGGGTGAACTCGGGCTGGCGGTCAGCGCGCAGGTCCTCGTCGCGGAAGCACTTGGCAACCTGGTAGTAGCGCTCGACGCCACCGACCATGAGCAGCTGCTTCAGAAGCTGCGGGGACTGCGGCAGGGCGTAGAAGTTACCCGGCTGGATACGGCTGGGAACGATGAAGTCTCGAGCGCCCTCGGGCGTGGACTTAAACAGGGAGGGCGTCTCGACCTCCATGAACTCACGGTTGTGCAGCGCCTCGCGAATGGCAAAGGTGAAGTCGGAGCGCAGCTTGAGGTTGGCCATCATCTCGGGACGGCGGAGGTCCAGATAGCGATAGCGCAGGCGGGTGTCCTCGCTGGTCTCGATGCCGTCCTCGATCTGGAACGGCGGGGTGACGGACGTGTTGAGCACCTCGGCGTGGTCGGTCAGGACCTCGATCTCGCCGGTCGCGAGCTTAGTGTTGGTGGTCTCCTCGCCACGGGCGCGCACGACGCCGTGGATCTTGATGGGCCACTCGGGACGCATGGTCTCGGCGATCTTAAAGGCATCGCCGTCGGAGTGCTCGGGGTCGAAGGTGAGCTGCGTGATGCCCTCGCGGTCACGAAGGTCGCAGAAGATAAGGCCGCCGTGATCGCGGCGACGGCTCACCCAACCGGTGAGGGTGACCTCTTCGCCCACGTTCTCGAAGCGAAGCTCGCCGCAGGTACGGGTGTGCATGGAATGCTCATCGATGGGACGGGTCTGGCTCATACCAGTGATCCTCCTTTATGGATCTGTGCCGCCCCGTGTCGTTCCGGGCGGCGTCGTACAGATTTGCCCAGCCTGCGTAAACCGCGCAGCCAGACATGGCGTTCTATCTTATCGCACCCGCATCGATGTGCCGCGAAAAAGTAGCTCTTGCCCAAAGACTTGACGGAGACGAAACAATTGACGCACCGCGGCACCCGCCCGCGCTCGTCACGTGCGACAATGTGCCCCAATACAACTGCACTCGGAAAGGCCCGCCATGACCGCACGCCTCATCGTTATGGATATCGACTCCACGCTCATCAACCAAGAGGTCATCGACCTGTTGGGCGAAGAGGCCGGCGTGGGCGAGCAGGTGGCACAGATCACCGAGCGCGCCATGCGCGGCGAGCTAGACTTTAAGCAAGCACTCGAGGAACGCGTGGGGCTGCTCGCCGGCCTGGACGAGAGCGTATTCGAGCGCACCTTTGAGCGCGTGACATTTACCCCCGGCGCGCTAGAGCTTGTGCGCTCGGCACACAGCAAGGGCTGGAAGGTCGGCGTGGTAAGCGGCGGCTTTCACGAGGTCGCCGACAAGATCGTGGCCGCCGCGGGCATCGACTTTTGCCTCGCTAACCGCCTGGAGGTCGTGGACGGCAAGCTCACCGGCAAGCTGGCGGCAAACATTGTGACCAAGGAGTCCAAACTTATCCAGCTGCTGGATTGGGCAGTTGAGTGCGGCGTCGATATGGCACACACCGTGGCAATCGGCGACGGCGCCAACGACATCCCCATGATTCAGGCCGCGGGCACGGGCATCGCGTTTTGCGCCAAGCCCAAGACGCGCGAAGCCGCCCCGTTTGCCATCGACGAGCGCAACCTGATGCTCGCCATGGACATCATCCTGCGCGACTAGCAAGTTCGCCCAACAATTGAATCAGCCTGTCCTATAGTTTCCGAACAATTTTGTCTTAGTGTTCGGAAACATACCTTTTGAGTGCTAGACTTTGCGCCGTCGAAGGGAACATATATGGATAAGCGAGATCTTGAGCAGTTGCTGAGCGATGTTGCCGGCGGAGCAGTCACCCCGGCTGTCGCCCTTACGCGCATCCAGACGGCGCCAACCGCCGATCTGGGCTTTGCGCAGCTCGATCTTTCGCGCGGAGTGCGCCAGGGAGCCGGCGAGGTCGTCTACGGTGCCGGTAAAACCGCCGAGCAGATTGCCGCCATTATCGAAGCGCTGCACGATACCGGCCAGGAGCGCATCCTGGTCACGCGCCTGGACGCCGAAAAGGCAGCCCGCACCTCGGAGCTCCTCGACAACGGCATCGACCTGGGATATGTCCCGGACGCACAGCTCGCCCTCGTGGGCGGCAAGCCCTCCCCCACTGGCAACGGACGCATCGTCGTCGCCTGCGCCGGCACGAGCGACCTGCCCGTCGCCGAGGAAGCCGCATTGACGGCCGAGTTCTATGGCAACGAGGTCGACCGCCTCTACGACGTGGGTGTCGCCGGCCTGCACCGTCTGCTCGCGCATGCCGAGGAGCTTGCCCAGGCACAGGTGGTCATCGCCATTGCCGGCATGGAGGGCGCACTGGCGAGCGTTGTCGGCGGCCTGGTGAGCTGTCCGGTCATCGCCGTTCCCACCAGCGTGGGCTACGGCGCAAGTTTTGGTGGCGTAGCCGCACTGCTCGCCATGCTCAACTCCTGCGCCAGCGGCGTATCGGTCGTCAATATCGACAACGGCTTTGGTGCCGCCTACCAGGCAAGTCTTATCAATCATCTGAGCGCCGGCACACCCTGCGCCCGTTAAGGAGCATTCCATGTCCAACCATCAGCACACGCTTATCATCGACGGCACCTCGGGCATCAGCGGCGACATGACCGTCGCGGCCCTGCTCGACCTGGGCGCCAGCGAGGAGCACCTGCGCGAACAGCTCGCCACACTGCCGGTCGACGGCTTTACGATCGCCGTCACGCGTGCAAACAAGCATGGCATCGACGCCTGTGATTTTGACGTCCAGCTTGCAGAGGAGCTCGAGAACCACGACCACGATATGGCCTGGCTCTACGGCAACGAAGCAGCTGCCGAGCACATGCACGAGCATGAGCACCACCATCATGACCATGACGAGCACGAACACGAGCACTGCCACGAGCATGACCATGAGGGTCACCATCACGCCCACCACCATCACCACCGTTCTTTGGCGGATGTCACCGCCATCATCGATGGCTCACGGCTAAGCGATGGTGCCAAGCGTCGTGCCCTCGCCATTTTTTCCGTACTCGCCGATGCCGAGGCAAAGGCTCACGGCAAAACGCCCGAGACCGTCATGTTCCACGAGGTAGGCGCCGTCGATTCCATCGTCGACGTCTGCTCTGTCGCCATCTGCCTCGATGACCTAGGTATTGAGGACATCGTGGTCGAGTCGCTCTCCGAAGGCCACGGAACCATTCGCTGCGCCCACGGCCTTATGCCCATTCCCGTCCCCGCTGTCGTCAACCTGTGCCAGGCGGGCAATATCGCCCTCACGCCCGCACCGGTCGCTGGCGAGCTCGTGACGCCCACGGGCGCCGCCATCGTCACCGCGCTGCGCACGTCCGAGCACCTGCCGGCACGCTACCACATCGAGGCCGTCGGCTACGGCGCCGGCAAGCGCCCCTACGAGGGTTGCTCTGGCACGCTCCGTTGTCTACTCGTTGACGTGGATGCATAGCCATGGATGCCCGCAAAGAAAAAAGCCGCGCTGCCATCGTTGCAGCGTTCTCCGAGCTGCTACGCGAAGAGGATTACGGCAAGATTACCGTCGGCGACATCATCGCTCGTGCCCACGTAGGCCGCGCGACATTCTACGGCCTCTTTAAGAGCAAAGACGACCTACTGTCCGAGCTCGTGAACGACATCTGCACCCACGCCCTCGACGACGATGGTACGCCGCTCGACGACCCACTCGTGCAAGTCGAGCATATCCTCAACAACCTCTGGGAACGCCGTCAGGGCGTTCGAGCCCTCGTAGCCGGCGCCGGCTCACGCGTCTTCGCCGACTGCCTCCGCAAGACCATCATGTCGCGCGCAGCCGAAACCGTCCCCGTCGACCCCGCAGGCCCCGCCGGCACCATGGACCGCAGTTTCCTACTACACCACATAGCCTCAAGCTTCGTAGGAATGGTCCAATGGTGGGCCTGGCACAACTTCCAAGCAGACAAAGCCGACGTAGCCAAAGACTACCTATCAGCCATACAGCCCCTCTTCACCTAAGTTAGCCTCTCATTCCAAAGTCTCGCCCCCATCTCAGGGCACTAAAAAGCAAAGTGCCCATCCCATCCCCAAGTCACGCTTTCTTGTAAGGGCACCCAAAAACAAAGCGCCCCTCACATCCAAATTCAGATATATATGTTGGGTTGCTTGTTCGAACACAGCCAAGAATGCCCAGGGCTCGGCAAGGGTTTACTTTCCAACGCATTCCGCAGGACGCAAAAAGGCTCGCCGCACAAAGTGCGCAGCGAGCCTTTTTGCATGTCCGAGGACGCGTTGGAAAGTAAACCCTTGCCGAGCCCGAACCTTATAGAGCCGTCCTTCGACTAGAACATGCCCAAGAAACCGTGCACAAACAGCGCGGCGACAATAGCACCGACAAACGGCGCGATGCCAGGAACAAGCAGACCATACTTCCAGTTGTTGTCAGCCTTGTTCTTAATCGGCAGCACCTGATAGGCCATGCGAGGACCAAGGTCACGGGCCTGGTTCATGGCGAAGCCAGTGATACCTCCCATGCCCATGCCAACAGCCCAAACGATCAGACCGACGCAGATAGCGAGCATCAGGACGTTCTCGCCAGCACGGTTAGCAGCAGCAAGGATGGCGCTGATGAACACAAAGGTGCAGATAGCCTCGCAGAAGAAATTACGGGCATAGTTCGTACCCTCGGTGGTGGGGTTGGTCGAGAAGATGTTGCGCTGAGCAATGGGATCGATGACACCATCGGAAGCCTTGAACTCATCGGCATACATCAACCATGCGATCACGGCACCCGCAAAGCCGCCGAGCATATCGGCAATCATGAAGGGGATGCAGCTGCTCCACGGCACCAGACCGACGATGCACTGGGCAAGCACCATAGCCGGGTTCATGCACACGGCGCCACCAAAGACAAACAGGCAGACCGAGATGCCAAAAGACCAAGTGGTGATGGCAAACATATGGCCGGAGCCCTGATACTTGGTACCCTTAAGCACGGTATCGCAGTGCACGCCCACGCCAAAGATGATCATGAGGGCCGTTGCGCCGAATTCGCAGAGGAGTTTGGTAAGCATAAAACCTTATCTTTCTTGTCGGTTATAAACGATTCGTTTAGGCCGCGTACTAGTGCTGTGCGACGACAACGCCCAGGCCATCGGGAATGACGGCCACCTTGGCATCGGCACCCTTCATCTCAAAGGCGAGCTTGAGCGCCTCATCGAGGGTGTTGACCGGCGTCATGTGCATATCCTTGATCATCTGGTGATCGCACAGGTCGGTGACCATGATCACAGGGTGATGCGCCAGGATGCGGGCAAAGATCTGGCTCGTCCACTGGTCGGGCAGGGTCTCGTCCTTAGGACGGTCGATGCAGGCACGCTCAAACTCCGCCGGATCGTTGTCGGCGATGTTGTGATAGAAGCCCTCGCCACCGTGACCGTCGGCACAGCCGGCGACGTCGATGATCACGCCGCCCTCGGGAAGCGTAGCCTCGGCAGAGCACATGCCCTTCACGGCCTGATAGATGTTCTGGTCGAGCGGGTAGCCGCCGTTGGTGGTAATGGCAATCTCGCACTCGACGGGCTCAACGCCGGCAAGGCTCTTCACGAACTCGCAGCCAGCCTCGTGCGCCTTGTGGATGTCGCCGGCAAAGGAGCCGATGACCTCGTGCTTGCCGTTGAGCACCACGTTGAGCACAAAGGCAAGGTGAGCCATCTCGGCAGCGGCAAACATGTCCTCGCTCACGTGGTTGTGGCACAGGTTGCCGGCACGCGAATGGGAATCGTTCACAAACTGACCGTTGTGGTTGTACATGATGGTCTTGTAGCTGGCGATGCCAGGCAGGACGGACTTGCGGCTACCAGAGAAACCGGCAAAGAAGTGCGGCTCAATAAAGCCCTCGGCAAGCAGCAGATCGCAATCGGCAGCAATCTTGTTGATGATGCACTCGCCGCCAGAAGGCAGGGTGCCGATCTTTTTCATCATGCTGTCATCGGTCGCGACGTGCATAACGATTTCCTCGTTGGCAACGATCTCCTCGCCGTACTTGTTGACGAGTTCCTCATGCGTCGACGGACGATGCATACCCGTAGCAACCAAAATGCGCACGCGAGCCTCGGGCGCAGCGGAATGGATGTGATGCAGCAGAATAGGCATCGTCACACGCGAGGGAACGGGACGCGTATGGTCGGAGCTAATGATGACGATATCCTTCTTGCCAGCACAAAGCTCCTCGAGCGACGGCGAGCCATAAGGGTTGGCAAGCGACTCCCCTACCAGCTCTTCCTGCGATTTCGTGGTCTTAAACTCGTTTTGATGACCTTCCATCACACCCGCGAAGTTCTTATCCTCGAGCTCCAGATGCAACGTCTTGTGGTCAAACGGCAGTTCACATTCAAACAATGACGAGCGCCCTCTTCCTTTTCAACTGACACACTAGATAAACCGTTGGAAGGATACGCCGCTCACCGAAAAACACCACCGTCCACCGACTCATTAACACAACGTTCATATTTGACCCACAACAAAACGGCCGCGACCCCAAACGGGACCGCGGCCGCTACAGTCGTAAGGCGAGAAGCACCACATGCATCTCAATCCCGATCGATAAGGCGCGCGGCGCGAAGCGCCAAACGCGCCGCCGGGACAGACCCCATCCAAAACGCGCGAAGCGCGCCATTAATTCCCCCAGCAGTAATCCACTGAAGACCGGACATCGCAGGGCCCGCCATTAGTTTACTTTTAGGCACACTCCGCAGGACGCAAGAAGCCCTCGCCGCACGAAGTGCGCAGCGAGGGCTTCTTGCATGTCCGAGGACGTGCCTAAAAGTAAACTAATGGCGGGCCCGGACGACTACAGGGCTATCGATTACCCCGTGTTCTGCAGTCCTGCCGAGACGCCGGTCACAGTCGAAAGAATCAGGCTCATGTACTCGGCCTTCTTCTCCTCGGCCATCTCGTCCTGGTTCATACGCACCTCGCGAAGGGCGCGGACCTGGGCGATGGACAGGGCGTCGACGTAGGGGTTACGCACGCGAACGGCGCAGCCGAGCACGCGACGACGCTGCAGCGGCCATTCATCACCGACGATGGCAAGGACCCACTTACGGGTGAGCTGCATCTCGGTAAAGACCTTCTTGGACAGATCATCGCGGTCGCCCAGATGCAGATACATCTTGGCGATGCGCTGATCGGTCTTAGCAATCGACATCTCGATGTTGTCGATAAAGGTGCGGAAGAACGGCCACTCCTGGTAGGCAGCCTTGAGCTGGTCAAGATCGCCCAGCTGCTCGCAGGCGGTGCCCAGACCGTACCAAGCGGCCAGGTTAATGCGCGCCTGGCTCCAGCTGAAGATCCACGGGATGGTACGCAGGTCATCGAGCGACTTGGCGCCCAGACCGCGCTTGGCGGGACGCGAGCCGATCGGCAGCAGACCGACCTCGGTCAGCGGCGTCACGGTCGAGAACCACGGTGTAAAGTCCTCGGTGTTCAGCAGGTCCAGATAGCGTTCGTGGCTTGCAGTGTTGAGCTTCTCGGCCATATCCCAGAACTTCTGCGTGGTCTCGGTGTTGGTCTTCTCGACACTCGGGGCCGACTGCAAAAGCGTTGCGGCGGCAACGGACTCAACATGGCGCTGAGCCAGCGTGCGGTTGCCGTAACGGGCAAAGATGACTTCGCCCTGCTCGGTAAGCTTAAAGAAGCAGTTGACCGAACCCTTGGGCTGCGCCAGCACGGCCTTGTTGGCCGGGCCGCCGCCACGGCCCACGGCACCGCCGCGACCGTGCATGAGCACCAGGTCGATATCGTTCTTCTCTGCCCACTTGGCGATGCGCTCCTGCGCGGAGTGCAGCGCGAGCATGGCCGTGGTAGGACCGGCATCCTTGGAAGAGTCGGAATAGCCCAGCATGACCTCCATGCGGCGGTTGGTCTGGGCAAGGCGCTTTTGCACCACGGGCAGCGTAAGCATCTGATCGAGCACGTCGACGCAGCCCTCGAGGTCCTCGAGCTGCTCGAACAACGGGATCACGTCGAGCTCGGGGACATCCTCCTCGTGTGCAAAGGACAGGTGCGCCAGCTCAAAGACGTCGGCCACATGCTGAGCGCTCTTGGTAAACGAGATGATGTAGCGGTGCGCCATCTTCTTGCCGTAGCGCTTTTGGATGGAGCCGATAGCGCGGAAGGTATCGATGACCTCGCGCGTCATGGGCTGCAGGTCGCCATGGATACCGTTCTCGTGGATATCCTTAAGGGCGCGGGCATGCACCACGGAGTGCTGACGGAACTCCATCTCGACCATATGGAAGCCGAAGGACTCGACCTGCCAGATGATGGTTTGGACCGGGCCGTAGGCAGCACGGACGGCACCGCAGGCGGCCAGCGAACGCTGGACGACGCGCAGGTCATCCAGGAACTCGTCGGCGCTGTGGTACATGGTGTCGGTGATACGACGGACGGTGGCGTTCAGGCGGTCGGCCATGACGAGCATGACGGCGCGATGCGGCTCGTGCTCGGAGATCAGCTCGGCGCGGGCCGTGTAACGAGGGCTCATCTCGACCTGATGGTTCCACAGGTTAATGAGCTCGGCCGACGGCTTGCTGTAGGTAGCCTCGAGCGTGAGGTTGCGGCCGATGTGGCGGCACTTGTCCTCGAGCTTGAGCACCATGTGCGTAAAGTACTTGGCGGCGACCTCACGGCTCACCTTGGCGGTGACGTTGGGGTTACCGTCGCGGTCGGAACCGATCCAGCTGCCGGGATGGAAGAACGCCGGGCACAGCGGCGGCACAGTACCGGCCTTGTCGCCCAGCACCCAATCGTCAAAACGACGATAGATAACGGGGATAACGTCGAACAGCGTGTTATCGAAGATGTCGATGATGGTATCGGCTTCCTCGACCGGCGTGGGCTTCTTGAGCGCGATGGGACTCGTACGCACCAGGGCGTCGATCTCCTGCAGCATATGGCGCTCGTTCTCCACCAGGTCGGAGCCGCCCAGACGCGGACGCTCCTCCAGCAGGTTGGAGATACGGCGGATCTTGCCCTCGACGGCCTTACGACGGGCCTCGGTGGGATGTGCGGTAAAGACAGGGTGGAACTCGAGCTTGTCGAGCAGCTCGTTGGCACCCTCGACACCCAGCTCATTCACCAGCTGGTGATAGGCAACGGTAAGCTCGTTGGCAGGATCGACCTCGGTATCGGTCGACGCACCGGCCTCGCGCTCGCGCAGCTGCGCCACACGGTAGTTCTCCTCCGACAGGTTTGCCAGATGGAAAAAGCTCGTAAAGGCGCGAACGATGACCTGCTGCTTATCGAGCGGCAGGCTGTCGATCAAATCGACGACCTCACGAAATGCCACGGCAGTGGGCTCGTCGGCGGTGGGCACGCCCTGCTCGTCGACGGCTTCGTCGGCAGCGCAGGTACCGGGGTTGCCGGCATTGACCACAATCTCGGCTGTCAAAATCTTGTCGAACAGGTCCGCGATCTCGGGATCATACTCGCTAAGCACACGGCGCTCCAGGCGCAAGAACAGCGCCAGATTGTCGCGCAGCTCCTCGGGGATCTCGATCTCGGCGAGACGCTCCCTGGACTCGGCATTCGAGCCGATTCGGTTAACGAGGCGGTTGACCACGGCAGCGACGCGCGCCGCGGCTTCGGGTACAGACTGGTTGCTTAGGTTCTCAGCCACGTTTCCTCCCATTCCTCCTTCTATGCACGTAACATGCGGTATTCATTATAGGCGCTTGAGAAATACTTTCGACACTGATTGCGCTTTACCACACAAAAGTATTTTCTGCATTGCAAAGGTTTTTGCCCTAAATGGTCGTATTTCTCGGTGGGCGGCATACGTAAACGGGGGCATTCCGCATAAAAGCGAAACACCCCCGTAACAATCGCTCTCCATGAGCAGGACACGTTAGCAGGCCCGAAGCTCAAAAAGATGCGCTACAGGCGCTCGCGAACCGCCTCGACGACGTTGTCCAGATCGGCGAGCACCTCGTCATGGCTCTGCATGTCGCGCACTTTGACCTTGCCGGCGGCAAGCTCGTCGCCACCCAGGACCAAGATGAGCTTGGCGCCTACCTTATCGGCTTGCTTAAACTGGGCCTTGAGCGAACGACCCTGATAGTCGGCCTCGGCCACGATACCTGCGGCGCGAAGCTCCTGCGTAATGGCAAAGACGTTCTGACGCAGCTCCTTGCCGGCGTTGGCGACATAGACGCACGGGGCCTCATCGGCACCCAAATCGCTGCCAAAGGCCTGCAGGGCCAGCAGGGCGCGCTCAAAACCGACAGCAAAGCCGACGCCCGCCGTGGGCTTGCCACCCTCGAGCTCGACCAGGCCATCGTAGCGGCCGCCGCCGCCGATGGAGCCGACGCCGGCGCCAGGGGCCTCGACCTCAAAGACAGTACGGGTGTAGTAGTCCAGGCCGCGCACCAAGGTGGGATCCTCGACATACTCGATACCGGCGGCATCCAGATAGCGCTTGACCTGCTCGTAGTGCTCGCGGCACTCATCGCACAGGTTGTCACCCATCAGCGGAGCCTCGGCCATGATCTCGCGGCAGTGGTCGTTCTTGCAGTCGAAGGCACGCAGCGGGTTGAGCTCGGCGCGCTCGCGGCACTCATCGCACATCTCGTCGGCGTGATCGAGGATGAACTGCTTAACCTGCTCGCGATAAGCCGGACGGCACTGGGCGTCACCCATCGAGTTGATGAGCAGACGAAGCTTGGAAAGATCGAAGCCCAGGCGCTTGTAGAACTCCATGAGCATGATGATGCACTCGGCGTCTGCCGCCGGATCGGGAGCGCCGAGCCACTCGATGCCCACCTGGTGGAACTGGCGCAGGCGGCCCTTCTGGGGACGCTCGCCGCGGAACATGGCCTCGGCGTAGTAAGCCTTAAACGGCGTGGAGCCCTGGGGCACCAGATTGTTCTCGACGACGGCGCGCACCACGCCGGCCGTGCCCTCGGGGCGAAGTGCCAGGCGCTGCTTGGGCTTGAGTTTGGTGTCGGTGCCCTCGGTAAAGACGCGCTCCAGGTTGGCACCGCTGAACACGCGGAACATTTCCTTGCGCACGACGTCGGTCGACTGGCCGATACCGTGGACAAACACGTCAACCTGCTCGATCGCGGGCGTCTCGATGGGTTTAAAACCAAACGGCTCGAACACGCCGGCCGCAATCTGCTGCATCTTTTGCCAGGCGCGCATCTCGGCGCCGATAAGGTCGCGGGTTCCCTCCGCCTTCTGTGCCTGCATGGGCAAACACCTTTCTTTTGTATCGCGTCATAGGTAGTGGACATTATACGGCACAAAGCAGCAACGCGGCGGCGCGCCTGACCGAACGAGGGTATGGGGACTCGTTCGGCCAGACGCGCCGCCGCTGTTTGTGATCCCTTTTCCTCCGTCCCCTTCGGATCACGTGATCCCTTGGGGACGGAGGAATAGGGATCATTTCGTAGGCCCGTGGCCGCCTTGGAAACCGAATGATGGTACGAGCATCCATTCGGCTTCCAAGGCGGCCACGGACAGAACGGGACGAACAGAAAAGAGCGACGGACGCCTACTCCCCCGCCACGCTCGCGCGCAGCTTGGCGGCGATGGGCTCGGATACCAGCAGGAACACGAGCATGACCACGGAGCACGCCAAGCACACGATCCAGGTGCTCGCAAAGGAGCCCGAGACGGCAAAGAGCACGTAGACCTGCCACAGCTCACCGACAAAGCTCATGCCGGCAAGCACCGCCGAGGTAGCGATAACGGTAAGCGAGCCCAATACGCGGCCACTCACCTTATCGGCAACATGACCGATAACGAGCGAACCCACGACACTCACCACGGTGGAGATGGCATTGGAGACGTTGTACTGCGCAAGGGAAATACCCAGGTTGCTGACGATCAGCGGCTGGAACAGGCTCATGCAGTTGACGAAAATCGTGTAACACGTGGCCATGATCACGAAGCCGGAGGCCACCACGAGCCAGCCGGGGAAGAACTTACGCTGCTGGGGCATACTGCTCCTTTTAGACAAACGAATAGCCTGCGCCGGGCGCCGGTAGTGCCCAAGATTGCCTTGAAAGACAAGGGCATAGGCCTTACGGCCATGCCCGCAGGCTTGAAAGGCAAGGTTGGGTGCTACCGGTGGTCGGCGATATAGCCCAAAGCGACGGCGGTATAGGCCGCGGCACCGAGCGGCAGCTCGGCATCGTTAAAACGTGCCTTGGGATGGTGCTGGGCAAAGTGTTCGTCCGTGTCGGTTACGGCCGCGCCCACGGTAAAGTACGCACTTGGGATCTTGCTCGAGATAAGCGCGAAGTCCTCACTCGCCATGGCATGGAAAAGCGGCAAGAAAGCCGTCTTGGGCAGCACTGCGCCCACGTAGCCAAGCGACGCCTGAGTCATATCGCTGTCGAGTACAAGCGGCGGAACATCCGAAAGCGTCTCGATGGTCGCCGGCGTACGATAGGTCGTAGCAACGCCGTTAACGACCTCCGCGATGCGGGTCTTTAGGTGAGCCATGAGCTCGACGTCGAAGCCGCGCAACGTTCCCTCGAGCACGCAGGTGTCGGGGATGACGTTGGCCGCCAAGCCGCCAGCGAACTTACCCACGGTAAGCGCGACCTCCTTGGCCGCCGGCACCTCACGGGAGATAAGCTCCTGAAGCGCCAGGTGCACATGCACGCCGGCCGTAATGGGGTCGATGCAGATCTCGGGGCTCGAGCCATGGCCGCCCTTGCCCTGAAGCGTGATGCGAAAACCGTACACGCCCGAGAGCGCCGGGCTGCCGTAGAGCACCAGGCCAAGCGGCGATTGACTGTTAACGTGCATGGCGAAGGCGGCCTGGGGACGCGGGTTCTGCAGCAGACCGTCGGCGATGGCGGCGCGGGCACCCTCAAAGGTTTCCTCGCCCGGTTGGAACAGCAACTTAATCGTGGCGTTGGCGTCGACAAGCTCGGACTCGCGGGCCTTGAGCAGGCGCGCCGCACCAAGCAGCGCCGTCGCGTGCATATCGTGTCCGCATGCGTGCATGCAGCCGTTCGTAGAGGCGAAAGGCTCGCCTGACTCTTCAGCAACAGGCAGGGCATCCATGTCGCCACGGAGCATGATGACCGTACCGGCCTGTTTGTCCGTACACGTACCGTTACCCCGAGCAGCAGCTGCCGCGCCGGCACCGATTAGGCCAACGACACAGGAGCCGTCAACAATCACGGCATAGGGAATATCCATCTCGTCCAGACGCGCCTGGATAAAGGCGGACGTCTGCGGAAGGTTGTTACCGAGCTCAGGCGTTTGATGGAGATCATGGCGCCATGCGGCAAGCTCGTTGGCAAACGCCTGAGCTTCTGCAACAAGACCGTCACCGATAGCGGCCTGCGCCGCCGCGGTGGCCTTGGGCGCTGATTGCGGTTGAAGATCGGACTGAGCTGGTGCCATAAATGCCCTCCAGTAACGTTTTTGCAGTAAGCACTTTGATAGCGTAAAGCGCAAGGTACAACTTTAAGGGCGAGGCATAAAAAATGCCGCCCCAGGAGGGCGGCGCAACAAGTTGTTTACAATTGCGGGCGCGGCTTTCGACGCAAAAAATCGAAGTGAGTCTCGCTCAAGATAATCGACAGGAAGATAAGCACAAAGCCGGCGAGCAGGCGCGAGGTGAGCGCCTCCCCCATCAGCAGCACCGAAAACAACACGCCCGAAGGCGACTCCATCGAAAGGAGCAGCGAGCCCGTCGAAGCCGGGACATGCGCCAGGCCGACGTTTTGGATGAGCAGAGCCACGCATGTGCAGCCCACCGAGAGAAACGCCATCACACAGATAAAACTCGGCGTCCACACGGACAGAGGCGCCTGGGTCTCGAATAGCAGCGACGAGATCAGGCTCAGCACGCCATTGCCCACAAACATCCAAAACGTGATGACGTTGATGTCCATCTTGCGACCGTACTTGGCAGTCACCGCCATCTGGATGGCGAAGAAGATCGCGCCGCCCAAGGTAATAACATCGCCGGCATTGAACTCGACGCTATCGAGTGCCACCAGGCCAATGCCCGCCAGGCACAGCAGTGCCGCACCCAGGTTATAGCGGGTGAGCTTTTCGCCGCTCAGGACATAGCTGGCAAACGGCACAAGGATACAGTACGTGCCCGTCAAAAATGCACTCTTGCCTGCCGTGGTCTGCGCCAGGCCAATCGTTTGCAGTCCGTATGCTCCCCACATGAGCGCACCCATGCCCAGCCCGACGATCAGGTTGCGGGCATTGAAATGAGCGATGATGCGCTTATGGAAAATAGCAAACATAACCAGTGACGCCGGGAGAAAGCGAACGTAGACCAGCTCGAACACCGGAATGGTATCGAGCGCATCTTTCATGGTGGTAAAGGAATAGCCCCAGATGACCGCCACCGAAAGCAGCAAGACCTTCCAGAAGAACGGAGAACGCGCGCCGGCGCCGCGGGAGGTGCCGCCGGCACCCAGGTCTTCGCGCGCTACAGGGCTATCGGGCATGTTTTCGATTTCATCAACGGCATTCTGAGCCATAGGGCATCCTCGCGCTCAGTCTGGGCGTGGTGTCCGCACGTGCATGGCCGCGTGCCGCCTCATGGTCAAATAAAACGGGGCGCACCGGACCCCCGGCACGCCCCGCTACTGTAGCAACAACCAAGTAACCCACGCAATTCACTACGCTAAAGCGTTTTGTTCCGCCGTTCTACCGAACGGCGGACCGGCCGACGCTGCGCGAGCTGCATTCACGCCAATCTGACGTTCAATTTCAAGGGCGCGACCAGAAGGTCAGCGCCCTTTCATTTCACGTCACCTTGGCGCAAATGCGGCTCGCTCGCTGGCATTAGCGCTGCATCGGCGTTAACGTTGCTGTACTAAATAAGCTTTGTTGACTCCAGCTTTTCGATAATCCAGTCGTTGGCTTTGATGACCGGGCGGCGGAAGACGACGCCCAGTGCCAGCGACGGAATCAGATAGCTCGCCAGAATGCCAAGTTCAACCCAGTACTCCATATGGTAGGCGCCAGCCATGGCGGCATGCATGGCGTTGATGCCGTGGGTGAACGGCAGGAACGGATAGATCGCCTGGAACACAGGGCCGGTCATCTCGATGGGGAACGTACCGCCCGAACCGCCGACCTGCATAACCAACAGCACGACGGCGAGCGCCTTACCGATATCACCAAACGACACGGTGAGCGTGTAGACGATATTGGAGAACACGAGACTCGCGACCCAGCCGGCAAGTACAAACTGCAGCGGGTTGTCGCATTGGATGCCAAAGAACAGGATGTCGCCCGCGCACACGAGTGTCGCCTGCAGCAGGGCCAGACCTCCAAAGAACAGGTAGCGGCCCAGGTAGATCTCGTGCAGGCGCACGGGGATCAGCTCGTTGATGAGTTCGTCGTCAACCGAGACCTTCATCATGGCTGCCAGCACGATCGAGCCCACCCACAGCGACAGGATCGTATAGAACGGCGCCATGGCCGAACCGTAATTGCGGATTGGATAGACCGGCTTACGATCGAGCGCGACGGGACCGGAAAGCGACACGGCCAAACCCTCGGGGTCGTTGCCGATCATCGTCTTGATCGTCGCCAGGTCACCCGACATCAGGGCGCCGTCGAGCTCGTCCTTGAACGCGCTGATCTTGTCCGATGCCTCACCCAGCTGGTCAGAAGCCTTGTTGACCAGCGTCGCAGCCTTGGAGAGGCCCTTTGCGAGCGAGCCAGAGGCGTCGGTCAGACCGCTCACGGCGCTATCCAAGTCACCCGAGATACCGTTCAGGGAATCCAGAACGCCCGAAATGGTCTTCTTGAGCTCCTTGGCCTTAACCGAGAACGTGGAATCGTAGTCGGACTTGGCTCCCGAGATACCCGCCTTGGCATCGGCGATGGCCTGGTCGACCTCGGCACGCGAGTTGTTGACCTCCGCCATGCCGTCCGAAAGGGACTTTGCGGTCGCCGTCAGGTCCTTCGCATTGTTGCGGTACTCCACGGCAATTCTGCCCAGCGACGTCGCAGCGGACTCGAGACCGTCTTTGAGCTTGTCATCACTCACCTGGTCGGCAAGGTTACGGAGCTGATCGGTCATCGCATCGATATCGTCAGCACGCGTATTGAGCGCCGCTGCGGCTTCGTTGAGCTGAGACACCGTAAGGTCAACATGCTGATTCGCGGCATCGAATGCCTTCGCAAGCTCGGCGGACACGTTGTCGAACGAGCCCGCGCTTCCGTCAATCGCCGCGTCAACGGCATCGTTGGCGGCCTTGAGCGCTTCCTTGGAATCATTGATGCCACTCTTGGCGTGCTCCATCAGCTGCTTCGTCGACTCATCAACGGTGCCCGTCTGCTTGAGCATGCCGCCCGCCGATGTCAGTGAATCGGACGTGGAGCTCAAAATGCCCGCGAGCGACGTCGCACTCGCCTGAACGTCCTGCAGGTCCTCGACCGAATCGCCCAGCGTCGAGGACAGATTGGCGATAAAGCTGCTCACCTGGTCGGTACTCATATAGTCGAGCAGGCTGGACACGGTCTTAAGGCCGATGGTCGTGATGGTCTTGGTAAAGGTCTCGTTGACCTGACTCTGGACGGCGCTCGAACCCTTTTCAGTCACGATCTGTGCGATGGCGTTGGCCTTCTGATTCTCATAGAACTCGATATCGGCGTGCTTCACCTCGGTCGAGAAAAGCGTCATCATGTCGGCGCTAAACGTTTTAGGGATAACGACGGCAGCGTAGTACGCGCCCGACTTAACGCCCTCAATCGCCTTATCACGGTCGTTGAGGACGACCCAGTCGAAGTTCTCGTTGCCGCGCAGGGTGGCGGTTACGTTTTCGCCCACGTTGACCTCGACGGGAATCAGATCGCTCTCGTAACCCTCATCGGTGTTGACCACGGCAATCTTAAGGTTGCCGGTATTGCCGTAGGGATCCCAGCTTCCGGCGATGTTAAACCATGCATAGAGACATGGCACGATGATCAGGCCCATCACGACGACCATGCCGATCACGGAGCGAGACACGTTTTGGACATCGCGCTTAAACAGGTGCAGGATGTTTTTCATTTATGCCTCACCTCCTTTAGAGTGCTTGCCAAGCGAGGTGGTGTCCCCGTCGTTTCCGTTTACGTTGTCAGCGCCGTCGGCATCTTGAGCCTTACGATGCGCACCGATATGCGACAGACGGCTCGTAGGCTGTTCGCCTCCCTTGGCGCCACGCTCGCTGGCGTTGAGACCAAACATGCGACGGGCGGCAGGGATGGCAGCCGTGTGCTCGCGCATCTCGCGGCGAAGGTCCTCGTCCGAAAGCGCCGAGATACGCATCTGGGTATTGAGGCTCGCACGGATGTATTCGATGTTGATGAGCCAGCCGCAGATGGCGATAACCGAAATGATCCAGATAACGAGCAGGATGATCTTGCCGTTATTGTCGATATCGAGCACCGTCGAAAGCACAAAGAGCAGAACCTGCACGCCTACCACGGCGGCAAAACCGCCCTTGATGTAGTACGGGTAGCGATGCTCAAACGCCACGGCATGATCGAGCAGCTCGCGACGGTACGAATCCGAATCGAGCATGACGCGCATGGCCGTGCGCAGCGAATAGCGCTGGCGCGGCAGGTCGTTGGACTCGCAGATCATGAGGCCCGTCGTGGAAAGCTGCTTGTCAAAGAGCAGGTTGAGGTTGAGCAGCAGCGGACGCAGCTGCAAGCCAATAAAGAGTGCGATGGCAAGGAACACGCCCAGGATGCACAGGTTGAACAGGTAGTTGAACGAATACATGCCACCGACGGTCTCGCGCAGCAGGTTGATGCCATAGGTGAAGGGCAGCAGCGGATGCAGCCATTGGAAGAAGCCGGGCATCATCTCGATGGGATACATGCCCGACGAGCCGGGGATCTGCACAATGACGAGGATGACGCCAATGGCTTTACCGATATGCTTAAACGTGGTGGACAGCGCATAGATGATGTTGACGTAGGTGAACGAAATAGCGATGCCGCCCAGTACAAAGAGCAGCGGATTGACGCACTGAACGCCAATGACCAGATCTCCCACCGTAACGATGATGGCCTGCAACGCACCCAGGATCACCAGCAGCAGCCAGCGGCCAAAGAAGCCCTGACGCGCCGTAAAGCTACCGACGCCCTCGCGGTCGACCTCGAGTTTATAGATAGCGATGAGCACATAGCCGCCTACCCACAGCGCCAGATTGGTGTAGAAGGGCGCGATGCCCGAGCCAAAGCTCTTGACCGGATAGATTGACTTGGACGTCAGCTCAACCGGAGATGCCATGAAATCTGCCACGTCATTGACGTCGACGTCCATGAGGTCGGCTAACTCGCCCATAGACTCAGAGGTCTGCAGCGCCGCAATGTCATTGGCGGCGGTCGCGAGCTTGTCCTGAACCTTGGCAAGGGAGGCGTCGGTTTGGGACAGCGTGGTCTTTGCCTGCTTGAGCGTGGCGTCGAGCTGCGCCAGCGTGCCGCGCGCGCTCGCTATCGTGGGGGTCATACCCGACACAATGCCGGTCAAATCGCCCGAAACGGCGGCAAAGGAGTCAAGCGCGCTCGAAGCCTTCGGAAGTGCGTTCTGACCCAGATCGGTCTGAGCCTGACCGAGGTTAGCCGTACCGGTCTGAATTGCCGCGTTGAGTGCGTTGCTCGCGTTCGAGATTGCCGTAGCGTCGTTTGCCATGGCGCTCGACTGTGCAGAAAGGCCATCCTTGATGCTCTGCAGCTTCTGGTTTTGCTCGCGAAGCGAATCGATGGTCGATACAATGCGCGCGTCAATTTCCTCGGAACCTGTCGACGTGTCATTAACGAGAATCTCCAAGTGCCCGATAACGGCCTTATTGTGATCGATCGTCGCCTGGAGAGACTCGAGCGAGTTGTCGATGCGGGTGGTCGTAGATGTGACCGTACCCGTTAGCTTGCCAATCGCAGCGTTCGCGGAGGCTGACGTCTTGGTGAGTGCAAGGCTACCTTCCGAGAGTGCCTTGGAGAGCGAGGTGATAGAGTTGCCCGCCGTGGCGCGAGCCTCGCCCAGCAGGTCGTTGCCCTGGGAGATTGCCTGCGTCAGCGACGGTGCCTGACCTTGCAAGCCGGCAAGCGCCGCATCAGCCGAGGCGATAGCGCCACTCGTCTTATCGATGGCGGCATTCATATCGCCAATCGAATCGCGCACCTCACCCAAGGTGTCGGATGCCTCGGACACCGAACTTGTCAGCGAGTCCTGAGTCTGGGTTGCCTTGTCCTTTAAATCGACACCGGCATCCTTGGCGATACTGGCAACAGTCTCGCCCACCGTGGAGACAAACTCCGAGTTGATCTGCTCCTCGATGGTGTTGGCACCGGTATCGGTGACCTTGGGCGCAATGGCGCTCTTCTTCTCATTGACGTAATAGGTGAGCTTCGGCTGATGGTAATTGCCATCGAGCATCGAGACAAGATTGTCGGAGAAGTTCTTGGGGATTACGATCGCCGCGTAGTATTCCCCGCTCTCGACGCCCTCTTTGGCATCGGCAGCCGAGTCGACGAAGGTCCAGCCCAGCTGATCGTTTTCCTTGAGCTGGTCGACCACCTTATCGCCTGCATTGAGCTCGCCCACCAAGTCATTCTGGGTGCCCTGATCGTTGTTGGCGATGGCGATTTTAATGCCCTGGGTATTTCCGTACGGATCCCAGTTGGCAACGATGTTGTACCAGGCATACAGCGAGGGAATGACGCACACGCCCAAGGTAACCACCAGGGCGACGGGGTTCATAAGCAGTCGCTTAATGTCGCGCTTAAATATCGCAAAGGAGACCTTTGCGTTGGATAGTTTGCTGCCGAGACTCACGCTTGGACCATCCATCCTGTCGTTGAATCAAATCGTACTATCAAAAACCATTGTACGTAGGCGCTTTAGCGTCTCGAAGCACAATGGTATTGAGTTTTGCGGGTAGCAATATACTACGAAGATTAGTTAACGTACAGTTGTACAGTATCTCAAATTTCAGCAGGTCACAAAACCACAACCCGCACAAATTAGCAATCCGAATAGTCATTGGGAACGTTCTTAAATGACTAGTCAAACAAGAACGTCCCCGATGACTACTTAGGGCCACGAAAGCGTCGCAGGTTGAGCATAAGTCAGACACTATGACCCAATCCAGGGGCACGGAAACGAC
>ERZ772954.829-NODE-829-length-27518-cov-5.112224_pt1 | contig 27518 bp, 26 predicted proteins | sample MGYA00580684_ERZ772954 | MGnify/ENA primary metagenome ERZ772954 (study PRJEB29015, sample SAMEA2737654) | human gut metagenome | biome: human gut; feature: human-associated habitat; material: faeces | place: China | collected 2012 ...
AGCGGGGAGAAAAGACTTTTTCGACACGCTGAGCGGCACACGGAAATCCGTGTGCCGCTCTTTTCATTTGCCAACTTTTTTACTGATAAAGCTCCTCATCGGCGTAATCTCTGCTCTCCTGCTTGCTCAAACGGCAGGCCCGACGGCGCTCGATTGCCTCATACACATCGCTCCAGCTGCCGACCACCAGACAGACAAACGCGCAGAACGCCAGGCCGGCGGCCACAGTCTTCAATACAAAACGGGCAGTTTTATTCATGGTGAACTCCTCCTTATCGGGTGCGGCATATAAACGATCCGGTGGCGGCGGAATATCCGCAGCCATGCACCGGCTCTTCCAAAACGTGCCGGACAGCGGAGATCCTCCGCCGCTTTGCGGTTATTATACACGGTTTTCCCGCTGTTTACAATCCTTTTTTCCAGGCCTCCCGCAAAGAATTTCCGGTTTCCCGCGGAATGACGGCGGCTGATGTTCAAAGCCGCTAAAACCGTTGACTTTTTGTTCCTCACCTATTATACTGATGGCAGTAAGCAGCGCAAACGTTTGAGTTCTCTGATCCGACTTTATTTTCCCTTGTATCTCAGCAGGCGGTCCGTCAGCTTTTCTGCCCTGCGGACGGAACGCCCCATCAACTTCTTGTGCCGGCGCAGGGCGGCGGAATGGATGATCGTTATGGAAAAATTCGACTCTCTCATCATCGGCGAGGTTGCTCAGGACACCAACGTGGATTTTGACGGCACTGTCGTCCAGGCCGTCGGCGGCGCGGTGTATTATTCCGGCTGCGCGGCAGCCAATATGGGACATAAGATCGCCGTCCTGCCCAAGGCGGACCTCAGCCAACTGGACGTGACGGCAGCCTTCCACGAGAAGGCTCCCTCCATCAGTGTATTCCCCCTGAACAGCCCCCACTCCTTTGTGACGAAAAACGTCTACCACACGGCGGACCGGGAGCGCCGGACCTCCACTGTGGACAGCCTCATCGCCCCCTACACCACCGACGAGGTGCCGGTGGATCAGATTGACGCCGCCATCTGGCATCTGGCCGGTCTGGCCGGCGGCGACATCCCCAATGAGATGATCCCCTTCGCCGCCAAGCATGCCATGGTGGCCATCGACGTGCAGACCATGCTGCGCTGGGTGGAAAACGGCGGCATGGTGTATCACGACTGGAAAGAAAAGAAGGAGCTGCTCCCCTACATCCGTTTCCTCAAGACCGACGCCGCCGAGGCGGAGATCCTCACCGGCTTGACAGACCGGGCGGAGGCCGCCAAGGTCCTTTACGGCTGGGGCGCCAAGGAGATTTTAATTACCCACAACACGGAGGTGCTGGTGTATGACGGTCACGAGATCTACACCTGCCCCATCAAGGCCCGGAATCTCTCCGGCCGCACCGGCCGGGGCGACACCACCTTTGCCGGGTACATCAATGAGCGGCTGACCAAGGACATTCCCACCGCTCTTCAGACCGCCACCGCTCTGGTCTCCCTGAAAATGGAGACGCCGGGTCCCTTCACCGGCACCCGTCAGGACGTGGAGGATTACATCAAGCTGATGTACTGATCCGGACCCGTGAACCAAACAGGCTGAGACTGCGGTCTCAGCCTGTTTTTCCGTTCCGTACTCCCCCGTCTCCGCTTGACATTCCAAGAAAAGCATAATAGACTACCATCAAGTTCACAATAAAATACAGAGTTTGGATCGTCTGACAGAAAGGAGCGCGCCATGCGGACTATTTTATTCAGAGCACTGGCGGAATTGAACGCCCACCGGAGTGTGGTGCTGGTGACCATCGTTGCGGAGCAGGGTTCCGCCCCCCGGGGCCCCGGCAGTCAAATGCTGGTGGGTGTGAATGGTCAGCTAACGGGCACCATCGGCGGCGGGCAGGTAGAGCGGCAGTCCGAGCTGCTGGCCCTGTCCCTGCTGAAGGAGCGGCGTTCCCAGATACAGCACTTCGCCCTGACGCAAGCCGGGGCGGACAGTCTCGGCATGGCCTGCGGCGGGGATGTGACGGTACTGTTTCAGTTCATTTCCCCGGGGGACACTCTCTGGCAGAGTGTGTTGGAAACGGCGCTGGCCCAGCTCACCGCTGCCCAGCCCGGCTGGCTGATCCTGCGGACGGACGGCTCCGCCCCGGCGCTGCTGGACGGCGAGGGCATGGCCCTTTTGGGCAGCAGCGGTACACCCCCCCTCTCCAAGCGCTGCGTCCTGACAGAAACCGACTTTTCTCTCCCCCTCCCCATTGGGGAGCGGGCGGTGATCTTCGGCGCGGGACACATCGCCCGGGCGCTGGTCCCTCTGCTGCGCAGTGTGGAGTTCCGTCCGGTGGTGTATGACGACCGGCCCGCTCTGGCCGATCCCGCCGCCTTCCCCGACGCAGAGCAGGTGGTGTGCGGCGATTTTCGGAACATCGCCGGCACACTGCCCCTGTCCCCGGAGGATTATGTGGTGGTGATGACCTCCGGCCATCTTCACGATCTGGAAATTCAGGAGCAGATTTTGCGGCAAGAGCTGGCCTACGTCGGTGTCATCGGCTCCCGGGCCAAAATCGCCGCCGTCAACGCCCGGCTCCGGGAGGCCGGTATCTCCGAGGAAAAGCTCCACACTGTCCACACCCCTGTGGGAACACCCATCAAGGCCGTGACCCCGGCGGAGATTGCCGTGAGCATCACCGGGGAAATGATCTACGAGCGGGCCTGCCGCCGGGAGGACCCGGCTCATCACGCCTGCCCCATGGTCTGACCATACCATTTCAAATTCGGAAAAGAGGGATCTTATGCTCGTTGTCATCCGAGGAGCCGGAGATCTGGCCACCGGCATCGCTTTGCGGCTCCACCGGGCCGGGTATCAAATCGTTATGACGGATCTCCCCGCCCCCACCTCCATCCGCCGCACCGTCTGTTTCTCCGAGGCCATTCGCTTGGGAGAGATGACAGTGGAGGATATTTCCGCCCGGAAAGCCGAAACCCCGGAGGAGGCCCTGACTCTGGCTCAGTCCGGCGTTGTGGCCGTTCTCGCTGACCCGGCGGGAGCCTGTATCCCCACCCTCCGGCCCGGCGCGGTGGTGGATGCTATTCTGGCGAAGAAGAATTTAGGCACCGCTCTGACGGACGCCCCGGTGGTGATCGGCGTAGGCCCCGGCTTCACCGTGGGGACCGACTGCCACGCCGCCGTAGAGACCATGCGGGGCCACACGCTGGGCCGGGCGCTGTACACCGGCAGTCCTCTGCCCAACACCGGCATCCCCGGCCTCATTGGCGGACGCAGCGGCGAGCGGGTCCTCCGGGCCCCGGCGGACGGCATTTTTGAGCCGCGCATGGAGATCGGACAGTTGGTTCAGGAGGGAGAAATTGCCGCCACGGTAAACGGCAAACCCATGCGCTGCACCCTCACCGGCTGTCTCCGGGGCTTGCTCCAGGGTGGCTTGCAGGTCCACGAGGGCATGAAATGCGGCGACATCGACCCACGGGGCCAGCAGGCCAACTGCTTTACTGCCTCCGACAAGGCCACCGCCATCGGCGGCGGCGTACTGGAGGCACTCCTCCACTTCGGATGCCTGCCGGATTGACCTTTACAGTTGACATTTCCCCCTATTTTCCGGTATGATAGGAACAATTATGTAGGGAAACCTGTTTTTACACTTGAATTGAGAGGCACTTTATGGCAACAACATTTATCGACAAGGCCCGGATCACGGTCCAGGCAGGCAACGGCGGTAACGGCGCAGTGGCGTTCCACCGGGAAAAATATGTGGCGGCCGGCGGCCCGGACGGCGGCGACGGCGGCAAGGGCGGCTCCATTATCTTGCAGGTGGACGACAACATGTCCACCCTGATGGACTTCCGCTACAAGCGCAAATACGTGGCGGAAAACGGCGTGGACGGTCAGGGCGGCCGCAAGTCCGGCAAGGACGGCGCCAATCTGGTGATCCGCGTCCCCCGGGGCACGCTGGTGCGGGACGCCGAAACCAATGAGATCATTCAGGACATGAGCGGCAGCGAGCCCTATGTCCTCTGCAAGGGTGGCCGTGGCGGCTGGGGCAATATGCACTTCGCCACCCCCACCCGGCAGGTGCCCCGCTTCGCCAAGGCGGGCCTGCCCGGCGAGAGCCACGATGTATTTCTGGAGCTGAAGCTGCTGGCGGACGTGGGCCTCATCGGTTTCCCCAATGTGGGCAAGTCCACACTGCTGAGCGTGGTCTCCAAGGCCCAGCCCAAGATCGCCAATTACCACTTTACCACCCTCTATCCCAATCTGGGCGTGGTGTGGGTGGACGAGGGCGTGTCCTTCGTCATGGCTGACATTCCCGGCATCATTGAGGGTGCCAGTGAGGGCGCCGGTCTGGGCCACGATTTCCTGCGGCACATTGACCGCTGCCGCCTGCTGGTCCATGTGGTAGACGTGTCCGGCAGCGAGGGCCGGGACCCTGTGGCGGATTTTGACGCCATCAACACCGAGCTGGAGCAATACAGCCCCGATCTCGCCAAGCGGCCCCAGATCGTAGCCGCCAACAAGGTGGACATTATGACCGACCCGGAAAATCTGGAGCGGCTCCGCACCCATGTGGAGGCCAAGGGCTTCACGCTGATGGAGATCTCCGCAGCGGCCCACCAGGGCACCCGGGAGCTGGTGGGCAAGGTAGCGGAGGCTCTGGCTTCCCTGCCGCCGGTCACGGTCTACGAGCCGGAATATGTCCCCAAGCCGCCGGTGGTGGACACCAGCGAGCCGCTGGACATCCAGCGCTTGGACGACGGCCACACCTGGCTCATTCAGGGTCCGTGGCTCCAGCGGCTCATGGCCAACGTCAACTTCGACGATTACGAGAGCCGCATGTGGTTCGACAAGGCCCTGCGGGAATCCGGACTGTACCAGCAGCTGGAGGAACGTGGCATCGAGGACGGCGACACCGTCTCTCTGGACGGCTACGAATTCGAATATCAGTATTGACAAAATGCCCCCGGCCAATGGCCGGGGGCGTTCCGCATTCCATTCGTTTTTGATCAGCAGAAGGGACCTGCGCAGATGCGCAGGCCCCTTCTGTTTTGTTTTTGAATACGTGCGTCAGAACTATGACCTCAGCTTACGTCTCAGCAACGGCCTCTCCGGACTTGCTGAACGCCTCCATGGCTCTGGCATTTTCTGCCCGCTTAGCCTCGATAGCGTCCTTCAGGAGCATATCCTTCACCTTCATCAGCCGGGTGGTGGTGGAACGGTCGTTCTCGTCCAGCTTCATGGTGATATAGCGGATGGCCTCCTGGGTGTTGGGGATCATCACATATTCCAGAGCGTTGACCCGGCGGCGGGTCTTTTCGATCTCCTCCGCCATCAGCTGGGCGGATTTTTCGATCTGCGCCAGCTTCAGCATCTTCCGGAACACAAGGCCCAGGGCCTCTACTGCATCGTCCAGCTCACCGGAGGTGGCGGCGAAGCCGTAGGGGTAAATGTCGGAATCCGACTTCGTTTTCGTCTGGAAATCGTACACCGGCACGTTGACGGACATGATGTTCTGGGTGGTGCGGGTGAGCTCCACGCTCTGCTTGGGATACAGCAGCGCCTGTTCCAGTGCCTCGGAGGACATGAGGGCAGAGGCCACCGTAAAGGACTTGTGGACCCGCATCAGGTCCTCCTCCACCTCGGCGCGGAGAGAACGCACCTCCCGGACCGTATCCAGGAACTGCTTCATCAGCTCATCCCGCTTATCCTTCAGCAGCTTGTGGCCCCGCTGGGCGGTTTTCAGCTTGCCCTTGAGACGGGTGAGCTCCATGCGGGTAGGGCTGACCGTGATAGTTGCCATGGTTCACCCCTCCTTACTTCTGCTCGTCCTTTTTCGGCCAGTATTTCTCGATCAACTCCGGCTTGATCCGCTTCAGCTCGCTCTTGGGCAGGATGCTCAGCAGCTCCCATCCCAGATCCAGCGTTTCCTCGATAGAGCGGTTCTCCTCGTAGCCCTGATTGACGTAGCGTTTTTCAAATTCGTCTGCAAACTTGGCGTACAGCAGGTCCGTGGGGGTCAGCGCCGCCTCGCCCAGAATGCTCATCAGCTCCTTGTTGTCCTTACCGGTGGCATAGGCGGCAAAGAGCTGGTTCATGGTGCTGGCGTGGTCCTCACGGGTCTTGCCCTCGCCGATGCCCTTATCCTTCAGACGGGACAGGGAGGGCAGCACGTCCACAGGGGGATGGATGCCCTGGCGGTACAGAGCGCGGCTCAGGATGATCTGGCCCTCGGTGATATAGCCCGTCAGGTCGGGGATGGGGTGGGTCTTGTCGTCCTCAGGCATGGTCAGAATGGGGATCAGGGTGATGGAGCCGGGATTCCCCAGACGGCGGCCGGCACGCTCGTACAGCGTAGCCAGGTCAGTATACAGGTAGCCGGGGAAGCCGCGGCGGCCGGGGACCTCCTTCTTGGCGGCGGAGACCTCACGCAGAGCCTCAGCGTAGTTGGTGATGTCGGTCATGATGACCAGCACCTGCATCCCCTTTTCAAAGGCCAGATACTCAGCGGCGGTCAGGGCCATACGGGGGGTGGAAATACGTTCCACGGCAGGGTCATTGGCCAGGTTGCTGAACAGCACGGTACGGTCAATGGCACCGGTGCGCTTGAACTCGCTGACAAAGAACTCGGATTCCTCGAAGGTGATGCCGATGGCGGCGAACACCACGGCGAAGTTGGAGCCTTCATCCCCCAGAACCTTGGCCTGACGGGCGATCTGCGCCGCCAGATTGGCGTGGGGCAGACCGGAGCCGGAGAAGATGGGCAGCTTCTGGCCGCGGACCAACGTATTCAGGCCGTCAATGGTGGAAACGCCGGTCTGGATGAACTCGTTGGGATAGTCGCGGGCGGCGGGGTTCATAGGCAGGCCGTTGATGTCCCGGTACTCCTCAGGGAGGATGTCGGGGCCGCCGTCAATGGGCTGGCCCATGCCGTTGAACACGCGGCCCAGCATATCGCCGGACACGCCCAGCTGCAGGGGGTGGCCCAGGAAGCGGACCTTGGCGTCCGCCAGATTGATACCGGCGGCGGATTCAAAGAGCTGGACCACGGCGGCGTCGCCATTGACCTCCAGCACCTTGCCCCGGCGGAGGGAGCCGTCATGCAGCTCGATCTCCACCAGTTCGTCATAGGTGACGTTTTCCACCATGCGGACCATCATCAGAGGGCCGCTGATCTCCTCAACGGTTTTATATTCACGGATCATTCGTCGTCCCCTCCTTTGGCTGCAATGGCAGCGATCTGCTGCTCCATATCAGACTGGATCTGATCGTAAACCGCCGCGTATTCCTCAGCAGGCACGCTCTTGGCGCGGCCGATCTGCTCACGGGCCGGGATCTGGAACAGCTCCTGGGCGGAAGCGCCCTTGGCGATAGCGTCCCGGCAGAGGACGTCATAGCTGAGGATCATGCCCAGCAGCTTCTTCTGCCGCTCGTAGTCGGAGAAGCTATCCACATCCATAAAGGCATTCTGCTGCAGGAAGTCCTCGCGGACCATACGGGCCACCTCCAGCGTCAGCTGGTCGCCGGCGCCCAGAGCGTCCTTACCAACCAGCTGAACGATCTCGTTCAGGCTGGCCTCGTTTTGCAGGATGCCCATAGCCTTGGTGCGGTCCCGCATGAACTCGGGGCCGAGATTTTCGTCAAACCACGGCTTCAGGGAGTCCAGATACAGGGAATAGGAGCTCAGCCAGTTGATGGCCGGGAAATGACGCTTGTAGGCCAGAGAGGAGTCCAGTGCCCAGAACACCTTGACGATCCGCATGGTGGCCTGAGAAACCGGCTCGGACAGGTCGCCGCCCGGAGGGGACACGGCGCCCACAGCCGTCAGGCTGCCCCGGCGCTCGTCGGAGCCGATGCACTCCACGCTGCCGGCACGCTCGTAGAACTGAGCCAGACGGGAGGCCAGATACGCGGGGTAGCCTTCCTCGCCGGGCATCTCTTCCAGACGGCCGGACATCTCACGGAGGGCCTCGGCCCAGCGGGAGGTAGAGTCGGCGATAACGGCCACATCATAACCCATGTCGCGGAAGTACTCCGCGATGGTGATACCGGTATACACAGACGCCTCACGGGCGGCCACAGGCATATCGGAAGTGTTGGCGATCAGCACCGTCCGCTTCATCAGGCTTTCGCCGGTGCGGGGGTCCTTCAGCTCCGGGAACTCCCGCAGAACGTCGGTCATCTCGTTGCCGCGCTCGCCGCAGCCGATGTAAACCACGATGTCCACATCGGACCACTTGGCCAGCTGGTGCTGCACCACGGTCTTGCCGGAGCCGAAGGGTCCGGGGACTGCCGCTGTGCCGCCCTTGGCGATGGGGAACATGGTGTCGATGATCCGCTGGCCGGAGCACAAGGGCCGCTTGGGGGGATACTTCTTTGTATAGGGACGGCCCACACGGACGGGCCACTTCTGAAGCATGGTGAGGGGGACTTCCCTGCCGTCCTCGGTCTTGAGGGTGGCGATGGTCTCCGTCACGTTGAAGGAGCCGCTCTGAATGGAGGTGATGGTGCCGCGCATGGTGGGCGGCACCATGATCTTATGGAGCACAACGGCCGTCTCCTGAACTGTGCCCAGAATGTCGCCGCCGATGACCTGATCGCCCACCTTGGCCACCGCGTTGAACTCCCACTTCTTCTCGTGGTCCACGGCGGGGACCTCCACGCCGCGGGTGATGCAGGCGCCTACCTTCTCCACGATCTTCTCCAGCGGACGCTGGATGCCGTCATAAATGCCCTCGATCATGCCGGGGCCAAGCTCCACGCTCATAGGCGCGCCGGTGGTCTCCACCTCGGCGCCGGGGCCCAGACCAGAGGTCTCCTCATAGACCTGGATGTTGGCGGTGTCACCCTTCATGGTCAGGATCTCACCGATCAGGCGCTGGGGGCCGACACGGACCACGTCGGACATATTGGCGTCCGCCAAGCCCGTAGCCACCACCAGCGGCCCGGAAACTTTAACAACTTTACCGCTCAAATTCGATAACCTTCTTTCTTCAATTTTACAGAAGGAACAATAGAACTTTTCTGCTCCCCCCCCGCCTTGGGCGGTGACGCCCGTTTGCGAACCGGCGAGAGGGAATCTAAAGGGGAAACTGCCGCAGCGCCGCCTGCGGCGGAACAAGCAAGGCTGTTTCGAGGCAGGCTCCCGATTGCCGGGTGCAAAGCACACGGGAATCGGATGAGCCGACGGTGCAAAATGGAATCTCCTCTTTAAGTCCTTACAGGATATCCGCACCCACAGCCCGTTCGATGGCGCTCTGGATGTTTGACTTGCCGATGCCAAGAGACCCTTCCCGGCCGGGGATCAGGATAATGGCGGGCTGGATATTGTCCTTATAACGGTCCAGCACGTCGGCCATATCCTTGGCCAAAGTCTCTGTCAGGTAGATCACCGCGCAGTCGGTTTTGGCCAGGTCATGGACGGTTTTCCGGGCCTCCTCCACGGAGGTGACGGGATAGGTGTCCAAGCCCAAGGCCCGGAAGCCCATGACGGACTCCCAATCGCCGATGACGGCGATGGAATAGGTTGCTGCCATGTTCTCCCCTCCTTACGCGCAGGTCCGCCGCAGGCGGGACCGGATGACCTCCGGGCTCAGCCCGGCGGCGCGGCCCATCAGCAGGATGCGGATGTTGGTGTACTCCGTCTCCCGGGCCGCCAGATAAGCCAGCAGCGGAGCCTCCCCGAAGGGGATCATCTGCGCCCCGGCCAGATAGTCGCTGACAGCGTCATCGCAGCGCTTTTCAAACTCCGTCAGGGAGCCGCCCTTCAGGGCCGCCTCCCCTGCCTCCGCCGCCTGTGCGAACCGGGTGGGGCCGTAGATCTCGTTCAGACCGCCGGCGGGGTGATTCGCCGCCGCCAGGATTGCCGCCGGTTCCACGGTGCCGCTCTCAAAGAGAACGCCCGCCAGAAAATCGGCGTTTTTCCCCATCCGCAGCGTCCGGATCAGCGCCCGGAGATTGGCGGCATCGATCTGGGTCTCCACATACCCCCGAAGGAACTGGCTGCCGGTATCCTCTGCTACTTGGGCCATGTCCCGGTACATCCAACGGTCCAGCACGATGTCGCTGAGCTGGGGGTCCCGGGTGGTATCCAGTACGGACTTGGCCTCCGCCACAGCCGCCGGCAGAGCACCGGGCAGTTTGTCCAGTTCTCCGCTTTCCACGGCGGTTTTCAGCTCCGCTGCTCCGATGCGGCCCATATCCATCAGCATCCGGTCCGGGCTGGTACCCATAGCGGCTGCCTTCAGGATGGCCTTTGCATTGTGATAGTCGTATTTCAGCTTGAATATGTCGATATATCTGGGGTCCGGCGCGCCGTCACCAAGGTCAGTGAGCAGCTCCTCCCGGGCCTGAGACAGCGCCGCGTCCATAGCCTCCGGCCGGGCGGCGTCCAGCTCCGGATAGCCGCAGTCCTGAAGAAGTTTGGAGACTTCCTCATCGCTGCGGGCCTCCAGCAGACGCTCCATGCGCTCCGCCGTCAGCAGCGTGGTCTCCATGGCCCGGACACGGGCGGAGATCGCCAGATAATCCGTATCTTTGATTTTGTTAGCCAAGGTATGACCTCCCCTCAGCCGAACAGCCGCTGAGCCACCTGTCCCGCCGTTTCCGCCTTCTGCAAACGAACCAGCGTATCAAAGGCACAGTTGACCTCAACGTTGCCGTCCTTGAGGATGAAGCCCCCCTGAATGGGCGCGGTCTCGCCGGAGAGGGTCAGCTTGCCGCCGGACTTTCCGTTGGCAGCGTCCACTGCGGCCTGCCCAACCGTTTCCCGATCCTGGGCGGAGAAGAGAACTTCTCCCGCACCATGAGGCGCGGCCTGAAGCAGCAGCTCCGTCAGCACCTCTACGTAACGGGCCTCCGGCAGGTTCCGCAGCTTTTCCAGCGCCTTGGCGTAGGTCTCCTCCATGACCGCTTGCTTGGCGGCCAGGACCGTTTTCCGGGCCTCCATCTGGGCGGCGCTGATGAGACGTTCCTCCCGCTCTGCCGCCAGACGCTCGTTCCGGGCAGCCAGATCGGCCACTTCCTTGTCCGCCTGGGCCTGATAGCGGGCGGCGACCGCCGCCGCCTCCTGGCGGGCTTTTTCCAGCAGGGCGTCCGTCTCCGCTTTCGCGTCGGTATTCAGCCGCTGGATAATGGTATCAATTCCGTTCATCATTGAATCCCCTTTCTTACAGGGATCAGGCGCTGATATTGATGATCATCAGCATGGAAGCCAGCAGGGACAGAATGGCGTAGAACTCCACGGTGATGCAGAGCACCATGCCCTTGGACCAGTCATCCGGCTTCTTGGCCAGAATGTTGATGGACGCAGCAGCCACGCGGCCCTGCGCGATGGCGGAGAACAGGCCGCCCAAAGCCATGGGCAGGCAGGCCGCCAGATACTGGAAGCCCTGGGCAATGGTCAGCTCGGGCAGGGAGCCGGACAGCAGGCCCATGCGGAAAATGGCGAAGAACCACACCACCAGGCCATACAGGCCCTGGGTGCCGGGGATGACCTGCAGAATCATGACCTTACCGAATTTGCCGGGGTCCTGGCACAGCAGGCCAGCGCCGGCCTCACCGGCCATGCCGGTGCCCTTTGCGGAGCCGATGCCGGAGAGAACAGCCGCCAGGCCAGCGCCCAGCAGGGCCAGAGCCAGACCGCCCCAGCTGCCGAAGAAAGTAGCACTCTGCTGCAATTCAAACATTTGAGCCAACTCAGTCATAATAGGGTTCCTCCTAAATAATGATTTATTTTGTAATGTCAACGTATTTGGTGTCCGCCATCAGGGGCTTGAAGGGCTTGCCGCCGTCCTCGTAGAACTTGCCGAAATACTCCAGGCACTGGAGACGCAGGTCGTGGACGTAGCAGCCCAGCAGGTTCAGCGCGAAGTTCAGGGCATTGCCTGCCAGCGAGATGATGAGGAACACGATGATGTTGCCGGGAATGGCGCCCAGGGTGTTGAACACCTGCGCAATGACGCTGCCCGCCAGCATCAGGGCCATCAGACGGGAGTAAGAGAGGATGTCTCCGAAATACCCGGTGATGTGATTGTACAGAGAACCGAAGATCCCGGTAATTTTGCCGAAGCCCTTGTTGGTCAGCACCGGTCCAAGGACCACCATGGCAAGGCCAACATAGAGGACCACGCTGGTCATGCCGGCGGCCATAAGGCCGATCCCGGCAAACACGACCCACCAGGTCAGCTCTTCCCATACAGCGTCCATCACCTGACCGTTTTTCAGCTTCCGCACGAAGCTGATGGCCATACCGGTGATGATCTGCACCATGCCAAGTGCCATGGCTCCGATGAGGATCATCAGGGTATCATCCAAGGGCGTGAACAGAGCCGGTAGAGTGAAATCGCCGCCGGTGGTGAGCTTGACCACCTGGGTCAGGAAGTCTCCGAAGAAGCCGCCGGTGAGAGCGCCCATGATAAAGGTGCTGATGCCGCAGAGGGTCATCAGTCCGAACAGGTTCCCCGCCGTGCCCTTGGGCGCGTACTTTTTGCTGATGAGGAATCCCGCCAGGAACATCAGCAGGCCGTAGCCCATATCCGCCATCATGATACCGTAGAACAGGATGAAAAACGGTGCCATCAGGGGGTTGGGGTCCACATTGTCGTATCTGGGGAGGGAGTACATCTCCGTCACCATGTTCAAAGGTTTCGTGAGCCAGTTGTTTTTCAGCTGCACCGGCACGTCGGGGATCTCCTCCTCCGTGGGGTCCAGCGTTTCCCAAGCGCAGCCCTTTTCCGTCAGGAACGTGCCTACCGCCTTTTCCTGCTCCGCCGGGACCCAGCCCTGGAAATACAGCACCGTTTCATCCGTCAGGACGCTCTCGGCGCACTGTTCCTTGGCTGCCTCGGCCCGGAGCCGGTCGGCGTAGATCCGAAGGGCGTCCCGGTTTTCCGCACTGGCCGCGATGGCGGCAGCGGCGTCATCCTGAGTCTTTTTGTTTGCCTCCAGCTCCCGTTCCAGAGAACGGATATTCTCCGCCGCCGTTCCGGTCATTCCCTGGAAAGTCACCGCGCTGAAGCCGAAGGGCCGCAGCAGCTCCTGTGTTTTCTCCTCATCGCCGCGGTGGACGATCACAAGCAGATACTTCTGTAATTTGTCGGCGCTGATCTCATACAGCTCCGCCGCCAAGCCCTCCGCTTCCATCTGAACGCGGATGGCGCCCACATCCGTCTGACCGGGGCAGACCCCCAGACGGAAGATGGTGTGAGCGGTGCCGGATCGCTCCAGCGGAAGGTCCAGCGATTCCCACGGCTTCAGGGCGGCAGCGCGGCTCTCCAGCCGTCCAGCCTCGCTCTGGGCCTTGGTCAGGATCCCCAACTGCTCCCGCACCGCGTCACAGGCTGCCTGAGCCTTTTCCGCAGCGCCGGCATCCAGGAATTCCGCTTCCGTGATGGGATGGCGTTTGATGAACATGCCGTCCTTCAACTTGGCGTACTGTTTGATGGCGTCCAGCGCTGTGTTGACGTCGGTGAGCTGTCCCTTACACTCGGCAAGAGACGAGCCGCTCCGCTGAAACAGCGACGCCCATTGGGGGTCCGCAAGGACCTCCCCGGGTTCGCTGATCTCCACACAGCCCAGGTGCAGCAGTCCTTTCAGAAGTTCTTCCCTGCGATCTGCCATTGCAATAACATGGAGCTTTTTCATTTTGACAATGGCCATCTCAGTGTTTCACTACCCTTTCTACAATAAACTCGGCGGTCTCATCCAAATGCTGTTCCGCCTGCTCGCGCTGGCGCCGGCTCTCCGCCTCCGCCTTCTGCGCGATCTCCTGGGCCCGCAGCGCCGCCCGTTCCTCTGCCTGCCGCAGCAGGTCCTTGCCCTGTTCCGCCGCATCGGACCGCACCTTCTTTAAAAGCTCCGTGCCGTTCCGCTCGGCGTCCAGGACCAACTGGCGCGCCTCCGCCTCTGCGGCGGCTCTGCTCTGCTTGTTGGCCTGTTCCGTTTCCGTGACTTGTCTGATCGCCTCTATGGACATCTCTCGTTCACCCTCCTTCCTGCAAAGTGCTACAGCAAATACCCGAAAATACTATCTGCCGGAAACCTTCCAGAAGAATAGATTTTCTAAATTTTCGGCTTTTCCCTCAAACCGATGCTGTTTTTTTCCTCATTCATTGTTACGTTTACCAGTATAGGAGATTATTTCCAAGAAAACAAGAAAACAAAATTAAATTCTGGCACTTTCCCCTTTTTGTACAAGAACCGCCCGGCTCAACCACCATATTTCTTGGTACTTTGGATATTACTTTTTCTAACTTTTTATGCTACAATGAACCGGACAGGAGAAAGTGCTTCTGTCTTTTTCTTTTTTGCCCGTCTTTTTGTCAATTTCACCAGATGTCCTTTTGTCCTCCCTACGTTTGTTTGTTATATATCAATCAATTTTGTCTGCATCGTGTTAAAAAAATCACAGGAGTGGAAGTTCACCCCTGTGATTTTTTTAACAACATTTTGTTACTTTTTGTCACTTTTTGCATCAGTACCCTTTTCCAGAGCCGATGCCAGCCGATCCAGTTCCACGCCGGTCTGATCCATGGTCCTGGGAAGCTGTGCCAGCGTGACTTCCATTTTCCGCAGTTCCGCCGTCATGTGGCTGGAAGCCGTCTCAAATGTGCTCATCAAAATCTGGTACTGCTGCCGGAAGAGGTCCAGCGCCTTGTGCATCTGTCCCGCCGTGTGCTCCTCCAGCTCTGCTGCCCGCTGCCGGGCCTCGCACTCGATAGCCCCCACCTGACCGCGCAGCATGACATGGGCCTCCGCGTCCGGACGCAGCGCCTCCACCTGTTCCTTTAACTGGGCATTCTCTTTCTCCAGCGGCGCAAGACGCGCCATCTCTGCTGAAAGTTCTTCTCTGGCCTTGGTGAGTTCCTGAACCTGAGTCCTCAGTTCGTCTGCTTCCTTCTCCAAGCAGTCTGCTTTTTCCTGTAAAGCGTCCCGTTCTTCCCGGAGTTTTTCCGTCTCCTGTGAGAGCTGCTCGATATAGCGGGCAACATCTTCCTTGTCAAATCCTCCGAACGCCACACTCCTGATTGCGCTTCGCTCCATATCAACACCGCATTTCCGCGTTTTCCGCTGTATTTTTCAGATATTATAGCAAGTTTTCTGTTGATTTACAAGGCCCACAAAAAAGTGAAAATTTTTTTTAAAAAACTCTTGCATTTTCGTTTTGGGTATGCTATTATAAACAAGCTGTTTGGAGCAAGGCAGTACGCGCCGTTAGCTCAGCTGGATAGAGCGTCTGGCTACGGACCAGAAGGCCGGGGGTTCGAATCCCTCACGGCGTACCAAAAGTCCTCGAAATCGTCTGATTTCGAGGACTTTTGCTTTTCATAAGTTCCATTTTTGGGGTACCGCTTTTTTCTGACCCAAACGCTGACCCCAACGGGAGCGGGTAGCGGAAAGCATCAGACGGCACTGGATAGGATGTTCCCCATCGTTTGTGCCGCTTTGAGCTGGGCGTCGGTGGTAACGTGGGCGTAGGTGTCCAGCGTGAACCCCGCCGAGTAGTGGCCCAGCATACTGCTGACGGTCTTGACGTCCACGCCGTTTTGCAGGGCCATCGTCGCGAAGGTGTGGCGCAGGTCATGAAAGCGTATTCTCGGTAGACCCGCTCGTTTCAGCACCCGTTGGAGCATATGCAACACGCTGTCCGGGGACATGGGGCCTCCGGTGGGCGATGGGAACACCCACTCGCTATTTCCGACTTTGCATTTCTGCATTTTCAGTACGCTTATCGCGTCTGCCGACAACGGCAGTGTGCGGTAGGCGTTTTTCGTTTTCAGCGGGGCTTCGACTACTTTGCCATTTTGCCGGGAAATGGCCCGCTGGATTTTCAGCACACCACGGTCGAGATCAACGTCTGCCCATTTCAGTCCCAGCAGTTCGCCACGGCGCAGTCCGGTGGCGAGGTCGAGGTAGTAGAGCTCGTACACGCCGCTGTCCCTGGCCTCTTGGAAGAAGGCACTGAGTTGGTCGGCTGTCAGCGTTTTCATCTCCTTGTGCTCGACTTTTGGCAAGGCGCAGCCCTGTGTGGGATTTTTCGTGACGAGGTGTTGCTCGATAGCGAGATTATACGCCGAGCCAATCATCTGGTGGATGTTCCGCACGGTTTTCGGTGCTAACCCTTTCGGTTTCTTTTTCGCTTCGATGCGGTCAACTCTGCCGCCGTCCAGCAGGTGCTTGTAGAATCGTTGCAAGTCCAGAGAAGTGAGGTCGGTCAGCGGGATGCCGCCAATTTGCGGCTTGATGTGGTTTTTCAGAAACCCTTGGCTGGTCTTGAACGTGGACGGTCTGAGTTTCACCTTGGCGTAGTTCTCCATCCAGACCTCCAGCCAACTCCCCACCGTGTAGGTCTTGGCCCGTCCATAGTCGATGCCCACGTTTTCCTCGATGGCCTTTTTCAGTTTTTCTTTTACTTCCGCTTGCGTCTTACCGAGGACATTTTTGATGATGGCTTTGCCAGTTTCTGAATCGTGACCGACAGTGTACCGGCCCTCCCAGCGTCCGTCCTTGCGTTTTCGGATATTTCCCTCGCCGTTTGCTCGTCTTTTCGGCATAAAATCAGCCTCCTTTTCGACAACGAACAATACCGTAATCAAGGGAACAAAGCTACCGAAAAGCGGAACTGTTATCAGAAAGTTATCATTTGAAGGGGATGCCCTATCTTTGTCTATGGCGGCGCAAATTTTGCGCTGCCGGGAGCGTTCTCTTTGGTTACAGCGGTGCGATTTTCGGACGGATGAAAATCCCTTTCTATTGACTACTGCGGCGCAAAATATGCACATCTTACTCAGAAAATCGCCGCTGTGCTGAAATCACTTTTTTGAGCGGTTGAAAACGGAGATTTCTTCAACCGCCTGCGGAACAGTCACCTCGAAAAGTCTGTTGTCACAGGCATTTGCCGCCCCTCACGTTCACCTACGACCGTGAAAACGTCTGCCAAGGTGCACCTTAGACTGCGGTTTCCAAACCGCGGAAAGCCCCGCACTGCGGGGCTTTGTGGGCAGGCCGTGGGCGCTTGCGACTGCGGCCCTTTATCTTGTGCTAAAATCGAACGGCCTTCGCCACTCGAAAAACCCTCCTGTAAGGTTCAGCTTTTCGCTCAAAATCGTTCCCGCAACTATCGCCAAAAAGTTACCGCCGCAAGTTCCATCTCAAACCATTTCTCATCACGATTTTCAGCTTCTCGCACAAACGGCTCACGTTTGCTTTCACGAGTGAAAGCGGGTTACACACTCGGCTTTCGGAGAAGGATCGCACACAACGGCCCACACGGCGAAACAGGGGGCTTCTTTTTGTATCTGTGTGGAGTCATTAAGTTAATTCTCCCACTTGCCAAAGAGTAGCCGAAGAAATCGGATGCACGCCATAAGGCGTGCATCCGATTTCTCGGCATCTCAGTTAGCTGTGTAAATTCATTTTTTAGGGCAACGCTTACTCCCAGTTGGGGTATGCTTAGCCGCACACGTAAATTCAGTTGCAGAGATAGCCGCCATCTACCTGAATCACATTCCCGGAAATATAATCAGAAGCCGCAGACGCCAGAAGCACAGTCACACCAGCCAGATCCTCCGGACGGCCCCAATGGCCTGCCGGGATTCGTCTTGTGATGGCGGCTCCCGTTTCGCTGACCATCATATCATGGCTCAGTTCCGTCTGCATAAATCCCGGCGCAATGGCGTTCACCTGAATGCCATGGGGCATCCACTCGTTGGAAAGTGCGTGGGTCAACTGCACTACGCCGCCTTTGCTGGCTGCATAAGCCGGGACAATATGCCCGCCCAGGAAGGAATTCATAGACGCAACATTGATGATTTTGCCGCGCCCTTGCTTCAGCATGACCCGTCCTGCCAACTGGCAGAGGTAAAACATGGCGGAGAGGTTGATACCAATTACCCTTTCCCATTGTTCTGCCGGGAACTCCGCAGCCGGACACCGATACTGCGTACCTGCACCATTAACAAGAATATCCAGCCGGCCGCCAAAAATTTCCATAGCTTCCGCAAACGCCTGTTCTCTGGAGCTGGCATCTGTCAAATCAGCGCGGACAATATGATACCCGTTGGCCGCGCCGCCTGTAATCTGTTCCATGTGTGCAAGGTTTGCATCCGAGCCACCCAGCAGAATCATTTCCGCGCCAGCCTCCCGGAGCGCCCGTGCCTGAGCGTAGCAGAGGCCGGTCTCTCTGGAAGCACCGGTAACAATGGCTTTTTTCCCGGTAAGATCAAACAGTTCCATTTCCCCGCTTACCCCAGCAGATTCGGCAGCAGCAGCGTGATGGGCGGAATGTAGGAGATGGCAAGCAGGCCAATAATCATAGTCAGGATCAACGGCCACGACTCTTTCAGGAAGTCCTTGATACTGACGCCGATCACCGAACACGTCAGGAACATCAGCGTGCCGAAAGGAGGCGTAATGCCGCCCATGGTAACATTGACGCACATAATAATGCCAAAGAGGATGGGATCTACACCCAAAGCCGTCATAGTGGGAACCAGCAGGGGCGTCAGAATAATGAGGGATGCCGTCCCCTCCAGGAACATACCCACCACCAGAAGGAACAGATTCACCAGCAGAAGCATCACATACTTGTTGCTGGTCAGCGTCAGCAGCAGTTCGGACAGCTGGCTGGGAATACGCTCCCAGCTCAGATAGTTGCCGAAAGAAGCCGCCGCGCAGATAATAATCATGACGCCGGCAGTACTGACAACGCATTCCTTAATCATTGCCGGGATCATGCTGATCTTCAATTCCTTATAGACGAACACGCCTACAAAGATGCAGTAGAATACACAGATGGCGCCCGCCTCCGTGGCGGTAAAGATGCCCATACGCAGACCCATGACAATTCCAAAAGGAATCAGCAGCGCCCAGAATGCATCCAACAGCGTTTTCAAACATTCCCTCAGAGGCATTTTGTGGGTACGCGTGCCGGTGTAGCCTTTTTTCTTTGCTACCAGATAAACCGCCACCATCAAAAGCACCATCAGGAAAAGGCCGGGGCCATAACCGGCCAGGAACATCTTCGCCACAGACACATTAGCCAGACTGCCGTAAAGAATCAGGCAGATGCCCGGCGGGATAATGGGCGTCAGCACGGCGGACGCCGCAGTAACGCCGGCGGAGAAGCCCTTGCTGTAGCCGCGCTTGGTCATCTCAGGCACCAGCATCTTTGCTTCCATAGCCGCATCGGCATTGGCGGAGCCGGATACGCCGCCCATCAGCGCGCTGAGTACCACATTGGACTGGGCAAGGCCGCCGACCATGCGTCCTGTGAGCATATCCGCCACGTTCATCAGCCGCGTAGCAATGCCGGAATAGTTCATGATAACGCCCACAGCCACAAAGAACGGTACAGCCAGCAAGGTAAAGGATTCGCCCTGTGATACCATTTTCTGGAAGATCATGTACGGAGCCAGCGTATCATTGCAGAACAGAAAGTAATACAGCACCGCCATTATCAGTGAAAACGCGATGGGAATATTCAGAACGAAGAAAACCAAAAGGAGAATCAACGGCATAAAATTCATAAGTCATTCTCCTCCTTTTCCGTACCATCGGCGTCATTTTTCAGATTCTTTATATCTTCCACAGTGCGCTTGCCTGCATAATAGGCCATGAATACAAAGCTGATTGCCACAGGGAGATCATAAACCGTATAGGGTAGATTCAATGCCAGAGAGAATTTATTGGAAGCGCTCATAGCAAATTTCCAGGAAAGGAAGAAAAACACAATGCACAGCACGACCTGTAATGCATCAATGATCAGGTCTGCATACTTGCGGCTCTTTCCGTGCAGACCGCCAACCAACACGTCCATGCTGATCAGGCCGCCGCGCTGCTTATAGCAGACCGCAGCGCCAAGAAAAATGGTCCAGATAAATCCGATCGCCGCGACTTCTTCTGTCCAGATCAGGGATTTTCCTGTTGTAAAGCGAAGTACAACATTTGCGAACACAACGGTAATCATCACTACGAAAGCGAGACCGGATACCAGCTCCAGAATATGTGACGCAATCCATTTGAGTTGTTTCAAACTGTCGGCTCCTTTCTCTTTCGATCCGGGCGGATACCGCCCGGATCGAAATTTTATTCTTGCTTGGAGTTTACTTGTTCTTATCCGTTAATAATAGCGGATACACGGTCATACAGGCCATCGGTCCAGCCGGGGATGGTATCATAAACGGAACGGGTCGCCTCGGCAAATGCCTCGTGGTCGCACTCATAGAACGTCACGCCCTCGGCCTCCAGCTTCTCCTGATACGCGGCCTCGTCGGCAGTAACACGTTCGATGGTGGTGGGCGCCATGTTGGCGATCTCTTCCGTCAGGATCTGCTGATACTCTTCGGGCAGGGAATTGAACACATCATTGGACATATTCACGCTCCAGATAGCGCGGATGTGGCCATCAAGGGTGATATTCTTGCAGACCTCATAGATCTTGGAATTATAAAGAGTGGACAGGGGCGCTTCGCAGCCATCGCACACACCCTGATTCAGTGCGCTGTAAACCTCGTTCCAGCTCATCTGCGTAACCGTGGCGCCCAGAGCTTCCAGCATACCAACACGGGTCGCGGAGGAAGCGGAGCGGATCTTCATGCCTTTCAGATCGGCGGGGGTGGTCACGCCCTTGCTGCCGGTATAGGTCAGGTGACGGTTGCCGAACAGCCAGCTCATGCCCAGATTCTTGATGCCCTGAGCCTCCAGCTGCTGACGCATCTCAGCCATCCAGTCGGACTGGTCGATCTTGGCAAACTCGCTGGCATCAGCAAACAGGAACGGGCCGTCCAGAATGCCCAGATCGGCAACATAGGTATTCAAAAAGTCGGGAGTGCCGAAAAAGATCACGTTAGCGCCCTGTGCGCACAGCTCCAGAGAATCCACATCGGAGCCAAGCTCGCCGTTGGGATAGTTTTCAAACACAAGGCCGCCGTTGGTTCGTTCTTCCACTTTCTGAGCCATTTCCTGAGCGCACTGGGCAACTGTCTCATCGCCGGAAATGGTATAAGCCATCTTCAGTGTATAGACCTTATCGGGAGCCGCAGTATCAGCCGTATCAGAAGCATTGCTGCTGTTGTCGGCAGGTGCGTCAGCCTTGGAGGAACCGCCGCAGGCCGTCAGGGAAAGCGCCATGGTCAGTGCCAGAATCAGAGACATCATCTTTTTCATGGTTGCAAATTCCTTTCTCTATTGATTGTCTTCAATTTATACTGTCATGCCAGAGCATGACCAGCATTCTCAAATAAGGTCACTCCAAAGGAGTACGGCGCTGGTTCAGCGTCAGGTGGTCGCACACCAGAACGGTCTCGCCCCGCTGGTTGATAACATCCATGTGTTCAACGACAATACCCATATCTTTCCGCTTGGGATGGTCACGCTTCTCCGTAATAGTCACCACCACATGAATGGTATCGCCGATGAAAACAGGCTTCACAAAGCGCAGGTGGTCATATCCGTAGGAGAAGCCCACCGTATTGATGGTAGCCGCCTTCATACCTACTGCCATGCTGAAGGTCAGTGCGCCGTGGGCGATCCGCTGGCCGAACTCGGACTTCTTGGCGAACTCCACGTCCATATGATGGGGGAACACATCACCCAGATCCGCGTGAAGCACAATATCCGTCTCCGTCATGGTTCTGGAATAGGTTGTGTGGGAATCACCGATCTTAAAATCCTCGAAGTAAATTGCGGAAGTATCCATTTGTCTCTCCTTTTATTCTATATTGTATTTTTTGTTCTGCTCGCCAATATTGGGGGCAGGACGTTCACTCTTCAAGTAGGTCTGGTCGATCTTGATGGGGCAGCGGGTGGTCTCAAAGCTCAGCTCATCGTCCTGCCTGACCGTTTGCAGCATATCCAATGCCCGGAAGCCCTCCGTCTCCAGCAGCTGGTTCCAATTGTAAACCTGCGCACACCAGATATCCGCAGTCTCCAGAATCTCCAGCCAATGGGCGGTGGTGTTCTGGGCCAAATGATTTTTCAGCTCCAGTTTGATCTCATCCTGACAGTCAAACCAGTCCGACTTATTGACGTAATGAGTGATTGGCTCGCAGCCCAGCAGCTTTCCCAAATTCGGCACTGAGGTCATCGCCAGAGCCAGATAGCCGTCCTGCGTGGCGTAAATGCCGTAAGGTGCGCCGTGACAGGGGTTTACGCCGTTCACCTTCCCGCGGGGCAGCAGCTTCTGCCCGTTATTCAGGAAGGTTCCGAAGTTTTCAAACTCGATATCCAGCATGGATTCCGCCAGACTGGTATCAATCTTGCAGCCCTCGCCGGTCATCTGCTTGTGGTACAGGCCCGCCATCAGGCCCTGAGCCAGATACATACCGCTGAACTCGTCTGCCACCGCAACGCCAAAAGGAATCGGCTCTGTGCCGCTGCCGTTGAGGTCACACGCGCCTGTGGCGCACTGCACCAGCAGATCCTGACCCGGCTTATCCTTCCAGGCATTATCCTCGCCGTAGCCGGTGATCTGCCCGTAAACAATGCCGGGGTTGATGGCCTTCACGGATTCATAATCCAGATGGAGCCGCTTTGTCACCTCCGGCCGGAAATTGATGATCATGGCATCTGCCTGTTCCAGAAGCGGACGCAGCTTTTCCCGCTGTGCCGCGTCTTTCAGATCTACGCTGACGCTTTCCTTGTCCCGGTTCACATAGTAATACGCGCCGTTATCTCCCCTGATTTTCAGAGCCGGGCCGTAATTGCTGCGATAGGCATCGCCTGTACCGGGCCGCTCTACCTTGATGACCCGTGCGCCCAGATCAGCCAGACGGAGCGATGCGAACGGGCCAGCCAGAAACTGGCTGAAATCCAGAACTGTAAAGCCCTCTAATGGTTTTATCATGCTTGCTCCCCCCTTACAGGCCGAATTCACGGTTGATGCTGTCGTTGTCCGCACCCAGCCGGGGGGCCGGCACGCCGCCGCCCAGCTGCTGATTATTGACGCGGATCGGACACTTCGTGGTCCAAAGCGGCTTGTCCTCTCCGTCCCGGTGGATGTCCGTCAGCATATTCAGGGACGTAAAGAAATCGGTGTCCACCATCTCTTTCCAATTATAGAGACGGCCGCACCAGTATTTGGCGCCCTCCAGCAGTTCCACCCAGTGATCCGTGGTTTCCGTCAGCATTTTCCGGGCGATGATCGCCTTGATTTCATCCCGTTTTTCCATGGCTACTTCCGCACCGTGATATTGCAGCAGCTTCTGCTCGCCAATCAGCTCGCCCAGCGTAGATACCGCACCCATGGAAATGGCGATATAGCTGTCTTTTGTCCGATAGATACCATAAGGCGCGCCCAAATAGTCATTGGCATTACCGATGGCGCTGCGCTCCGGCAGCTTCCGATCATTATTCAGGTAATAAGAGAACTGCTCAAATTGCAGATCCAGCATGGACTCCAGCAGGGAGACCTCCACCTGACCGCCCAGCCCGGTCTTTGTCCGCCGCACCAGGCAGGCCAGAAGGCCCTGTGCCAAGTGTGTTCCCGTGATGGAATCTGCCAGAGAAAGTCCCAGTGCCACCGGAGGATCCGATGCGTTGCCGTTGAGGAATGCAACGCCAGACATGGACTGTGCCAGCAGATCCTGACCGGGCTTTTCCACCCACGGCCCCTTGGTACCATAGCCCGTGACTGTTCCGTAAACAATACCGGGGTTAATCACCTTCACAGATTCATAATCCAGTCCCATACGGGCCATGATGCCGGGTCGGAAATTGGAGATCATCACATCCGCTTTCGCTACCAGCTTCTTAACCCGCTCCAGATCCGCCGGATCCTTCAGATTGGCCGCATAGCTCTGCTTGCCCCGGTTAATGATCTGAAAATTGACAGCGTCGCCGTCAGCCATCAGATTTTGCAGTGTCAGCTGCCGTCCGGCATCACCTACGCCGGGGCGCTCAATTTTGATGACTCTGGCTCCCAGATCGCCCAGCCGCATCGCCGCAGAGGGGCCGGACAAAAACTGGCAAAAATCCAGAACGGTAATTCCTTCCAATAATTTCATCCCTGCAGCCCCCTTGACTTGCGATAAAGCGTATTCAATCTTTCCAGCGTTCCTGTCAAATCGCGGCCAGTCATCAAATACTCCCGAAGTACGGTTCCGCCGTTGTCCTGAAGCTGCATATAGCCGTTATAGCGCGGCCGCATGGATGCCTGTTCCATTGTTTCCAGCGTGTCTGCAAAGAAACCGTTGGACCGGCGGTTCACTGCCGGATCCAGCCACGCCGCGCGATAACCGGGCTGGCCGCCCGCATCAAAGAAAATCGTCTTTTGGATCGTTTCAGACGCGGCATATTGGCAAAAGTCCACCGTCTCTCGCAGATGCTCGCACTTCGATGAGATTGCAAGGCCGGTTCCACCCAATGTGGTTTTCAGCATACTTTCTCCATAGCGCACCACATTGTGGGCTTTCAGCTGGTGAGTGCTGTACCCAGGGCGGCAGTAGTTGGAGTAGCCGAACACAAACGGGCAGTATGTAAACTTCTTCTGCTCGCCGCTGAGCATCTCGTGGACCTGAATGGGGTTGATCTCAAAGGCAATGGGATCACACAGCGTCAGAAGCTCACGCTGGCGTTCCAAAGCCTCTCGTGCTACTTCGTCCGGCGCAATCTTTTCCTGATAAAGCGTTTCCTCTCCGCCAGCGATCGTCGCACACATCATAAAGAAATCCAGCAATGTGTACAGCGGCGCTGCCGCAACAATCACCTCGCCCGACTTTGCCAGGGCAATCAATTCCTGCCACGTCGTTGGAAGAGGATGTTCCGCCGTACCGATTAAATCCTCGCGGTAAAGGGCAATCGGTGTTGCGCCGTCAATCGGCAGAGCCAACTGATGACCTCCCATTGTGTAACTGCGATAAGAGGCGCCCGTACTGTGCGCAGCCTGATCTGCCAGATATTCCGCAGGGAATATATCCTCCAGCGGTCGAAGCACACCAGAGGCCGCGCCGAATCCAGTCCATGGATGGTCGATAACCAGCATATCATACCGTTTTGCCAGCTCTCCTACTGGTTGATTTTCAAAGTCAGCGAGAGAACGTTTTTCCCAATGTATTTTCACATGGGGATGCAGTTCTTCGTACCGCTGCGATACGGCAACCATACAGGGATAGCCTCTGCTGTGATCCCAAGTCATGCCGTGAAGTTCTATAGCTGCCATGCTTCCTCCTATTTTTGTTTTTACTTTTGGGCTTTGGTGCTACCAGAAGCCAAAAGTATTGTATTATATTTTATTTTTTGTGTCAAGTTTTCAAGTTGTTTTTGTTTATTGTGCTTTTCAATAATTTTTTTCACCATTTTTTTACGTAATAACCAATTCATATTGCCAATCATCTTGTTAGACTGCTGGCCGCTGAATAGGCTTCAGGAATTTCAAAGAGCAGAAATATCTGTACAGTAAGCAGCATAAAACAGCCTATGTTGGTCCTATGGCAGGGAGTTGGCAACAAAATATTTTCAGATTTTGTTGAACTTTTCTACAGCTGTGCTATACTTAAATTAGAGTACAGATGATAATTTCAATTAAAGGGTGCGTATATGGAATTGCAATTTACTACATTAAATAAGATCACGCTCACCGAGCAGGTCATGCAGCAGCTTGCTTCCAAAATCATCAGCGGTGAGTTGAAGCCTGGGGAAAAATTGCCGCCAGAACGAGACCTTGCCGAAATGCTTCAGGTGTCCCGCAGCCGGGTACGGGAAGCGCTGCGCGCTCTTTCCCTTATCGGGCTTGTTTCCATCAGGCCAGGCGGGGGGACATATGTCGGCAATCACATCGACCAGATGCCGGAAGAGACTGTAATCTGGTTATTCCGGCAGCAGGTCAACAACTACAGTGATATATACGAAGCCCGGCGCCTGATTGAAGTCGCTGTATATGAGTCCTGCTTCATGCATCGTACAGACGCTATTGTTCAAAATATTCGAAAATATGTAACCGCTATCGCCCGCGCCTATGAGGACAACGTATCGCCGGAAGAATTCAACCAGCGCCTTGAGGAAGAGGACATTTATGTGGGCAAAAACTGCGGAAACGCAGTATTTTATAAGCTGATGCAGACCATCGTTTTACTGCGTCGCGAAAGCGCGACCCGTATCTGTGAGTCTGCCCACAACAGAAAAACCTCTGTGGAAAAACGGCGGAATGTGGCGTTAGCATTTGAAGGCGGCGATTTTAAACAGTTCCACCGTGCCATAAACAATTTCTTTGACCAGTCCGTAAAGGATTTTACTTTCGAAAAATAAGTCTCCAACTCACTTCCAGTTTTATAAGAACAGCCTGTAATGTTGTACTTAAAGTCTCTGCGTTCAAGGCTTCTCTTTCCAGCACACAGAAACGTCTGTGTGCCTATTTTGCAAGATTGAGTTACGTCAGTCGGATGAATTAATTGCCCCTTTCTAATTCTAATTTTATAAAATCGGACCTCGCATTCGGAACAGGTCAATTTTCGCCTATATTTGCGTATAATAAATCTGCAAGGAAGTATCTCTATAGTCATCGATGCAAGCGTCATTGTTTCCGTAATGAAAGCCAATCAAAATTTCTCCCGCACAACTCAAATCTCCGGAAGAAGTGGGCAGGCTATCATTTTCAAGAATTATAAGTAGGTTGACTTCGTGGCAGCATAAATGCCACGAAGCATTAACAGCCAGATTGATTTCATTCAGTGTAGCATTTGCCCAAAGTCACCTGTTGTGATTTCGTATTTCTGTTGCAAAAACGACCAGTATCGGCTATACTACAATCAGAGATGGAAGGAGGTCGCGTCTGTGCCTGAAATCAGTTTGTTCTACGGAATTCGTGTTACGATGTTTTACAGTGACCACAATCCTCCTCATTTTCACGCCGAATATGCAGGCAATAAGGCTTTGGTCGATATTCAGTCTGCCTGTGTGATCCGTGGTGCGCTTCCCTCCCGCCAGTTGAAGCTGATCTTGGCATGGTGCGAATTGCATAGGGATGAGCTAATGCAGAACTGGGAATTGGCCAAGGACGCAAAGCCCCTGAACCGTATCAATCCGCTTGTCTAAACGAGGTGTGTTATATGGAAATGATCCCGAAAGTCGTGCAGGCTGTTGCCGGAAAAGACTACAGTGTTTACGCTTACTTTCAAGATGGTACGATCCACTTATTGAACGCTTTACCTCTGGTTCAAAGAGGCGGCGTCTTTTCTCCATTGCAAGATACCAATTTCTTTCGTGAGCGGCTGACCGTCATCAATGATACCGTTGCTTGGGATGTGGATGGCACACGAGATCCTTGCACCTGTGTTGACCTTGATCCCTGCGAGCTATATGAAACCTGTCCGATTGTCGAGGACCCATTAAAAGATGTCAGCTAGCATCTGACCCACTTTTGACCCGGAATGCGAAAAAAGCGGGCAGGGCTGGACGGAAACAACGGAAAATCCGCCGAGCAAACGGTGGCAAAAAGCACAAATCGGAGCCGAAACGGCTCCGATTTGTGCGTGAGACAACCTACGGACCAGAAGGCCGGGGGTTCGAATCCCTCACGGCGTACCAAAAGTCCTCG
>ERZ772954.848-NODE-848-length-27300-cov-2.929969_pt1 | contig 27300 bp, 17 predicted proteins | sample MGYA00580684_ERZ772954 | MGnify/ENA primary metagenome ERZ772954 (study PRJEB29015, sample SAMEA2737654) | human gut metagenome | biome: human gut; feature: human-associated habitat; material: faeces | place: China | collected 2012 ...
AATAAACATATATAATTAAGTAAAGATTTTACAATCAACAAATTATTTGTTTTGGGGAAAATATAATTAACGGAGGGTGATTATTATGAAAAAGTTATACAAATCTGATGTTGACAGAAAGCTCTGCGGTGTTTGCGGAGGAATAGCGGAATATTTGGGGATTGATTCAACGATAGTGAGATTAATTTGGGTTGTGCTTGTAGTTTTCTTCGGAACGGGAATTTTGGCATACATCATTTCCGCACTTGTTATTCCCGATTATCCGAATAAAATAATATAGTAATTTTGCGGAGGAAAATATGAATATAACACTTATTCGTTCCAATAAACGAAAAAACAGCACTACATATAATTCGGCTGAATATCTTATATCTAAGCTGGAAAATGTTGATAAAGTTTATGAATTTACTTTGCCGGAGGATATGCCGCATATATGTTTCGGATGTTATGCGTGTATAAAAGGTGACGAGGAAAAGTGCGGTGGATATAAATATTTGAAACCTATATTAGACGCATTCGATGATTCAAGTCTTATTATATTCTGTTCGCCTGTTTATGTAGGTCATATTCCCGGTCAAATTAAAAGTTTTCTTGACCATTTTGGATACAGGTGGTTGGTTCATCGTCCCGATTTTAAAATGCTGAAGAAACGAGCTGTTATAATTGCAAGTGCAGGCGGCGGAGGCTTAAAAGCAACGGTTAAAGATATAAAGGACAGTATGGATTATTGGGGAGTCGCAAGAACTTATTCTGTCTGTCAAGGTGTTTGGGGATATTTTTGGGACAATATGCCCGATAAATTTAAAAATTCGCTTTTGAAAAAACTTGATAAAACAGCAAGAAAAATAAATAAGACTTCCGAAAAGGTCACTATGTCATTAAAAGTTAAAATGTTATATACGATGTTTTCAAAATTGCATTTAAAAAGAAAAATGACAAATGTTGATGATGAATATTGGATTAAAAATTATAAAACGGAGGGGTAAAGGATGAAAATTAAAAAGGTAGTTTCGGGACTATTGGCATTGTCAATAGCTGTTGGCAGTATGTATGTCGTATCGGCTAAAGACCAATATGTAACAAGAGGTCAGGTTGCGGATATGTTATTGGTTGCGGCAGATGATTATAACCCGAATGTAAAGAAAAAGGATATTATACAAGGATATGAGGACGGCGAGCTTCACGAAGATTGGAATGTAACAAGAGCAGAGGCACTTGTTATGTTAAAGCGTGCTTTTGGAAAAATGCCTGAACTGAACGAGTACACAAAACGTATAGCAATACCTAAAGAAGATTTTACGGACATACCGAAGTGGGCAGAAACCGAACTTGCGGACGTATTTGACGCAGGTATTGTGGCAGGAACTTCTGAGGGAGTATTTTCACCTGATGAAAATGTAACCGACACTCAAATGAATTTGTTTATAAAAAGAACATATGCGGTTTTCGGCAGCAATTTAAAAGACGATTTTTATGCAACGGTTAATAAAGAAGCACTAAACAATTTTGAAATAAAACCCGGCAGATTGATTGCAGGTAATGCATACAGCTTAGATGATACAAATACAGAGCGAATAAATGATTTGCTGGCAAATATCATAAACCAATCACACGCAAAAGGTACAAAAGAACAGAAAATAGCTGACTTATACAACAATATAACAGATACGGAATCAAGAAATAAAGCAGGTATTACTCCAATAAAACAGTATCTTGATAAAATTGATGAAGCAAAGACAATTAAGGATTTGAACGAAATAAACAGTGAATTGATTAAGGAGCTTTGTATATCGGCATTGGGTGATTTTTCGGTAACGGCTGATTTTAAGGACAACACAAAAAATATACTGGATTTTTATATGATAGCACCGATATTGCCGAAAGACATATATATGTCGGACAATGCGGAGCAGATAAAAGCATACAAAGACTATTTGACTGAAAATTTAGTATTGAGCGGAGAATCTGAGGAAGAGGCACAAAAACATTCAGAGGCATATTTTGATTTTGAAAAACAGCTTGCCAAGAGTATGCTTGATACACAGGATAACGCCAATGTTGACAAAATATACAATCTGTATACATTGGAAGAATTGCAGAAAGCAGTACCGAATATGGATATTTCAAAAATATTAAAGGATTCGGAATTGAAGTATGACGGTAAAATCCTTGTTTCGGACGTAGGCTTGATGGAGAAAAACGGAGAACTTTATAACAAAGACAATATTGATGTTTTAAAGACAAGAGCCAAACTTATAGTATTGTTGGGTTGGGGCGAAACGTTAAATGAAGAATTTACACAAGTGTCAACCGATTTCCAAAATGCGTTTTACGGAACAGAGGGAAGTTATACCGCGGAGGAAAGAGCAACTATAACAATAGAAAATGTTATGTATGACTATCTCGGCGAATTATATGCTCAAAATTATTTCAGCAAAGAGGCAAAACAAAATGTTGAGAAAATGATAAGTGACATAATAGATGTATACAGAACAAGGATTGAAAAGCTTACATGGATGAGCGATACCACAAAGGAAAAGGCATTGAAAAAACTTGATACAATGCAAATTAATGTAGGTTATCCGGAAGATGTTCAGTCATATATGGACGATGTTGAAATTAAATCAGCTGCAGACGGCGGAAGTTATTTTGAAAATATGCTTGCAATCTCCAAAGAACAGGTGAAAAATTTGATTGAACATCAAGACGAACCGATAGATAAAAATGATTGGGGCATGGCTGTTTATACGGTTAATGCAATGTATGACTCATTGGCAAACAGTATAACATTCCCGGCTGGAATATTGCAAGCACCAATATATGATGTAAACGCGTCATATGAAGAAAATTTAGGTGGTATCGGATATATTATTGCACATGAAATTACACACGCATTTGACAATAACGGTGCTAAATTTGACGAAAATGGTAATGCAACTGACTGGTGGACAGAAGAAGATTACAGTGCATTTTCAAAACTTTGCAAGGATGTTGAAGCTTTTTATGACGGAGAAGAGGCGGCACCGGGAATTGCTGTGAACGGCGAGCTGACATTGAGCGAAAATATAGCCGATTTGGGTGCGGTATCTTGTATAACGGAAATAGTTTCTCATCTTGATAATCCGAATTACGAGGCATTATATAAATCAATAGCAAGAACATGGGCGTCAAGCTCAAGCCGTGAATATATGCAATATATTTCCCAAACAAATGTTCATTGCCTTGATAAATTGCGTACAAATCGTACTATTGTAAATGACCAGAAATTTTATGACACATTTGGCATAAAGGAAAATGACGGTATGTATGTCGCTCCTGAGGACAGAGTGAATATTTGGTAAAATAAAATATTAAGTTAAAGGCAATTCGGAATTTTCGGATTGCCTTTGTTTAATTTTTGTGATAAACTAAAATTTGGAGATTACAATGGAGCTTGGAGTATTTAATGACAACACAGACAAATAAAAATACAGAAATATTGTTGCAGATAAGATTTATTGTGTAAAGTTTTAAATTTAATGTGGATTGGAAAGAAAGCATATAAACAGTTACAATCACAAAGAATACAGCAGTTGCTCCGACAACAGAACCGACTCGCGTCCGGAAATAGCAAACAAACTTGACAATATGGCGGATTATGATACAGTATATAATTTATAATACAGAAAAAGGAAAGTATTAAGGTACTTTCCTTTTTCTATGTACTACATTTTAAAAATTGTTTTAACGATACCTCTAAGACATTTAGGCATTTTAACGACAACGATTTTCATTTTTACCTACTCCTTTCTACCATTTAAACAAACACAAATACCCAAAAAGCAGAAGAAAAATCATTTCGATTACCGCAATAATAGCCATAGGAAGAAATGCTCCCGCTATCACACCTGCACAAAATGACAAAGCCGTCAGCCCAACTGCCTTTGAACAACCTCGCATACAACAATTAAGCATATATCCCACCTCTGTAATCTTTTAATATATAATATGTAAAAGAAAAACATATGTGAAAAATATTTTTGAAAAACTATTGTAAGTTTATAACTTTTAATATATAATGAAATAGAGGGAGGTTATAGTTATGGAACAGGCTGTAATATGGATTTTGGGAATAATAGCGTTTATTATTCTTGAGGCAGTTACTTATCAGCTTGTCAGCATTTGGTTTGCAATCGGTGCATTAGGTGGAATGATTGCGGCATTTTCAGGTGTAAATTTCTATGTTCAAATGGCTGTGTTTATTGCGGTATCATTTATTTGTATACTGTGTTTACGACCGATTTCAATGAAATTTTTCAAACCGAGAAATGTTGAAACAAATGCTCAAAGTTTGGTTGGTAAAGAAGTTTTGATAACGAGCGATGTCGATAATATCAGAGGCTTGGGAGAGGGCAAAGTTGACGGAAAAGTCTGGACTGTAAGAAGTATAGACAACTCTCATGTACTCAAAGGTGAAACGGCTATTATCGAAAAAATTGAGGGTGTAAAACTTATTGTAAAGAGAAAGGATGATTAAAATGCCATTAGCAATTATACTTTTATTAATCATTATATTGGTGATTATTGTAGCAAATATCAAAATAGTTCCACAGGCACATTCATACATTATTGAACGTCTTGGCGGTTACTATGCAACATGGGGTGTCGGACTTCATTTTAAAGTGCCGTTTATAGACAGAATTGCGAAGAAAGTTAATTTAAAGGAACACGTTGTTGACTTTCCACCGCAACCTGTTATAACAAAGGATAACGTAACAATGCAGATTGATACGGTTGTTTATTATCAAATAACCGACCCAAAATTGTTTGCATATGGTGTTGAAAGACCTATGATGGCTATTGAAAATCTTACTGCAACAACATTAAGAAATATTATAGGTGATCTTGAACTTGATGAAACATTGACATCACGTGATACTGTAAATACAAAAATGCGTGCAATTCTTGACGAGGCAACTGACCCATGGGGTATTAAGATTAACAGAGTTGAACTTAAAAATATTATGCCTCCTGCTGAAATTCAAGACGCAATGGAACGTCAGATGAAAGCCGAAAGAGAAAGACGTGAATCAATACTTCGTGCAGAGGGTGAAAAGAAGTCTGCAATTCTTTTGGCAGAGGGTGAAAAAGAGTCTGCAATACTTCGTGCAGAGGCTAAAAAACAAGCCGCTATTAAAGAGGCGGAAGGTGAGGCTGAAGCAATTATCGCAGTACAGACAGCCGTTGCCGAAGGTATCAGAAGAATTAACGACTCAAAGCCGAGTGAACCGTATATTGCAATAAAGGCACTTGAAAGTTTTGAAAAAGCCGCTGACGGCAAGGCTACAAAGATAATTATACCGTCGGAAATACAAGGACTTGCAGGACTTGTAACATCAATAAAAGAAATAGCAAAAAATGAAGATAAATAATTTAAAAAGCTCCCAAAATTTATTTTTGGGAGTTTTTTACGTTGTCTAAAATTATACACGAATTATCAGCGGACATTTTATGAAGAATCATACCTATTTCGTCATTCTCACTTTTATCGCTTATCAATATATCACTTTCGGGATTTGCCGAAATAATCGAACGTATCTGACCTTCAATATCAATATCGGAATTATGTACTTCAAGAAGAATTTTCGTTTTAATATGGTTTTTCAAAAGGATTGATGTAATTTCTTTTACAAAGAAGTATATTCCCATAGTACAAAACACAGTAAACAATGCAATAAAACATATATCCGTCATATCTAAAACACCTCCGCTTTATAATATGCGGTTTTAAATAAAAGGTGTGTATGACTTGACAAATACATAGGATTTGTATTAAAATAGTATAGAAAAATGAGTTTACGGAGGAAGTTGTTATGGGACAAACATTAACAGAAAAAATACTGTCTGCACATCTTGTTGAAGGTGAGATGGTAAAAGGCAGTGAAATCGGAATTAGAATTGACCAGACCCTTACACAGGACGCAACAGGTACAATGGCATATCTTGAGTTTGAGGCTATGGGTGTGCCAAGAGTAAAAACAGAGCGTTCTGTTGCATATATTGACCATAATACATTGCAGAATGGTTTTGAAAATGCTGATGACCATAGATTTATCGGCAGTGTCTGTAAAAAACACGGAATTTACTTCTCAAGACCCGGTAACGGTATTTGTCACCAAGTACATCTTGAGCGTTTCGGTATTCCGGGTAAAACACTTATCGGTTCGGACAGCCATACACCGACAGGCGGCGGTATAGGAATGATTGCCATAGGCGCAGGCGGTATGGACGTTGCTGTTGCAATGGGCGGAGGTACATATTACATTACTTGCCCGAAAGTCGTTAAGGTAAATCTTACAGGCAAACTTCAACCGTGGGTTGCCGCAAAAGATGTAATTTTGGAAGTTCTAAAGCGTCTTTCTGTTAAGGGCGGTGTAGGCAAAGTTATCGAATACTGCGGTGAAGGAGTTAAAACTTTGTCAGTTCCCGAAAGAGCAACTATTACAAATATGGGTGCGGAACTTGGTGCAACAACATCAATATTCCCATCAGACGAAATAACACATGAATTCTTGAAAGCACAAGGCAGAGAAGATGCATACACACCTCTATGTGCAGACGCAGACGCTGTATATGACGAAGAAGTTAATATAGACCTTAGCAAACTTGAACCGCTTGCAGCTTGCCCTCATTCACCTGATAATGTTAAGTCGGTAAGCGAGCTTAGCGGTATGGAAATTGACCAAGTTTGTATCGGGTCATGCACAAACTCATCACTTCTTGATATGATGAAAGTTGCACATATTCTAAAAGGTAAGACTGTTAATCCTGATGTTTCTCTTGCAATCGCTCCGGGTTCAAAGCAGGTTTTGAATATGCTTGCAAATAACGGTGCTTTGGCTATTATGATTGACGCAGGTGCAAGAATACTGGAAAGTGCTTGCGGTCCTTGTATAGGTATGGGACAGTCACCTAATTCAAAGGGTATTTCACTAAGAACGTTTAACAGAAACTTTGAAGGCAGAAGTGGTACAAAAGACGGTCAGATTTATCTTGTATCACCTGAAACAGCTGCTATTTCAGCTCTTACAGGTGTATTTACAGATCCAAGAACACTTGGTGACGCGGCTGATATAACATTGCCTGAAAAGTTCACTATAAACGATAATATGATAGTTCCTCCGGCAGATGAAAAGGATATGGACAGTATTGAAGTACTTAGAGGTCCTAACATTAAACCTTTCCCTGTATCAGAGCCGTTAGCTGAAACAATAGATGCAAAATGCTCGCTAAAGGTCGGCGATAATATCACAACAGACCATATTATGCCTGCCGGTGCAAAGATTTTGCCGTTGCGTTCAAATATTCCTAAGATTTCGGAATTCTGTTTCGCTGTATGTGATGAAAAGTTCCACGACAGAGCACTTGAACTTGGTAAGAGTATAATTGTCGGCGGTTCAAACTACGGACAGGGTTCTTCAAGAGAACACGCTGCACTTGCACCGTTGTATTTGGGTGTTAAGGCAGTTATTGTTAAGTCATTTGCAAGAATTCATATGGCTAATCTTATTAATGCCGGTATCGTGCCGCTAACATTTGCAAATGAATCGGATTATGATAAGATTGACCAAATGGACGAATTGAAGATTGAAAATATCGGTAAGCAAATTGCCAACGGTAAAGTTATTAAGGTGACAAACGTAACAAAAGGATTTGATTTTGAGGTTAATGCAGATTTGTCAGACCGTCAAAAAGAAATGCTTTACGCAGGCGGACTTCTTAACTATACAAAACAAAATTCATAATGTAATTCAAAAATGCGATGCTTTTAGGTGTCGCATTTTTTGTGTTATAAGGTATAAAATATGTGAATGTCAAGTATAACTTTAGTAATATAGCACATTGACGGTACATATTTTTGATGATATAATACTAAAAAATGAATAATCACACAAAGTGTCGACTATATTGTATGGGTATAGTCGGTGAAAAGGGAATCGGGTGAGAATCCCGAACGATAACAGTCGCTGTATGTATTGAAGTTTTTATATTTTTTGATGAAAGTCAGTCATTGGGAAACTGAGAAGGCGAATATAAAAATGTTAAGCTTGCTTTATATAATACGAGTCAGAAGACCTGCTTTGATACTGCTCCGTACTTATTGATGTTGTCAATATAGGAGCAGTAGTATCGTACGCTTATATAAATGTATTAAGCGTGTTGTTTGCGTGCCGATATGTGATATACACAGGAAAACTCTGCTGTGATAATTTGAAAAAATTATCACAGCTTTTTTTATTTGATTTTACAGAAACGGAGCGTTTGTTTTGATTTCATCTGCAAATGCTTTTGCGGTAAGTATTGACGATATAAACAGTGTCATAAGTGATACGGAAAAATATTTATATGATAATTCGCAAACTCCTACCGTATCATCGATAGGCGGTGAGTGGCTGATAATGGGACTGAGCAGAAATGGCGGTGATATACCTGTCGGCTATTATGAGAATTATTACAACAATGTTGTCAATTATGTAAAAGAATGTGGCGGTGTATTGCATAACAAAAAATATACCGAATATTCAAGAGTTATAACTGCACTCACATCTATCGGAAAAGACCCTCAAAATGTCGGTGGATATAATTTATTACTTCCTTTAGGAGATTTTGAAAAAACTACTTGGCAAGGTATAAACGGTGCAATATGGGCATTGATTGCACTTGACTGCGGACAGTATGATATGCCGTACAATGCCGATGCACAAATTCATGCAACAAGAGAAATGTATGTTGAAAAGATTATAAACAGTCAGCTTGATGACGGTGGATGGTCACTTTTGGGCAGTGGAGAGAGTGATGTTGATGTTACGGCAATGGCTCTGCAAGCACTTTCAAATTATACGGATAATTCCGAAGTGTCAAATTGTGTGAACAAGGCAATTTCTTTTTTATCGGCAAGTCAAAATGAAAACGGAGGATATTCAAGTTGGGGTACGGAAAATTCCGAAAGCTGCGCACAAGTCATTGTTGCACTTTGTGAACTCGGAATATCGCCTTTTGATGAACGCTTTGAAAAGAACGGCAAGAATTTAGCGGTTAATTTAATGTCGTACTATACAATAGGCGACGGTTTTAAACATACATACGACGGTGACGGTTCGAATCAAATGGCAACAGAACAATGTTTTTACAGTTTGGTGTCGCTAAAACGATTTATGAACGGTGATAATTCGCTTTATGATATGAGTGATATCAGCAATATATCACAAAATGAAATTAATGTGATAAAAAACAGTTTACAGTTTGTAATGATGAATTTGATTTTGCTTAGAAAGTAATAATTTTCAGGAGATATTGAATGAAAAAATATAAAAGACACATAATTATAGGAAGTATAATTATTGCTGTATTGGTATTTGCGTTTTGGTGGGGCGGAGACGCACCGTCACTGCGCGGTTGGAATGTTGAGCCGACGCCGAAAGTAACGGAAAGGGTTATAATTGATGAAGTATATGACAATGATGAAAGTCCTACACCGACTGTAGAGCCAACAATTTCACCCACATCATCTCCGGCAGCCGAAAACTTAGAAAAAATTCAAAACAAGCCTACAGCCGACAAACAAATGACGGCAGAAGAAAAAATAGAATTAGCCGAAGAAATTGCAGGGGAACCATACGAAGAAATATATACTCCCGATTTGGAATATTCCGAAAACAACGGAATGAATATTGACGAAACAACAGGGACAGACGAATATAAAACAGAACCTGTACCTGAGGGAAAACCTGTACCTGTCGAACCGCAAGATGCAGTAATAGAGAGCAAAGAACTGACGTGCACGTTGGCGGTACGATGTGATACGATACTCGACAATATGTCGTGGCTTGATAAAGAAAAGTGGGAATTAGTGCCGTCGGACGGAGTTATATTTAAAGAACAGACAGTTGAATTTTATGACGGCGAAAGTGTATTTGATCTATTGCAACGCGAAATGAAAAACAGCAAAATACATATGGAATTTGAAAATACTCCTATGTATAACAGTGCATATATCGAGGGAATAGGCAATTTGTATGAGTTTGACTGCGGTGAATTATCGGGGTGGATGTATAAAGTAAATGACTGGTTTCCAAATTACGGCTGTTCGCGTTACCAGCTGAAACAAGGCGATAAAGTCGAATGGGTATATACTTGCAACTTAGGAATAGATGTCGGTGGATATTCCGCAACAGGCGGAGAATAGGAGATAAGACAGATAATGAATGAATTTGCAAAATATCATCCGTTGATTAATTTTATATATTTTACAGCCGTAATTGTGTTTTCAATGATATTCGTACATCCTATATGCCTTGTGACATCGCTTTTGTGCAGTGTGATGTATTCGATAATTTTAAACGGTAAAAAAGCGTTGAAATTTATTGCGATGTTATTACCGCTTATGTTGATTTCAGCACTGATAAATCCTGCGTTCAATCACGAGGGTGTAACTGTAATTGCATATTTACCGAGCGGAAATCCGTTGACGTTGGAATCCATACTATACGGAATTGTCGCGGCAAGTATGGTTGCAACGGTCATTTGTTGGTTTTCTTGTTTTAATAAAATTATGACAAGTGATAAGTTTATCTATCTTTTTGGACGAATAATTCCGTCACTTTCGCTGATATTGTCTATGACATTCAGATTTGTTCCGAAATTTAAAGAACAGGTACAAGAAGTTTCAAATGCACAGAAAAGTATGGGGAGAGATACGTCAGAGGGGTCTGTATTTGCAAGAGTTAAAAACAGCATAAGAATTTTGTCGGCGGTTATAACATGGAGTTTGGAAAATGCAATAGATACTTCCGACAGTATGAAAAGTCGCGGTTACGGTTTGACAGGCAGAACGGCTTACTCAAATTATGTATTTGACAAAAGAGATGTAACTGCTTTAATTTATTTGGCGGTTATGATTACATATTTTTTGATAGGTGCTTTGCTTGGGAAAATTAATTACAGATATTTTCCGTCTATGCGTGGTACGGATATGTCGTTTTACAGCACAAGCATTTTTATATCGTATATTATGATTTGTATAATGCCGATAATTATTGAGATATGGGAGGAATTAAAGTGGAGAAAATTAAAATCAAAAATTTAATATTTTCATATCCCAATAGCGAAAAAACGGCATTGAACGATATAAATTTAACGATAAATCAAGGTGAATTTGTGACGATTTGCGGTAAATCCGGATGTGGAAAATCGACACTTCTACGACATTTAAAACCGATTTTAACACCGCACGGTAAAACAAGTGGGGAAATATACTTTAACGGAAAAAGTATATATGATTTGTCGGACAGAGAGCAAGCCGAAAATATCGGATTTGTAATGCAAAATCCTGATAATCAAATTGTTACGGATAAGGTTTGGCACGAACTTGTATTCGGATTGGAAAGTTTGGGTATTAATTCGGCTGAAATTCGATCGAAAGCCGCGGAGATGGCGTCATTTTTCGGAATACAAAATTGGTTTTACGAAAATGTAGCCAATCTGTCGGGCGGACAAAAACAAATTCTCAATTTAGCGTCGGTTATGGTAATGAATCCGACATTGTTGTTGCTTGACGAGCCGTCAAGTCAATTAGACCCAATATCGGCACATGACTTTTTTACAATGCTTGAGAGGATTAATACAGAACTTGGCGTGACGATAATATTGAGTGAACACAATTTGAGCGAAGTATTTCCTTTATCCGATAAGGTCGTGGTTATGGAGAACGGCAAGATTACAGCCGAAAACACACCGTATAAAATAGGTGAGGAATTAAAGCAAAACAGTATGTTTGCAGCATTACCCACACCGACAAAAATATATTATTCCTTGGGAAATAATTCGGGTAATTGCCCTATAACAATTCGTGACGGTCATAAATGGTTGGAAAAACAACAGATTAACGAGCATTTTGAATTCAAGGCGGAAAAAAACAGAATTAATACCGAACCGATTTTAGAATTAAAAGATGTATGGTTTAGATATGAGAAAAATTCGGATGATATTTTAAAAGGCTTGTCATTTAAAGTTCACGAAAATGAATTTTATGCGATAGTAGGCGGTAACGGTGTTGGAAAGAGTACTGCGTTGTCTGTTATTTCAAAGATTAATAAGCCGTATAGAGGTAAGGTGTTTATAAACGATGATACCAAAGTGGCGGTGATGCCGCAAAATCCACAGAGCTTATTTTTGAAAAAGAGTGTACTTGAGGAGTTGTATGACGCGGTATTTGATGTGGAAAAAGAAAAAAGGAAAAATGAGATTGAGTATGTAATAAAACTTTGTGAACTTGATAATTTACTTGAAAATCACCCTTACGATTTGTCAGGTGGTGAACAGCAGAGAGTGGCACTTGCAAAAATGCTTTTAAGAAAACCTGATTTGTTGGTGCTTGATGAACCGACAAAGGGACTTGACGCTTGCTTTAAACGAAAACTTGCAACGATACTCAAAAGTTTGCAAAAGAACGGTATGACTGTGTTAATGGTAACACATGACATAGAATTTTGTGCTGAATATGCTGATATATGTGCGATGTTTTTTGACGGTAAGATTGTCAGTGAAGCTCCTCCGAGAAAGTTCTTTGCGGAAAATAATTTTTATACCACTTCGGCAAAACGTATGGCTGACGGTATAATCGAAAATGCTGTATTAGACAAAGACATAATAAGAGCATTGGGGGGGGAAGCAGAAAATTTAACTGAAACGAATGATGAACTGAATTATATACTGCCAAAGAAAACGGTTATAAAGCAGGGCAAAAAAGAGTATAAAAAACTTAATGTACACAATGTTGTATTAGGGATAGTATTTGTAATTTTATTTGTGATGACACAATGCCTGTTTTGCGGACGTTACGATAATTGGAAGAACTATGTTGCACAAACGATAAGTATATTATTTATTGCCGTAGCAATGTTAAATTTAATACCGCGAAAAAAACTCGGAAAAGAATTAATACAGAACGAAAAGAGCAAAAGAAAAATATTAAAAAGAACAAAAATAGCAACATTGTTAATATTATTTCTTATTCCGCTTACAATTTTTATCGGGATATATTATCTCGGCGATAAAAAATATTATTTTATAAGCTTGCTTATTATATTGGAAACGATGATTCCTTTTGGATTTGCGTTTGAAAACCGTAAACCTAAAGCAAGGGAATTGGTTATAATAAGTGCATTGTGTGCAATAGGCGTAGCGGGACGTACTGCGTTTTTTATGCTGCCGCAGTTCAAGCCTGTTGCGGCAATAGTGATAATTTCGGGTGTGGCATTCGGCGGTGAAACAGGATTTCTTGTCGGAGCAATTACGGCATTTGTATCGAATTTCTTTTTCGGACAAGGACCTTGGACACCGTGGCAAATGTTTTCATTCGGAATTATAGGTTTTTTAGCGGGAATAATGTTTCAAAAAGGCATTTTACGCAAGACAAAAACAGATATGTGCGTGTTTGGTTTTGTAGCAACATTTGTTATATACGGAGGAATAATGAATCCTGCGTCTGTTATAATGTGGCAGTCGAATATAAATATGGTGCTGTCATCATACGTAATGGGAATGCCGTTTGATTTTATTCACGCAGTATCAACAGTGTTTTTTCTCTTTTTTGCCGCAGAGCCTATGCTCGAAAAGCTTGAGAGAATTAAAATAAAATACGGACTTATAGAATAAGTCAAAAATAAAACATGAGGTGAAAGACTAATGAAGAAAAAATTATTAAGTTTAATTGTAGCAGTAGCGATGTTATTCAGTGTTGTAACGTTTGTTGTACAGGCTGATACAGACGGAGAGGGAGATTATTTCTATTTTGATATTGAACACTTTGCTGAAGACACTACAAAAGAGATATATATGACCCCGATTAAGATTTATACAAACGGATTTTATGATTACAGCGGAGAATTTAAAACTTTTGAAAGTGGATTTAAGAGTGCAGCAGACGCAATAGGATATGTACTTGATTATTATATGAATAACGGTGAGTGTATGAGTGATTGGACTCCTACAACTACACTATTGAAGTATACAAACAGCAGTGGATTTTTCAGTGATTTTAAAATAGATAATTCCGTCAAAGAAGTTTCGTTTGATTATCCGTCAGCATTATATAATGATGCTATGGGTAACGGATTGAGTTCATACACCTATGAGTCGGCTAGCCTCGTAAGAGGAGATGTTTTAAGATTAGTTTTTAATGAAGGCGGATGGAATTCAGATCTAACATCACCGGCTGAGGACGTGCTTGTAGGTGCGGTAGCAGATTATTATGAAACATTGGCAACTGATCCAAAGACCGCTAAAAAAGCAGAATCGGCATATCAAGCGGCTTTAGAGAATTTCTTTGATGAAAATATGCAAACAGAACTTGAAGATAATCTGATTAACGCATTGGTACCGAGCGAAGAACCGAAAACAACACCAACAGCAACACCAACAGCGACACCGACAGCGACACCGACGGCAACACCAACAGCGACACCGACGGCAACACCAACAGCAACACCAACAGCAACACCAACAGCGACACCAACAGCGACACCGACGGCAACACCAATGGCAACAGCAGAGCCAACAGTGACACCAACAGTAACTTCAACACCTTTACCTGTACAATCTGCAACAGAACAAAACACATTAAAAGTTGAAAACGGGAAACTAACAGGTACATTAACGGTAAAACTTAACAGTAATCTTACAGAAGAAAAGAAAGTAAGTGTTATGGCTGCCATATATGATTCAAACGGCAAATTGATAGGAATACAACCTAAAGAAATTTCTTTAAAGCCCGGTAATGAAAATCAAGTTGAATTTAAAGAAATATCTGCCGATTCAGCTGATGAATATACAATCAAGATTTTAACATGGAACGGAAATATATCATCATTGGCACCTATTTCAAATACTCTTGATTTAAGTATAAAATAGTATAAAGATTGGAGAAAAAAATGAGCGTAAAAAATAAATTTACAAGTATATTGTTGTCTTTATGTATGCTTGCGAGTTTTGTACCTGTAAATTTCACTGCATTTGCAAGCGATGAACCGGAACTTATAAACGGTGCTTATCAGATTGAAAGTGCGGAAGATTTGGTTTGGTTTGCCGAAAAAGTAAACGGTGGTGACAGAACAGCAAATGCAGCATTAAACAGTGATATTGACTTGGAAAACAAAAATTGGACACCAATCGGTAACGGATATAATTATATCAATAATAACGGTTACGGTATAGATGACGACACCGCATATAACGGTATATTTGACGGAAAAGGTCACAGCATTTCCGGACTTTTCATAGAAACCAAAAAGTACAATAAGCAAGGCGACAATCATTACGAAACTTATTGTCAAGGTCTTTTCGGAATTATAGGAAAAGAAGGAACTGTCAGAAATGTTACGGTAAACGGACAAATAAACGCACAGGCTGAGGGTAATGAATACATTAATGCGGCAAAATATATCGGCGGAATCGCCGGTATAAATGCCGGATTAATTATAAATTGTACAAACAACGCCGATATAACAGGTCTTGCTTATGTTGGCGGTATAACAGGTCAGCTTGGAGCTCAATTTAAGGGAAGTAACAGAGTAAGCGGAAATCTTATAAATGTTACAAATAACGGAACGGTTACAGCTACTTCCAAGAGCTTTGCAGAGGCAGGCGGAATTGTCGGTCAGCTTGCATACGGCGACATTACATATGCCGCAAACCACGGAAATGTATCTGCACCTTTTAAAGATGACGATATGTACAGTTATTTAAGAGGAGTTGCGGTAGGTGGAATTGTCGGCAAGGATATAAGTGTAAGCGAATGCGGAAAGATTGACAGAGCATATAATGACGGTCAAATAGGTACTGAAGACGGTAATTATTTCGGCGGTATTATCGGTTGCAACTATGCGTGTGACATAACTAACGTATATAATACCAGTAAGGTAATCGGTTACAATTACAGTGGCGGATTAGTAGGCTACAAGCTTGGCGGTACGATAGAAAATGCGTACAACAGCGGTGAGGTGAATACTCATACGGAATATCAACTAATCGGTTCAATGAAAAATACGACAGTAAATAACTTGTATAACATAGGTGACAGCACTAAACTTGTGGCACTTGAAAACGGCGGTGATATAAGTACGGTATATGCCGTTGACACTGTTTCGGCAAGTGATTTGTCAGACGCATTTACAGACAGTGATAATCTTCCTGTTATTGATTGGAGCAATGCGCCGACAGGGGAAGACGAAACATTTGATATTGAAAGCATTAATATCGAAAACGGTAAGATAACTGTATTGTTAAACAAAAAACTTGTAGGAACAAATCTTACGTTAAATGATTTTGAAATAAAATCATTTGTTGACGATAAAGAGGTCGAACTTAAAAATGTTCAGTTATCTCAATACATATCAGACGAAAAAACAGCCATAGACATCACATTTGACAAAGTAAATGCCGAAAAGACGCTTAAAATTTCGGTAAACGGAATTGAAAAGCAGATTGTAACGGATACGTCAAATTATTGGATAGACTATCGCACAGAAGAATTTAACGGCGGTAACGGTGATAAAGATAATCCGTATATCATTGCAAATGCAGAAGAACTTGCTTTGCTTTCGTATGAAGTAGAAAAGGGCAATGATATGTCAGACAAATATTTTGTCTTGAAAAATGATATAGACCTATCAGGCAAGGAATGGACGCCGATAGGTGTATCCGATAAATACATATCAAATAAATATCAAGGCAATGCTTTTAACGGTAATTTTAACGGTCAAGATTACAGTATAAAGGGAATAAATATATCTTCGGGCAGCTATCTTTCGGCACTTTTCGGAGTTACGGAAGAAAATGCGGTAATAAAAAATCTTTATGTATACGGAAATATAGAAAACACGAATGATACATATGGAATTGCGGCAGGTATATGTGCCGTGAACTATGGTTTAATATCTCATTGTATCAACTATGCCGAAATAAAAGGCGAAAACAGAGTCGGCGGTATAGTAGGTTATAACGGTGCGGTTAACCAAACGGTTACAAGCTGTGTTATAGCTCAGTGTGAGAATAAGGGAACTATTACAGGTAAGGACGAAGTTGGCGGTATTGCCGCTTACAGTTCGGGAACTGTAAAAGAATGTACTAATAAAGCCACTGTAACTGCAACCGGCGGATATGCCGGCGGTATTGTCGGTTACAATTATGAGGGCAGTATACTTCTTGACAGTTGTTATAACAGCGGTGAAGTAAGTGCGTCAGCATATTCGGGTGGTATTTCTGGTAAATCATACAACTGTGATATTTCAAATTCATATAACAGCGGTAAAATTTCATCGCAAAACAATACCAACGGCGGAATACTGGGATATACAGTGAGCGGATATTCGGTTAAAAACTGCTATTTCCTTAAAGATACCGCACCTATGCCGTATGCGGAAAATTCGGGTACGGGACTTGAAGTGAAAACAGAAAATCAGCTTGCAGATATGACTGAAATTTTAGGCAGTGCGTTTGTGAAATCGGATAAATTCCCTGTTTTGGCATGGGAGGTAAACGGTTCCGATGATATAGACACATCAACAAAACCTACACCGTCAGTAACACCTGTTTCAACACCTAAAATTGAAGAGAAAATACCGTCATATTCATCACAAGGAAAATGGTCAGACAGTGTGGCTGAAACATTTGACAGCGGAAACGGAAGTAAAGAAAATCCGTATGTTATAAAAACAGCATCCGAACTTGCATTACTTGCGAAAAATGTAAATAAAGGTGAATCATATAAAGACGCATACTTTAAATTAAATAATAATATTGATTTAACAGAAAAGTATTGGATTTCAATAGGCAATGCGGAAGATAAAGCATTTTCAGGTCATTTTAACGGTAACGGATATGAAGTAAAACTAAATACCGAAAATCAAAAAGTAAGCGGATTATTCGGATATACCGCAAATGCAGAAATTACATTGCTTGGAGTAGACGGACTTGTAAGCGGTGAAGATATAGGAGGCGGTATTGTCGGTATAGCAAGGGACACTAAAATAGAAAATTGCTATTCAAATACTGCTGTTTTGGCAGATGAATATGTCGGCGGACTGGTAGGACAGCTTTTAAGCGGCAGTAAAGTGACAAATTGTTACGCAACGGGGACAGTAAAAGCAAAAAAAGCAGGTACATTATTCGGAGCATTTACAAACGGTGTATCGGCAGAAAATTTATATTACAGAATTATCGGCGATAAAATGCCGTATGGCGAAAATGCATCAACAAACACGAATATTGCCACAGGCAGAACAGACGAATATATGCAAAGCGACGCATTTGTGTATGATTTGTGGTGTGTTAAAGAACAAGAAGTTGACGGCAAAACAGTAGAAGTAGCACCGATATTTTATGTTGGAAGTAAATATCCGGTACTTAATAACGAATACAAGGAAAGCAAAATTATTTCGATAAATCTTGTATCATCGGGCGAAAGTCTTGAAACAGATACTTCCCATACATTTACAGCAAAGATATACGGTAAGAATTTAAACAAAAATATAACTGCAAAATGGAGCAGTGACAACAGTGCCGTTACAGTTGAACAAAGTGGCGATATTACAATTACAAACGGTGTAGGGACACTAAATGCAAGTATTATTATAGATTCCGCTAAGCTTGGCAATGCAAAGGATATAACTGTTAAATGTGAAATTGGCGGAATATCAAGTGCTGTTTCCGTAAAAGTTTCAGAACCTAAATGGAGCGGTAAAGGTACGGAAGAAGAACCGTATATTATAAAATCGTTGGAAGATATGAACATTCTTTCGGAAAGCGTTGCAGACGGAAATTCATATAAAGGTGTATACTTTAAACTTTCAAGCGATATCGATTTAAGCGATAGCAAAGAATTTAGTTCAATCGGTTCTTGGGATGGATTAAAGTCAAACGATAACGGAGAATGGTGGGAGTCCGAGAAGAATCGTGCGTTTGAAGGTGTGTTTGACGGAAACGGTTTTTCTGTAAAGAACGCGATTCTGTATGCCGAAAACAATTATTTCGGATTGTTCTCATACATAGGAAAGAATGGTGTTGTTAAAAATCTTAATATAGATTCTACTAATAGATTGACCGCTCATAATAACGTAAGAAAAATTGCCGCTTTAGCCGGAATAAATCTTGGTACAATAGAAAATTGTACTAACAGTGCTGATTTCGGATTTACCGCCTCAAACGTAACATATCTTGCAGGAATAGTCGGCGAAAATTACGGTACTGTAAGAAAATCTGAAAATAACGGTGACTTATCGAACAGCGGTAATGTCGGCGGTATTACGATAGAAAACAGAAACGGCAAAGGTCAGGCACTATTGTTTATTGACGATTATGCAGACTTATCCGTAAACGGAGAAATTTCCGAATGTGTCAATAACGGTGCAATAAGCGGTAAATATGACGTCGGAGGAATTGTAGCTGAAAATTATAGCTGCGGTAAAATAGAAAATTGTGCTAATACGGCAGAGGTGTCGGGAAGTATGACGGGCGGTATTGCAGGTCGTGCGTCAGGGTGTTATAAAAAAAGCGGTATCAAAGATTGTCAAAACAGCGGTAATATCACAGCACAAGGTTCATACGGCGGTGGTATAGTCGGTGAACTTATAAACGGCTTGGTATATTTCTGCGAAAATACAGGTGATGTAAACGGTGAAAACTATGCCGGCGGTATTGTCGGACGTAATTACAGTTCGACAGTTTTAGGGGAATCAGCTGTTGATTTCTCAAATAACTACGGAACTGTAACAGCTAAAACGTCAGCAGGCCTCTGCGGCTATTATCAGGACGAAAGCGGTAAGTGTTATACAAGATATAATTACAATGGCGGAAAGAGCAAATGCGGTGTTTTGGGTGATGTTAATTCAAATTATGATATAAACAGCGTTGTTTGCGAAAATTATTGGTTGAGTGACGATAAAAATAATGCAAACGACAGCTGTAGAGGTGATATTGACGGTATCAATGCAATCACAAAAGCAGAATTAGACAAATATTCTGCCGAAACAGTTAATTTGCAAGTAGATAACAGCGATATAATTGTAAACGGTACTGCAAATGTTTCGTCAAATTCAGAAGTAAAGAGCAGTGACGAAAACATTGTTTCAATAGAAAACGGCGTTGCAGTCGGACATGGAATAGGTCAGGCATATTTGTATGCAAAATCAAGTCCTTATACATATGTGGCTGTATTGATGAATGTAGAAGAAAATCCTGATAATGTTGAAAAGATAAATGTAAGTTTCAGACTTATCGGCGAAGAAAATCTCGGAAGTGACTTTGTCTTGACAAAAGATACGAAGAATACATATCAAACATGGATTCCTGAAAAAGAGTATGAAGTAAAATTAGGAAGTACAGTGGGAGATGTATTCAAACAAGCACTTGACGATAACGGCTTAAAATATCGTGGTTGGAAAAACGGATATATCAGTACAATTCAATCACCGGAAGGATATTGGCTCGGTGAATTTACAAACGGTAAATATTCCGGTTGGATGTATACTGTAAACGGCAGTCACCCTTCATTGGGATTGAATGAGTATAAATTGATTGGTGATGAAGAAATCGTATGGCATTACGTTGACGATTACCGTCAAGAAGTTGCCGATTGGAGTGAATCGGATAAAACAGGTGACGGTTCACTTTATAATAGGTGGTTAGATGCAAAAGATACATATTCAACACCTAAACCGACTCCGACAGTCACTCCGACTGCCACAAAACAGCCTCAAAGCGGTGGTTCAGGTTCGGGTGGCGGTACATCAACTGCCAAACCGACAACAGCACCTACTGTTATACCTACGACTGCACCTGAAAAGGATACTACTCAAAAAGTGTGGTTTACTGATGTAACGGAAAATATGTGGTTCTATCAAGCTGTCAAATATGCGTATGACAAAGGTTTTATGACAGGTGTAAGCGACAGTGAATTTGCTCCTGACATTACATTAACCCGTGCAATGTTCGTTTCGGCATTGTATCGTATAGAAAATGAACCGACAGCAGACGGTGAATTGAATTTCAGTGATGTAGCTGATGATTCTTGGTATGCTAAAGCTGTTTTATGGGCTTATAACAATGATATTATAAGCGGAAAAACAGAAACGGAATTTGATCCTAACAGTGATATAACTCGTGAACAAATGGCAGTTATATTATATCGCTATGCAAAAACTAAGGGATATAATTTAGACAGTGATGAAATTACATATTCTGATGTAAAAGATATTGCTGAGTATGCGATTGATTCTGTTAAATGGGCATATTGTGCAGGAATAATGACAGGTGACGAAAACGGAAACTTTAATCCTAAAGCCGGTACAACAAGAGCACAAGCCGCATCGGTATTTATGAGATTATATAAATAATGGTTTTAATAAGAGTTTATCTTTATGATAGACTCTTATTGTATTTTTACGTGAATATGATATAATAAGCATATTCAGTATAGAATGAGGGATATACAATGACACTGCAACAATTAAAATACATAGTAACGGTAGCGGAGTGCGGTAATATAACGGAGGCGGCTGAAAAGTTATTTATAGCACAGCCGAGCCTTACCTCTGCAATTCGCAATATTGAAGAAGAAATGGGAATAACGGCATTCATTCGTTCCAATAAGGGCGTAGAGCTTACACGGGACGGAGAAACATTGCTTTCATATGCACGTCAGATTTTGGAGCAGACGGACGTTATGACGGAGCATTTTAAAGGTGAGAGAAATCAGAAACCGAGATTTTCTGTTTCATGTCAGCACTATTCATTTGCGGTTAATGCGTTTGTGGACGTTATAAGGGAATATGATGCGGACGCATACGGCTTTATTTTGCGTGAAACACAGACGTATGAAATTATAGATGATGTGGCAGTCGGACGAAGTGAAATAGGAATATTGTATTTGAGTGAGCATAATGAGGCAGTTTTGAGCAAACTTATTAATAAAAATGACTTGAATTTTGAAGAATTATATATTGCAAAACCGCACGTTTTCATATCAAACAATCACCCTCTTGCAAACAAAGAGGAAATAACAATTCAAGACTTAATGCCGTATCCGTATTTGGTGTTTGAACAGGGAAAACACAATTCATTTTACTTTTCGGAGGAATTTTTGAGCTCGCTTGAATTCTCTAAAAATATTATGGTGCGTGACAGAGCGACATTATTTAATCTGCTTATCGGTCTTAACGGTTTTACGGTTTGTTCGGGTATTATAGATACGGAATTAAACGGTGAAAACATTATTTCAAAACCGTTAGATTCAGATTGCAGTATGCGTATCGGAATTTTAACACGCAAAAATTCTGTTATTAGCCGATACGGAGTTTCATATTTGAATGTATTGAAAAATCATTTATCCATAGATTAAAACTATGGATAAATGATGATAATATATATTTTTCTATTTCCGTATTTTCTGCTATACTTAATGTAAATTAAAACACAGGAGGTAACAGAAATGAGCAAACAAATACCATTCAGATATGACTTTGTAGGCAGCTTTTTAAGACCTGCAAATTTAAAAGCGGCAAGAGAGGGGGTTGGAAATGGAAAAATTTCGGCTGACGAATTAAAAGCAGTTGAAGATAAGGAAATCGAAAGACTTATCAATAAACAAAAAGAATTAGGCTATCACGTCATTACGGACGGAGAATTCAGACGTGCGACATGGCACTTGGATTTTATGTGGGGATTTGACGGTGTGGCACATGAAAAAACGAAAACAGGTTTACCGTTTCACGGCGAAGACGCAATGATTGATGATACATACCTTTGCGGAAAAGTAGGACTTTCAAAAGTACATCCCTTCGTGGAGCATTTTAAATTTGTAAAGCAATTTGAAGATGAAAATACTGTTGCAAAGCAGACAATTCCCGCACCGGCACAGTTTATTGAACAAATGATCATGCCGTTTGCGTTGGAAAACACGTCAAAGTATTATGACAGCACTCATAAGTTGGCAGAGGATATTGCAAACGGATATAAAAATGTAATCGCGGATTTGTATGATGCAGGCTGTCGTAATTTACAGCTTGACGACTGCTCATGGGGAATGCTTGTAGATCCGAGAGCAGAAGAATTGTTCGGTACGGATAAAAAAGGATTGAAGGATATTCAAGAACTTTTGGTAGAGATAAATAACCTTGCAATAGAGGACAAACCAAACGATATGACAATTACTACTCACGTTTGCAGAGGTAACTTCCATTCAACATACGCAAGTACAGGTGCATATGATTCGGTTGCAGAGGTATTGTTTGAAAAGGAAAATGTAGATGCATATTATCTTGAATTTGATGACGAGCGTTCGGGAGGCTTTGAGCCTTTGGCACACGTCAACGGCGATAAGAAAGTCGTGTTGGGACTTATAACAACAAAGTCACCGAAACTTGAAAATAAAGCCGACGTAATCGCGAGAATAAAAGAGGCACACAAATATATTTCTCTCGACAGATTGTGCCTAAGTCCACAATGCGGTTTTGCGTCATGCGAAATAGGTAATAAACTTACAGAAGAAGAACAGTGGGCAAAATTGCAGCTTGTAAAAGAAATCGCAGAAGAAGTTTGGAGATAATATTAATGAGTAGACAAAATCTTTATGATTTTGTCTACTCTTGTTTTTTGGAGTTGGGGGCGGACATATTCTTGGACTATTTTATGCTGATAATCCGAGGCTATGTCTGTACTTTAGCGTTATAGGCGTGTGCGGTGTAAGAATTTTATGGATATACATGGTATTTTTTATGCACAGAAATTTCACTGATATTATGGTGGCATATCCTATCAGCTTGTCAACAACGGTATTTTTAATTTTGTATCACTGCCGATTTACTCTTCATCGCATAAATTGCAAAATCATTAATATATTTCGCTGAAAATATCGCTTTGCATTTCGCTAATTTGCTCGATTGGAATAACTGTGTTGTCGGTCAAAATAACAGTGTGATTGTATTCGTTTATTTTCTTTACAACACCGGTATTGGATATATATGCACCGCCTGATTTTCTATCATCGGGAACAAAGTATGTTATTGTCACGATTAGATTTGTACCGATATTCTCTTTAATTAAATTTAACTGTTCATTGAGTTTGGCAATGACATCTTCGCTTAATATCTGCTTTTCATCAGTCAAACGGGCGGTTTCATTAATTGCCGCTTTGTGTCCTGTAAGAGCTGCAAATGGTGAAAACTGTGCCGCACGGTCACGAAGCAACATTTGTGGGTGCTTTTTTGAAACATGGTGGGGCAGATTGATTATGTCATCATATTTGTGACTAATGTTTTCCATATGGTAATTCTCCTTAAAAATTATGCCTTGTGACCGCCTATTTGATTGTTGCGGTCTTTGGCGGTTGCACCTTCTTGAAGATTCATTCCTTTAAGAATGGCATTTTTGCCGAATTTCTTTTTTATATCAAGTATTGTATTCTGCATACGTTTTTCTCGCTCTGATTTGGCATTTTCTTTTTCGCGTTGTTTCTTTAAAATCTCATAATCGGTAAAAAGGTCAAGCTGTTCATATTTGTTTGCGTTTTTTACACTGTGTTCATCGACAAGTTTGTTAGCCACAATATTAATTCTTCTGATAAGCAATTTCTTGTTTACAATTTTATCGTACAATTCCATAACTGCATTTGTGATAAGTGTAGTGGACGATGTTTGCTTTGGAAGATTTGTTGTTCCGTGAGCAGGCTTCGGAACTTTTTTACCGTAATAGTTCGTTGTAACTGTACCTTTATAACTCTGACTTCTGTTTTTATCTGTAATATTTTCAATATCATAGCCGATTGTAAGCACGATTTGATTTGTCACAAGTCCTTTATCCACCAAGTCAAGCACCATAAGGTCGGTCATTTCTTTTACAACTAATCTTGCCTTGTCAAACTCATACGGACAATGTAATACTTGTCCCGAGGATATACTGTTTGTTTCGGGTTTGTATGCTTTGACATCTTCCATTGTGCAAGGTTCGTAACCCCAAGCATGGTCTATAAGCAGTTCGGCGTTTATACCGAAAAGCTTGTATAACAGTTCTTCATTATAGTAATCAGTCGGTTTACCGATAGAACATCTTGCAATGTCACCCATAGTGTAAAGTCCGATTTTTTCTAATTTCTTTGAATAACCACGACCGACTCTCCAAAAATCTGTAATGGGTCTGTGATTCCATAACAATCTTCGGTATGACATTTCGTCAAGTTCGGCGATTCGTACACCGTTTTTATCCGGTTCAATGTGTTTTGCGACTATATCCATTGCTATTTTGCAAAGATACAGATTTGTTCCGATTCCGGCTGTTGCGGTTATTCCTGTTGTAGATAAAATATCTTGTATCATTGTCATTGCAAGTTCACGAGCAGTCATATTGTATGTCGAAAGGTAATGCGTTACATCTATAAATACCTCATCAATCGAATAAATGTGAATATCCTCAGGTGCAATGTATTTAAGATAGATATTATAAATTTTTGTACTGTACTCCATATAGTGAGCCATACGCGGTGGAGCAATTATGTAATCTATCTTGAGTGACGGATTTTTCTGAAGTGCAATACTATCGTCAGAAGAACCGCAAAAAACTTTGTTTGGTGCTTTAAGCTTTCGTATTTCATTTGCGGTTTTAACTTTTTGTATGACTTCAAATAATCTTGCTCGTCCCGATAATCCGTATTTTTTTAGTGACGGAGACACGGCAAGACAGATTGTTTTTTCCGTCCGACTCGGATCGGCTACAACAAGATTTGTGGTTAGCGGGTCACGGTTTCTTTCCCTACATTCAACGGACGCGTAAAATGATTTTAAGTCTATTGCTATGTACGTTTTGCATTTATTCATAATTCTACGCTCCTTTTTGCAAATCTGTTCTGTCTAAATTATATCTTAAAATTACTGCTTTTTCAAGACTGTACAATAACTTATTGATTGTGAAGAGAGAAAAGTCCGTATTATTGGACTATGTATATATTATAATCTAATCACAGAAAACACAGAAACCATGTGAATAATAAAAGGAGTGATTAATTATGAAAAAAGATGGCTACAGCAGACCGGGATTTTTCGGTACAATAAACCATTATGACGCAAGTGGAAAAAAGATAGGAGAAAGCCGACCGGGATTCTTTGGAGGAATGAATAATTATGATGCAAACGGACATAAGGTAGGGCATAGCAGTCCCGGATTTTTTGGCGGTATGAATCACTATGACAACAATGGACATAAAACCGGACACAGCAGTCCCGGTCTGTTTGGAGGTGTTAATACATACGACAATAATGGTCATAAAAAACGCCACAGCGAAAAAAGTTTCTTGGGCGGATATAATCATTATGAGGAGTAATGAAAACGATAATTACGATTTTGATAAGAGTTGATGATTATGGCAAATGTAAAATTTGAATATCTGTTTTTGGATATTGAGTGGAATCAAGCACCCCAAACAACAGATATAGAGGAAAGAGAGCCTGTACAAATAGGAATAGTTGCAGCAGACGCAAATTTGAATATAAAAAGAACATTTTCTAAATCAATTAGATTAAGTAACAGGGAATGTTTTAATCAGAACACTTTTACTGTATCCCATTACCCGCTTGACGCTATTATGAAGTCAAAGAGTGAGGAAACAGTATTAAAAAATATGAACATATCTTTTCAAAACTATAAGTATATTGTTGTGTGGACAAATGAAACTTATGAATTATTAAAGAGAAGAACGGATAAATACGGAATATCAATGCCAAGACACAGAGTGATTATACTGCAACAACTTCTTATGCAAATTGCCGGTGACGGCAAAAAAGTTATTGGTTTTGAAAAGTCGTTAAAACAAGCGGGAATTAAATATCAAAAGAATTATTTGCATTATTCAAAACACGATGTAAACTACTTATACTTATTGTTTTGTAAGTGTTATGGTGAATATCGAAAATTAACAGAACAAGAAACGTGTTACTTAAATCCAAGAACTCATAAGGTACATAACGGAAATTGTCGATATGCCGACAGTGCATTGATTAAATCGAGTAAGGACGTGATTTTTCAAGGAAATAAGGTATGTAAGGGATGCGGTTGTGAAAATGATTGGAATAGGTTTCATTGGAAAACAAATATTAAAATAAAGAGAAAGTATAATATAAAAGATATTAGAGATTTACCGCTTACTATTGAAAATTTGAATAGAATATGCGATATATTTAATTTAGAGTACAGCGTTACGAATGACGCAGTGTTTATAAA
>ERZ772954.855-NODE-855-length-27139-cov-38.596219_pt1 | contig 27139 bp, 15 predicted proteins | sample MGYA00580684_ERZ772954 | MGnify/ENA primary metagenome ERZ772954 (study PRJEB29015, sample SAMEA2737654) | human gut metagenome | biome: human gut; feature: human-associated habitat; material: faeces | place: China | collected 2012 ...
AGCTGCCGTGCCTCGCTCGCCGTATCGGCACTTAGAATTGTGCGGTATTGCCTAAGAACCAACAGGAAAGTGTGGATCACTATGACCTACCATGACATCAAACACAATGCCGAAGTAAACGAGCTGCTGAAAAAGGGCAACCAGAATTTGGGACTTTTGGGCTTTACCGACCATTCGCAGGCGCACTGCATCCATGTGGCGGAAACCGCTGCGCACATCCTGAAAAAGTTTGACTACAGCGCCCATGACATTGAGCTTGCTAAAATTGCCGGGTACATGCACGATATCGGCAACGCCATCAACCGCACCCACCACGCGGAATACGGCGGCCTGCTGGCCAACGAGATTTTGAAGCAGTATGATTTGAGCGTTGCGGACCGCATTACCATTGTTTCGGCCATTTCCAACCATGACGAATCCACCGGCGGCGCGGTGGACCCCATTTCGGCTGCGCTGATTATTGGCGACAAAACTGATGTGCGCCGCAGCCGCGTGCGGGAAAAGCCCAAAGCCAGCTTTGACATCCACGACCGGATCAACTATGCCGTAACGGACCAGACATTAAAGATCAACACCGACAAAAAGGTCATCTCGCTGAATCTGCAGATCGACACGGACATCTGCTCGATGTACGAATATTTCGAAATTTTCCTGAACCGCATGCTGATGTGCCGCGGCGCCGCTGACCTGCTGGGTGCCACCTTTAAGCTGACGGCCAACGGGGCGAAAGTGTTGTAAAATTATAACCCTGTATCAAAAAGCTCAGGCTGTTCCCTGTTGGGGGCAGCCTGAGTTTTTATACCATGGAAAATCATTCCGCCGTTTTACAGATTCAGCATATACGTTTCCATTTGCATCGTCCTTGCCGCCGCTCTTCATGGTTCTGCCGGAACAAATGGCAGTTCGATGGTTTCACTATCCGGAGCGGGAGTCGGGGTTGCGCTGGGGGGCGGGGTTTCTGTCGGTTCCTTCGTGTTGTCCACCGGTTCGCCGTCACCATTTTCTGCGGGCGCGGCACTGGCGGTGGGCTGACCGGCGGCGTTCAGCACCGGTGTTTTTTTCGTTGCGGGCTTCTGGGTCGGCTTGGGGGCAGTTGTCTGCTGCGGGACAGTAGTTGCCGTGGGCTGCGGTTCAGCCGTCGCGGTGGGCTGCGGCGTGGGCTCTGCCGGGACGGCATCATTCGTTTCCGCCTGCCGGGTCGGCTCCGGGGTTGGCTGGGTACCTGCCTGCGGCCGGTGCAGTGCAAAGGCAGCGGCAAGCACCACGGCAGCCACCACAACGGCCAGAACTATTTTTTTCTTCATTGCTGTTTTCCTTTTTATATCTGGGGGCGTTGCGGCATCAGCCTGCCACGCTGTAACGCTGTGCGGCGGTGGTCAGGTCATCCAGCGCGCGGAGCAGGTTCAGCAGCGGCAGCTGGCTTTCATCCACCGCTGCCAGCGCGCGGACCATATCGCCATAGCTGAACACCCCATAGCGCAGGATGCACAGGTCCGCCCCGTTTTGCCGCATGGCAACCACCGGCATGGCATCCGCGCGGCGGAACGCAATGGCCGGTGTAACGACATAATATACCTTTTTGCCGTCAAAGCGGGTGTTGGTATCCACGGGCTGCAATTCGGTTTCAGGCTCACCCGCGTTCCAGGCAAAAGTAAAAGTGCATTCCGCGCCGTCCGCCACCATAAAATAGTGGCGGATCTGGATAACGGGCTCCAGCAGCAGGCTGCTGCCGTAATAATCATCGGTCTGGGTGCCGCTGCTTTCAAACTGGTAGCTGCCCCAGTTAGCCGCGGAGTTTGGCTCCGCGGTGCCGGCTAACGCATCGGTCCGGTAGCCAAAGTACAGCTGCGCTTTGCCGCCATACACCAGCAGGGTGCCGGCCAGCTCCTTTGCCTGTTGGGGATAATCGTGTTCCAGCAGGTAGTTCAGGTAATCCTTTACGGTGTAAGTATAAACCGGGCCATATTTACCGTTTACCACCATCCGGGCTTCAATATCATCCGTCAGCTGTTTGGCGGCCACCTGGCAAGGGAAAGCGGTGCAGCTTTTGCCGTTTACTTCCACCTGCTTTGCATCTGCCACTGCCACCTGTGTTACGGTGGAATCCGGCAGGGTAAACTGCATGGCGGCATCCTGCGGGGTATCTTCCGGCAGGGTAACGTAAAAATAAATTGTGACTGTCTTCCCCAGGCTCAGGCTGTAGCCTTCCAGATGCTCGCCGGTCTGGGCGGTTTCCGGGGTGGCGGGATCCTGCGGCGGCGGAGTTGGCACGGCAGGGTCAGGCCGGCCGGTTTCGGGGGTGCTCTGCGGCGGATCCGCCCAGGGGATATCCTCATCCGTTTCGCTCACCTGCGTCTGGATGCTGGCCGTATTTTCCTCTGCCAGCGCGGCGGCAGGCAGCGCGGCACACAGCACCACCGCCGCCAGCAAAGCCAGCAGGCGCTGGGGCCAGCTTTTTTGTTTTGTATGGTTCAAACTCAAGGTGTTTCCTTCCTGTTTTTTGTTTTATCTTCTCTTTTTTATCCCGCTAAAGGCATCATCCCTGGTTTTTGGCCAGCAGCGCTGCTCCAATCACCCCGGCGCGGTAGCCGAGGGTGCAGGTGGTAATGCGGGTGTGCTTTTGGGCGTAAGCATTGCCAAAAACCATTGGTCCCACCGCGGCGCGCAGGGGAGCCAGCAGGTTCTCCCCCTGGTTGGCCACCCCGCCGGACAGACCGATCACTTCCGGGAAGAAGATGTTGATCATGTTGGCAACGCCCACTGCAAGGTAATGGATGTACTGTTCTACCACGGCTTTGCCTGCGGCATCGCCCTGGGCGGCGGCATCAAAGGCGGTGCGGCCATTTACCCCGCCGCTTTGGGCGGCTATGCCATGCAGGGCGCTTTCGGGGTGGGCTGCCATGGCTTCTTTGGTCATGCGGATCAGGGCGGTGGCACTGGCCAGGCTTTCCAGGCAGCCGGGGCGGCCACAGGTGCAGCGCGGGGCATCCGGGGTGTCCAGAATGACCATGTGCCCCGGCTCCGCCGCTGCGCCGGTGTAACCGGTCAGTAGTTTGCCGCCCAGCACCACACCGCCGCCCACGCCTGTGCCCAGCGTAATGATCACCGCGCTTTCGGCTCCTTTGGCGCAGCCCGCCAGTGCTTCGCCCAAAGCGGCGGCGTTGGCATCATTGGCAAGAGCAACCGGCAGACCGGTTCTGGCGCGCAGATAATCCCCCATGGCAAAATCATGCCAGTCCAAATTGTTGGAGTAGCGCACGATGCCGCCATCCACCGTGCCGGGGCAGCCAACGCCAATGCCCGCTACCAGCTGGCCCTGTGCCAGCTGATTGCAGAGGGCTGCAATATCATCGCACACGGCCTCGGCCGGGCGCGGCAGTTTGGTGGGGGTGCTCGCTTTCTTTATAATAGCACCGTCTGCATCCACAAGCGCAGCTTTGATATTGGTTCCCCCAAGGTCCACACCCAGATAATACATGATTGCAGCCTCCTGTACATAACATTTTTTTCAGTGTAGCAGATTGCCCGCCCCGGCGCAAGAACCTGTAGACAAAAAAGCATCCAAAAGTAAACCCGGCACTACCCACTGCTCTTTGTCGGGTCGTGCCGGCTGGATTTTATTTTTTAGGCAATGCACTTCATACTTGTTTCCTCCTGTTTTTCTGTGTTCCTGTCCTGTTGTGCTTGACGCTGTGGCGCTGGGATACTATGTGACCGCTATATTTTTTCAAAACCCCTTATCGAAAAAACTGCCCGCACAACGGCTTATCATACCGTGTACGGGCAGTTGATTTATAATTATCTACTTTTCTCTCAGGTCTGGGTCGATAAGCGCAGCCCCACCTGGTACCCCAACAGGGTGCGGGTTTCCACCGGCTGATGGCGGATGAGGGAAAGCAGCTGCTGTGCGGTACGGCGGCCCAGCTGTTCGGCATCAAAAGAGACCGCCGTGATCTGTGTCGTACACTCCTGCAGCGCTTCATCGTCATACATGGAGGCAAGGCGGATATCCTGCGGCACGCGCAGGTTCAGCTGTCTCAGGGTGCTCAAAGCCAGCAGGGCAACCTGGTCATCCATGCACAGGATGCAGTCCGCCCCACGCTGTACCGCGAGCTCCACAGCGCTGGTGCGTAGATCGTCGCTTTCCAGCTCCAAAAACAGCAGGCTCTCATCAATCTTGCAGCAGGCGCGGTCATGCGCCTGCTTATAGCCTTCCAGGCGGGACTGGTTGACGGTGTACAGCATGGATCCGCCCAGCAAAGCAATGCGGTGCAGGCCCTTCATCAGCAGCAGGCTGACCAGCTCGCGGCAGCCGCCCACCTGATCATGGTCCACCGAGATGACATCCTGGTCAGCCGGGCGGCCAATGGCAACAAAGGGGATGCCGCTTTTTTTCAGCATGGGGATCAGCGGATCACGCTCCAGCGTGCGGGCCAGAATCACGCCATCGATCTTGCGGTTGACCAACAGACGCTGCATCGGGCTTGTTTCCTGCTCGCCCACCATCGTCATCAGCACATCATAATCATTGCGGGCGGCAATATCGTACACGGCACTGACGGTTTTGCGCAAAAACGGTGCGGCAAGGTTGCCGAACTGGCGCGAGAACACCAGCGAGATATTATAAGACTGCTGGGTTACCAACCCGCGTGCCAGCATATTGGGCACATAGTTTTTCTCTTTGGCGTACTGGACCACGCGGGCGCGGGTCGCTTCGCTGACACGGCCATTGCCCGAAAGGGCACGGGATACCGTGGTCTTGGACACGCCAAGGTCTTCAGCCATCTGGCTGATGTCAATTTTTTTTTCTCCTTCTGTCTGTTTACGGCGCGGCATGGGTTTACTCCTGTTAACGTTTGCTTCTATAAGATCTTCTTTCTGTCCTTGCCGGTTTTCCGCCCCACGGGCAGTTCCCAGGGTACTGTTCCAGAAACCAGTCCCCCGCCCCGGCCATTCCCTACTTGGTTAATATGCTTAACATATTATACCACATTTCCCTGGATCATGGTAGCCCCCTGTGCAAAGAAAGCAAAGAACACGCTACCCCAGTATGGGGTCATTATATCATTCCTGGCTCTGTTTTTCAACCGATTTCTGGCTCTGTTTCCGTTTTCCAGTGTGTTTTATAACCTGGTAAAGTTTTCTCATTTTGTCCGTATCCTGCTCAGTCATCGTACCTGCGCCAAATTGGGCGGCTTGGGCCAATGCCAGCAGAGCTTCGGCATCCTGGGGTTCAAGGGTGGGGACACAACTTTGCAAAAATGCGGCAAACTCCGGCGCATCGGATGGTGTATCCGGCGGCAGGCCGCGGCGCACCAAAAGGCGGTAGATGCTGCCAAACACGGCCAGCACCCGCGCGTTGCAGCTGCCCCGGCCATACCCCATGGCATGGCGGCGGGCCAGCACCAGCAGCACCGCAGCAGCCAACAGGCACCCCCCCAGCAACGCCGCCAAAACCAGCCTGCTGCGGGGCACGATGGTGGCTGCGGGTTCGTTTGCGCTGCTCTCCCCTGCTGCGGGGGTGGTGTCTTGACCTTGAGTTTCGGGCAGCGGGTCGGTGCGCAGGTCGGCCTGTTGGGCGCTGACCAGCACGCCGGGGGTCATCTCCATGGGGGTCCAGCCCTGGCCGGAAATGTACACCTCCGCCCAGGCGTGGGCGTTATCGTCCTGTAAAATGGCGTGCCAGCTGCCGTCCTCCTGTTGGGTAAACAGGCTTTGCGGCGCGGCATAGCCCACCACATAGCGCGCAGGCAGCCCGAACATGCGGAACATAACCACCGCCGCCGAAGCAAACTGCACACTGTACCCCTGTTTGGATTCCGTTAAAAAGTAACGGATGGGGTCGGCCCCCTCCGGCGGCTGGGGAGCGCTGGCGTTATACTGGTAGTTGGTGTTTAGGTAGGCGCGGATGTAATCGCCAATGTCCGCAGCTTCGGTCAGCTTCTGGTCCTTTTTGGCTTCATCGCACAGGGTTTGCAGCTCGTCATAGCCGTCCGGCACGGCGGTGTAGCGGCTGGCGGCGTAAGCGGCATAGGATGCTTCCATCCGGTCCAGCACGCTGGGGTCGGCATCGGCGCGGGCTTCCAGCTGGGTTTGGGCGGTATCCCGCGGGTAATACAGGAACACATCGTCCTGCGCGGTCTGGCCCGCGGCGGCGCCATCGCCCTGGATGGTGTAATAATCACCCCAGTAGGCGTTGTACGGTGCATAGGTGTACTGGGTATCGGCGTGGATGCGCTCCACCGTCAGCGTCTGGGGCTGGGCGGTGCCGTCATAGGCGGTGCGCAAAAACGGCAGGCTTGCAATGGTCAGCCGGGCGTTATCCTCGGTTTTCCAGTTCATAGCGGCGCTGTCAAAGGCATCGGCATCAGGGGCCTGCCAGGTGGTGCCGTCATAACTGCCGCCGATAAATCCCCGCAGGTATACGGTTTCTTCGGGTTTGTCGCTGGCGGTCAGGGCCAGATCCGTCACTCCGCTGACCTGGATACCCCCGCCCTGGCTCAAGGCGCCATCCGCCACACCACCGGCAGCGGCTTCTACCTGAATGTTCAGCCTGCCGCCGCTGACCCGCGGCAGCCAGGTAATGGCGGTGCTCAGCGCGGCGGATTCCACCCGCTGGGCCGCGGGCTGCAGCCAGCCAAGGGGAACCCCCAGCGCCGGGCGCAGCAGCCACCAACAGGGCAGCGCCAGCGCAAGGCAAAGCCCGCCCGCCGCCAGCGCGGCAGACTTTTGGATGTTATAATGGCGGCAAAGGTTCTGGCGGTAGTTTTCGGTATCGCGCCTGCCCCACAGGGCCCGCCGCTGCACCGAGCAGGAAGCCGCCCACGCCCCCATCCAACCGGCCAAAAGCAGCAGGCAGGCGGGCACAGCAGGCGCGGCCCCGGCCAGCGCCAGCAGCACAACAACGGGCAGCAGCATCAGATCCAGCAACAGGGCATCCGCACGGCGCAGGGCCGCAGCGGCCAGCGCCCCGGTAACGGGCAGGGCGGCCAGCAGCAAAAACAGCCCCAGCTGCGCCGCACTGCCGCCCTGGGCCACCGGCAGCGCACTGCCAAGGCGGGCGTTCAGGCTTTGGGCAATGTTCCCGGCGCACTGCTGCGCCCCGGCCAAAAAGTTCCGCTGGCAGATGAACAACACCACAAGATACACAATCACCCCCGCCAGCAGCCCCCAGCGGCGCAGGGCTTGCGGCGCACGCAGGAACAGCGCCCACCCGGCGCAGAAAGCGGCTGCCGCGGGCCACACCCACAACGGCACTGCAATGCCGAACCCGGTGGAAAGCACCAGCAGCAAACCAAAGGTGAGCGCCAGCAGCAGCGCGGCATCTGCCGCCAGCCACAACGCGGGGTGCGCTGCGGGGCGCTGGGTGCTCACCAACACACGGTCCACAAACTTCAGCCCACTGCCGGGGTCGGCAGCGCCGCGCCGGCTCAGGGCAGTACGTTCTTTTTTGCGCTTGGGCGGGTTTTTGCGGTGCTTCGCCGCCTGTTGGGGAAAATCCCCCCATTCCTCCACTCCGTCCAGGTCCCCACCGGGGGTCAGGGCAGCGCGCAGGGCGGTCAGCGGTTCGCGCACCATCAGGCGGTCCAGCTTGGCGCTCAGCTTCCAGTGTACCTGCTTGAGGGTATCCCCGTCCCGGTACTCCCGCAGCTCATAGCTGCCGCCCAGGGCGGCGCGGGTGTCGGCTTCGTCGCCGTCCTCATCGGGGGCGGTTTCCGCTTTGGCTTTGCCAGCCGCGGCAGCGGGCAGCACACAGATGCTCCGGCTTTGCGCGGCAGCCGGGCACGCCGCGGTGAACACCCCCAGGTGATCCCGCAGGGTGATGCCCCGCACCGCAATGCTCCACACGCCGCTTTTGCCTGCGTTTAAGGTAATGCGCTGTTCGGCGCTCTCTCTGCCGCCCAACATGGCGGCGCAGCGCAGGGTAATCTGCCCGCCGCCCCATTCATCGGCGGCGTTCAGCAGCACCACAAGCGCAGGGATGGGCAGCCGGCTGCGGTTGCGCAGCCGAACCGTCAGGGTAAAATCTTCGCCCTGTATCACGGGTTTGTCCGGCACCAGCAGCTCTGCCGTTACCTGCCTGCGCAGATAGGCGGCGTCCAGCCGCAGCAGCACCAGAAGCACCAGCGCAAACGCTAACAGGAACACCGCCAGCGGTGCCTGGGTGATGAGCGCCGCGGCCAGCAGCACCAAAAGCACCAGCGCCCGGCCCAGCTTACCTGCCATGGCGGTCAGCCTTTTCGGGGCGTGGGCGCGGCACGGTGCGCAGCAGGTCCTGCATTACGCTGTCCACCGTTTCGCCGCCTGCGCGGGCCTGGTCATTCAGCACCAGGCGGTGGCGGGCAACCGCATCAAACACAGCGGTCACATCCTGCGGGGCAACAAAATCCCGCCCCGCCAGATACGCCGCCGCGCGCGTCATACTGGCCAGCGCCAGGGTGGCACGGGGGCTTAACCCCACGGCCAGGCGCGGGTCCTTGCGGCTGGCCTGGGCCAGCGCCACAATGTAGCGGTACATCAGCTCATGCACAAATACCGTGCTGACCTCCTGCTGCATGGCAAGCAGATCCGCCTGACCGGCAACGGGGCGCACACGATCCAGCAGGCGGCCTTTGCTCTGCCCGGCCAAAATTGCCAGCTCCGCTTCCTCATCGGGGTAGCCCATTACGGCGCAGACCATGAAACGGTCCAGCTGAGACTGCGGCAGCATCTGCGTGCCGGCGGCGCCGATGGGGTTCTCGGTTGCAATTACGGTAAAGGGTGCGGGCACCGGGCGGGTGACGCCGTCCACCGTCACCGTGCCTTCTTCCATCACTTCCAACAAAGCCGACTGCGTGCGGGAGGAGGTACGGTTGATCTCATCGCCCAAAAACAGGTTGCACATCACCGCACCGGCGTGGTACACAAACTTGCCGGTCTCTTTCTGGTAGACCGAAAATCCCACCAAATCGGACGGCAGAACATCCGGCGTAAACTGCACGCGGCTTTCTTTCAGGTCCAGCGCGCGGGCAAAGGCCAGCGCCAGCGTGGTTTTGCCCACGCCGGGAATATCCTCAATCAGCACATGGCCGCCCGCCAGCATGGCCATCCAGATGGTGTTTACCGTTTGCTGTTTGCCCTGCACGGCCTTGTTTACTTCGGCCGTAACGGCGGCGGCCTGCTGTGTGTACTGCATGGTTAATCCTCCCGGTGTTTTTTCCATATCACCATAATGCCAACGGCGGCGGCAATAACCACCAGCCCGGCCCAAAGTGCGTTGTTTTCCAGCCAGATCATGGTATTGGAGATCGCGCTCCCCTCGGATTCCGCGCTGCCCTCCCCCGGCAATGGGGTCAGGGCCTGGGGGGCCACTTCGGCAATGGAGCTGCCGCCGGCATCCTCCACGGTCACCTGGCGCGGCGTTTCGTCCCAGGTAGCGGCGCTTTCCTGCAAATCCTCCTCTTTGGTGGTGTCCGCAGCGGCGGTGTCGTGCTCCGCAATTACCAGGTAGCGCTGGCTGTTGCGGGTGTAGGGGTGGCAGGTGGAAAGGGTCAGCAGGTCCCGCCCCGGCTGGATCAGCACGGCGTTGATATCGCTGGGGTCAATAATTTTCAGCTCGCTCACGCGGTAAATCAGCGTTTCCCACGGGGTGGTCAGCTGGATCTTGTCCCCCACCTGGATCTGCTGCACGTTGCGCAGCATTTCCGCGCCATAATAGCCGCGGTGGGCGGCAATCACGGTGTTGGTGTTTTCGCCGCCCAGCGGCATCGAGGTCTGGCCCAGCAGCGCCGCGCCTTTGGCCAGGTTTTCGCGGCTGGCGCCCAGGTAAACGGGCAGCTCCAGGTTCAGGCGCGGGATCCACAGCACAGCCAGCACATCATCGTCATAGCCATAGGCAGCAAGGTCCAGCGGGGCTTCCTCATAGGCGAACGGGTCGGTCAGGCCGCTTTGGCCCCCGGCGTAAATTTCCGCGTTATAGTCCTGCATCGCGGCGTACAGTTCAGGGTAGGCGCGTTCCGGCTCCGGGGGGTCGGCTGTGGTTTCCTCCGCCGCGGGGGCGGTGGGCTGGGCTTCGGCGCGGGCCGCAAACTGCGCAGCGGTTTTGGCGTTGCGGGCGCTGGTCCACCACTGGGCGGCGGTGGGCTGTATCAACAGCGCCAGCCCCAGCAAAATGGCCAGCCAGGCCAGAATTTTAGCAATCAGCCGTCCCATTTAGTCATCCTCCTCGCGCTTTTTGCAGCGGTGCAGCAGCAAAAGCAGCAGCAGCGCTTCGCCGCCGATCACAATGCTGCCCGTTACCGCGATCCACGGCCAGGCATCCACCACGCGCTTGACCACCGTTCCGGTGCGCAGCGCCTGATACTGCACGGCCTGCGGGGTGTTGGTTTCTTCCTCTCCATTATAAGGGATGCGGGTGCCGCGCACAAGCATGCGGTGGGTGTTGATGGCATACGGCGTGCAGGTAACAAGGGTGCAGTAATCCTGCCCCGCGGTGATTTCCAGATCCTCGGTGTGCTCCGGTTCCACCACTTTGATTTGATCCACCTGGTACGCCAGCGTTTCATCCAGAATATGCAGGTAGAAACAGTCGCCCTCTTCCAGCTTGTCCAGATCGGTGAACAGCACGGCTTCGGGCAGGCCGCGGTGGCCGGTCAGCACGCTGTGGGTGCTTTCGCCGCCAAGGGGGTAGCTGGAGCCTTCCAGATGGCCAACGCCCTTTTGCAGCACATCATCGCTGGTGCCTTCGTAAATAGGCAGGTTGACGTCAATTTTCGGGATGGTGATATACCCCAAGCTTTCGCCCACATCCACAAGGTCCACATAGCTGGTGCCGGTATCCTCCGCTTCGCCTGCGGCATCGCGCTCCACGGCGCTGTCCAGCTGCTGGTTATAGCGGCGGGCGGCCTCCTTGGCGGCGTCCAGTTTTTCGGTATCCATGCTTTTTACGGTATCATCGTAATTTTGGATCGCTTCGCTGGCGTGGCGCTGCGCCACCGCGTTGCTGATAACCGGGTACGATGCCACCCCAATGCCGGACAGGATCATCAAGGCCGCAAAGCCGACTTTTAGTTTTGTTGTGGTATCCATAGCGTCACCGCGAACCTTTCCGTGAGAGGGTTGAAGTTGGGAGCTGATGCAATTAAGAATTAAGAATCAGGAATTAGCAATGAGGAATTGGAGGTAGGCGAAAGAATCATTTCTGCAGGAGGCAGCGTCCCCAACGGGCCAAAAAATTGCCGCCCATCCGCCCCGCGCAACAAACATAAAAACCATTTGTAGGGGCCGATGCTCGCCATCGGCCCGTTTGACGGGCCTTGCTCTATGTATTTTTAGGTTCTGCACGGGGAACCACCCCTCAGGCCGCTCCGCGTCCAGCTCCCCTCAAGGGGCGCCAATATCTTACCTTATGTTTGCGGTGGCTCCCCTTGAGGGGTGGTTCCCCGCCACAAACCTGACGCCCGTGGGGTGGTTCCCCACGCAGGGCCTAAAAATCAACCGAACAACGGCCACATATGCCCAAAAAATTTATTCCCCAATAACCCACCATAGGGGGAGGGCCAAACCCGGCCCTCCCCCTGTGTATGATGGATTATCCCTCTATACCCTATTGGTGAATTGTAAAATTGTTTTGCCTTGCGGCGGGCGCATCAGGCGCGGTTTTTCTTTTTCAGGCTCAGCAGCACGCCAACACCGGCCACAACCAGCAGCACACCAATGCCGCTGAACAGCAGGGTGCCGAAACCACCGGTGGTGGGCAGGTTGAAGCCCTTGCGGTTGATGATGACGATCTCTGCATATTTGTACTCAGTATCGCCATTCATAACCTTGGTGGTATTGTAGTCATGCTTAATCAGTTTACCCGTCTCATCAAAGGTTTTCGTATCATCCCATTTGGTGGTGTAGTCCAGAGTCAGGTTTGCGTCCACCGGCTCAGTCAACAGGTTATAGCCTTCGTGAGTCTTGGTTTCAACCAGCTTATACTCGCCATTCGGCAAACCATTTGCAACAGCCTTACCGTCTTTGCCCGTCTTCAAAGGCATAACAGCAAACCACTTAGGCTCATTCTCACCATCAGTAACGTTCAGCTTTTTTGCTTTTGCTTCCGCAGGCGTTAAAATGGTCTTATCAGCACCCATAAACGTAACGGCGGTGCCAGCTTCGTTAATCTTATCTTTTTTGGGATCAACCTTTTTATAAAGGGTAAATTCAACATTCTCCAGCGGTTCGCCATCCGCACTATCACCCTTTTTCAGGATGCCAGTCTTGAACGTATAAACAACAGCTTCGTCATGGATATCATACGGAGGATCCTCTTCGGTAGTTTTAATATCTGTCTTCTTGGAGTATTTCAGGTCGGCACTGTTTACATTGCCCACTGCACCAACCGAAGCGCCGTCCTGGAGCTTTGCGGTATAGGTAATGGTAATGGTTCCACCTGCATATGCAGCAATCTCTTTAGTATTAAATGCAATCGTAAAGCCAGACTTACCGTCAGCATTCGTTTTCGTCAGGGTATACTCAGTACCCGCTGTAAATGTCGTTTCTGCAGCATCGCCAGCTTTTCCTTTAACAAGAATATCATCATTAACAACCAGCTGGTCGCTATTCATTTCATCAGATACGGTGAAAGTCTTCAGTTTTGCAACGTTTTCAGGAACATTGACAGTCAGAGTATACGGAACATCATCACCAATGCCATAGTCTGCATCCTTTTTACCTGTAATTTCCTTTTTGAAGTCCGGCTTGTAGTTCTTTACTTTAACCTCTGTTGCATTAAAAGCAGTAAAGTCAAAGCTCGTTGCATTTTCAGGGTATATCTCGTTTACAACATCAGCTTCGGTCGCTGCAACCATATCGCCATTGTCATCGATCTTAAAAACATAGGCAATGCCGGAATCCAAAATGTAACCATCGTTTGCATTAACTTCAGTTTCCACAAAGGCATATACACCTTTGGTCAAACCAGAAACGCTGATTTTGCCCTCTGCACCCGTGGTAAGGACACCCGTTTTATTATCTGCGTCAAGCCACTCGCCTGCATTATCTACGCCATTTGCAGGCTTCCTCTCAATCCAAGTCCATGCTCCGTCATCATTCTTCTTATAGAGCTTAAACTTGTAGCCCTGCATGGTTAGAACTTCTTCATCCGTACCGCTCTGCTTACCGACTTTCTGCAAAACAGCCTGACCATATGCAGTAGAGTTTTTCGGGAAGACATGAACATCGTACAGCCAATCAGTCAGACCGCCCTTCGTATCACCCGAGACTTTTGTCATAGGAACAGAGACAAAGAACGGCTCACATGCAGTCCTGACAGAATCCGGTGTTTCGGTTTCAAGCACAAGGTAAAGACCCAAAGGCAATTCTTCAAACTTAACAACGCCACTGGTATCTGTCGTTTCCGAACCAACTTTAGTTAAAGTTGCAGTCACGTCACTCTTCAGTTTATAACCGCCGGTAGCAGTATCCTTTTCTGCATACTCTGTCCAGCTTGTAGGCCAAGTTACAACTTTACCATCATAATAGTCTTTCAGTTCATCTGCACTCTTAACCTGATAAACGGTAAAGGTTGCACCTGCCAACGGAGTAGGCGTTTCACCTTTGTCATTCGAAGGAAGACTCCCTGCGTCTTCTGCCTCGCCGGTTGCAGGCCCTCTAGTATCATCGTTCCACTCATATTTATGAATCGTAATGGAACCGGTATCCTGCGTCCAAACCGGATTTGGAGTAGTTCCCGGTGTTGCTCCAGCGGCATCCTCTGCCATTGCTGGCATGGCGCACAGGCTGAGGGCCAGGGCGGCGCTCAACAGGCCTGTGAGAAAACGTTTTGCTTTTTTCATTTCAGTACCTCTTCTCTTAAAAAAATCATCATCGGATGGGCGGCGAAGCCGCCCGGCTTAGGGGTTCTGCATCAGCACGGCGTGCAGTGCGGGGCGCTGCAGCGGGGAAACGCTGCCGCGCCGCCCGCACTGTGCCGTAAAGAAAAAAGGGAGGGAAAACCGGGCCGCTTGCCCACTTGGCTTAAGGTGCATCTGAAAACAAAGGAAATAACGGATATTTCGCAGCCACAAGCAGGATGTAAGGCAAAGAGCCACCGGAATCCTTTCCGGATCCCAAGGCTTTTTAAGCCTTAACACAACATCCGGCTGCGCTTATAGAAACAGGCGATATTTTCCGCTTTTCAGTTACACACCCCGGCTTATGGCTGCGCCTGCCGTAAACGGGCGCGCACTGGCGGGCAGGCCCTGTACCCTGGGGGTTGCTGGGTTTCCGGGGGATGGTTAATGTCGCCGGCCCCCTTTCCTGTTGTAGCGGAATGTGAATATCAACAGCCCTGCCACCGCCAGCGGCATGCCGATCAGCAGCCACAGGCTTGGCGCGTCTGCACCCGTGTGGGGCAGCTCAGGCGTTTTACGGTTCAGAACGGTAAGGGTAACTGTGTAGCCGCTGGCTGCATCGCCCGTTGCGTTTTTGGCGGTGCCATCGTCTATCTTGTACTTGCCGTCTTGGGTAAATTCGATATCAATCGACTTGGACAACAGGTTGTACCCCGGGTGTGCCTTGGTTTCTGTCAGCCGGTATCTGCCGGGTTCCAGATTTTTGAACGGGTTATTTGTAATCTCGCCGTCCGTTCCGGTTATACCGGTCAAATAATTTTTGTTGTTGCTACTGAATTTGTAGCCAGTATCAACCGTATACTGCGTTTTTCCTTCGGTTGTTTTTTCGGCTCTCAGCTTTTCCAGCTTGAACTCAACATCTTTCAAGAATACTTCTTTGTTATTTTCGCCTTTTTCCGCGTCCTTCTTGATGATATCCAGTACAAACTTCGGGTTCTGCAGCGTGTTGGTCAGCTCAATCTTGCCGCTGCCGCCGGTGATGGTTCCATCGGTGGCTGTGGCTGGCGTTGTAGTTGCGCCGTTCGTTTCGCCGTTCGTTTCGCTGTTTTGTGTTGCTTTAGCCGTTACAACATACGTATTGCCGCCAATCGTAATGGTTCCGTCTGCCGCTGCCTTTTTAAATTTGTCATTCTCTACCGTACCTTCCACAATGCGGTACACATAATCGATGTGGTTATTATCCGTATTGATTTGGTACTGATCCAAACCGCTAAAGGTACGCCGCCAGCCGCTTTCACCGTATTCAATGGTAACATAGTCTTTCGTGTTGTCAGCCGGGTAGTTTACCGGTGTCCAGTCTGTATCGCTTTGGCTGGTTGCCAGGCGGCGCTGGAGCTGGATGTAGATTTGTCCCGGCCGCTTCGCAGTGCTAAGATCGTCCGTACCATTTGCATCTTTCCAGAGCTTATCGAACTCAATGTTGATCAGTTTGCGCTTGGTGTTGGTAAAGATTGCGGTAACTTTCAGATTGGTCGGATCGTTCGGCTTTTCGCTCTCCACAATCACGCCTTCCACCATGGTGTTGTTCTTGATCAAATGGGCTTCATTGCCATACGGAACGGTTACGCTTTGCAGTCTGGAACTACCATCTTCCGGTGCAACTTCCTCGATGGTATAGCGGGTGCCAACGGGGATGCCGGTGATGGTCACGGTGTGGCCTGGGTATTTATCCTCATCGGTCATGTCGATCTCAACATTCTTTATGATGTCATCTTCTTCCAGAGCAGCACCGCCAACATCACTAAAGGTAACTTTGAACTTGTAGGTTCCGTCCAAGGTTTCGCCGTCTGCGGGCTTCTTTTGGATTTTCAGCCCGCCGGTTTTGACGGTGTTGACGTATTCTACCTTTAGCTTTGTCAGCGTGGAGCTTGTTTCGTCCGGGTCCTTATAGGAGCGGAAGACGATGGTGTCGCCTTTGGGTTTGGTTCCGTCATACTGGTTTTGAACATTGCCGCTTTCTTGTTCCGTCTTATCCGTAATCTTTTCCGTTCGGCCATCATCGGGGCCGTCGGCGGGGAAGCTCCGGTTAACCAGCGACTTGTTCGTGTTGGCAACTGTCACGGTCTTTACCGTGTCACCGCCCTTCATCGAAGTAACCGCCTGCCCGTTCTCGTACACGGTCCATGTGGTGTCGTACAGTTTTGGGTTCAGTTCCTCTTTGAGCGAAATGTAGCTGCCGCGGCGGAACTGGTCGCTGAAGGTAACGGTTTCTCCAGCTTCCAGAACAAAGCGTCCGTCACCGTCCACCAACTGGGTTTCGTTGTCCATGGTGGAGGTGTACTGTGCGTTTTCGGCGTTTTCCAAATGACCGCTTTTGGCGGAGCTGTAATCCGGGATTTTCTCCTGATCGGTTGTAAAGCCGGTCATCTTACTTGGCACCACTTTGGGAATGAAGGTAAAGTTCCTGAAATAGATGTTGCGGCTATAGTTATCGCCCACGCGGATGAATTTGACCTTGTTGTTAAAACCGCCCTGCTCTTTCATCTTGTGCAGGTCCAGCTTTACGGTGACCCATTGGTCTGTCACCAGTTCGACCGAGCCATACGTTGCGCCGTTAATGCCTGTTGTGCCAAGGCTGCCTTTTTGGCCGGGGGATTTTTGAGGATCCTGCTGTTGTTGATCATCCAGCAATTCCAGATACAGGTTGTTGAGGGAAAGTTCACCTCCATCTTTTTGGGAAACGTAAACCTGGAACGTAAGGAAGCGCATGTCTTTGATATTGATGGGGTTATTCAGCGTCAGGATTCCATAACGTTTCTTACGCCAGTAACTGACGGGTTCCGTATCCGGATAGCGTGCGTACCAGTGAAGGACCTGTTCGGTATTTTGCCCGGAACCTTGCTCGGGGTTTGTAGCCAACTCGAAAATGTAGTCGCCTTTGTTTGATTCGGTTTGTTTGGTTGCGGGTTCAAACGTGTTATCACCATTCGCAGTCAAATCCACCACTTCGGACTGAACACCGCCTGTATCCGGCTCAGCGGCCTCTTTTTCTCCATAATGGGTTGCCTGGTTCTGGATGGTGAAGTTGAAGATTTTCTGGTTTTTAAAGCAGTTTTTGAAGTCATCATCAGTAACGTTGGTCAGATCGACTTCTTTTTGAACCTGCAGCTCGTTATTATCCGGGAAGTTGAACGCCACCGCCATGTTGGACTCCCACATACCGCGTTCCATGTAGTACATGGTAAGGGTGTGCTTTTGGCCTTTGGCGAGTACAAGAGGAGTGTTTTCCGCTACAAGAGGAGTGCTTTTCGCGTAGAAATAGATGGTTTCGCCTTTATATGTTACGGTCTTGACAGGGTTATTGCCATCTTTATCATTTCCTGACGTTCCGCCTTTTTTGACCTTACTGACATAGGCTGTTACACTATTATTCTTTTCATCTGCCTTGCCAAATTCCAGCAGGCCGGAAACCTTACCATGGGCGCCGCCAACGTCAAGCGCCAGCTTGCCATCAATGAATACCCAAACGTCATCGTCACCGGAGAAGAAGAACTTGATGCTGGTTTTTACCTTTGTTCCATTTCCATCGTCTGTTTCCAGCATACCGTCATCCGTCAGGGTAAAATCCATCTGCAGCTTGGTGCCAAAGCCGTAATTGTAGGTGGAAGCCGCACCAGAGGTTGCTTTTTCATTGAACGGGAAGTAGCCATATTGGTTTGTCACATTGTCAAAGCCCGATGACGCATTCACATTCTTTGAAGGATCTCTGTTTTTGGTACTTTGGAGAAAATATTTTGAATCCGGATTTTGTCCCGAATCTTGTTTTAGATACAGAGTTGTATCCTTGCTGTCAAAGCACCAATAATCAACGTCCGTCTCATTACCAAAAAGATTTGGCACTTTAGTAAATGGGAACTTTACATTCTCATACACTTCACCAAGCTTTGCATTTTTACTATTCTCTCCTAAGAGGAAGTCTTTGTTAAAGTGCGGTTCTACTGTTGCTGATGCCGCTCCGTTTAACAATGGTGCTCCATCTGCGTTAGTTGTACTCGCAACCAATCCCTGATAGGCATAGTCATAATGTTTATTTCCACTGTTTTGATCTTCATTATACTGAGAGTTATTGATTGCCCTAAAACGAATAGAGTTGTCGTACCCAAACAATTTTAATGTTTCTGCAATCTGGCTAAATTCATGTCCATTATCAGGCTGGAAATGTCCGGTATAAAGCGGGTATGGGGCCTTTGCAGCCTGATAATAATCGCTCAGCGCCTGATCAAATTCACGGAAGGTTACCCAGGTGCGGTGACTTTCACCAGTCCATCCACCGTAGTTATCACGGTTCATGCCGTTCAACTCGTAATCTGTATAATAGTCATACAGCGTACTGGTAACATATTTTGTGTCTGCTTCTTCCGTAAAAGGAGCGGATGCAATATCTACTATTGGAGCTTTTTCCCCCGCTTCGGCATCACGATTCTTCCACTCTTCGGCATCACGCTTGGTACCTTTTGGAGCCCAGTAGCCGCCACGTTGGCCATTGGTATATACTGCATCGTCATTCGTATCCGCATAGAAGCAATTTTTGTCATCTGTGGGAATCGTCAGCCACGCTGTACTTAGTCCATGTTCTTTTGTCGTATTGTCATTGCTAATTTCTTCACCGGAAAAGATGATTGAACTATTTGAACTATATTCTTGGGGAATGTCAACATAATAAAGATTTTTGTTTGTACCATCTTTTACCAGCGTGCCGCTTTCGGATTCTACGCCGTCTCCTTTTATCCGAAAATAAATGGTCTCTTTACTATTGGCTTTGGGGATTGAATAGTCGCCGCCAGTATCCTCATTCTTCGTTGGCAGCTTTGAGAAAGTAGCATCGTAATAGATACGGAAAGAGTTTTCTCTACCCCATCTTACGTTGTCTGCGTCAGTATAGATAAAGCAGTCACTTGTTTCACTGTACATAAAGGATTCTTTATCATCACTAACAGATTCGTTATAGAAGTTATAGCATTTGCTGGATTTTTCTTCACCGTCCTCAACCCATGTAAACTGAACATAAGAGCATGCCTCTTCTGGGATGGTAAAAGTAACGAATTCTTCCTTAGCAACAGGTTTAGCTTCTGAGCCATCATTAACCAATGTTAAGGTTTCACTTTTTTCATCAGGGATATAGAAATTTGCCTTTACGTTCGTCAAATTAGCTGTACTGCGGTTTTCGAACTTGATGGGTTTGTTTGCATAGTATGTATGACTCGTCAGGATGGAATCGTTTGTCCATTCACCGCTTTTTCCATCAGCAGTTGGAACATACATTTTGTTATTGTAGGAGCTTATAGGTTTCGGTTCCGGCTGCTTTAGCGTAATCTGTGCTGTCCATTTATCATCCCTGTATAACTGGAACTGTATTTCATAAAAGTTCTCTCCTCTTATATCTTTACAATTCTTAACGGCATAAATCTTATGTCCATTTGTTTCCCATCCAGTCGGCTCCATTGTATGCGACTGCCAACAATTACCATTAGTATTTGCATCAGTATTTACATTAAACCTAATTTCATCGGAAGCTAAAACATCCACATTTTGGTTTTTATCATTTAGCATCGTATCCGGAACGACAAAGTAAACCGTGAATCCATCTGCCGCTTCCTGCTCACTAACTGCCTGCACGTTATCCACGCTTTTTGCGGCGTACATCTTCTGCGGCTGTTCGGTCGGTTCCGGGGTGGCGGTGGGGGTCACGGTGGGGGTCACGGTCGGCACAGGGGTGGCCGTTGCGGTGGCTGCCGGTTCCGGGGTCGGGGTAGGTTCTGCCGTTGGCTCCGGCGTTTCGGTCGGGGCGGGCTGCTCCGGCCCGGCGCTTTGTTCCGGTTCCGGGGTGGCGGCATCCGGCACCGGGGTGGCGGCGTTCTGCTCCGGCAGAGCGGTATCCTCCCCGGAGGCCGTTCCCGGCCCATCCTCCAGCAGCTCTACTTCGTCAGGTGCGTCGGGCAGAGGATCCTCCTCGGCGTATACAGGCAGGGCCATTGCCATAACCAGGCAAGCGGTGACAAGCAGCGCTGTCAGCCGGCGCGCCCAACCTGTTGTGTTGTTTCCTGTTCTATTCAATCTGCTCACCCGCCTTTCGCGCTGGCTTGATGGAAGCACATTGTTTCACAGGGGATCCCTGTGAAACAGTAAAAGAAGCCAGCTTCTTTTACTTGCGCAACCGTTGCCATGTTGTTTTCAAAAAAAAACCGCATCGAGTTTTCTCATTGCGCATTTACTTTTTATTGTTAAAATATAGCACCTTTACACCAGAAAGGCAATACAATCCACGCAAATTCCTGTTTTTCAGCATTTTTACTGATTGCGCTTTCCTCCGATTATACAATATGTTCAAAGCCTTTGTATAATTTATTTCTAATTTTCTTTTTGGCAGCGGTCATTTTATATACTTTGACCGCGCGTTTTATGATCCTCTGCGCACGCAGAGCGCAACTTTGCAGCAAAATTCGCCTTTTTTGTTGCTTTTCCCTGTTTTTGCGCAATTATTTGTTTCGCATGCGCCTGTTTGCGGCGGGGCCTGGCGGCTGGGTGGGCGCCTTGTGGGAGGGATGGCAGGTTTGCGGCGCACGGTTCCCGTTTTTTTGCGGCGCGATGGGTACACCGCGCCCCTGCAAACGGTTTGCGGTGTTTGCGGCGGCGGGTGTGTGTTTGGTGGATTGCACGCCCGCCAACGGGACGCCGTTCTCCCTTTACAACGGGGTGCGGGTTTGCTGCAGATATGCCATTCGCTTTTTTGTCCCCCCTGCCCTGCCCCTGATTCCCGGTTCCCCCTTGCCGATTTCTATTTGCGCCAGCTCCTGAGGTGCATCTGAAAGCAACGAAAACAGCGGATCTTTCGCAAGCACAAAATCCGGCTGCGTTTACTGAGGCAACACCGCACAATTCCCGCCTTGCGGCTTAAGCACCGCTCCGGCAGCTGCGGCACTTAGAATTATGCGGTATTGCCCTGAAACAGACGAGCTTTTTGACGTTTCAGATAGATCCCAGCTCCCAGCTTTCAATCTATCCTGTGTAAACTGCAACCCCTCACGCGCCATTCTGTGCGGCACTTACCTTATAATATAGGGGTGCTGCCCTGTGTAAATTTGCAACTGATCTATTTGAAGCAGCTGTGAGCTGTTGCAATTTTGCACAGGGTATTGCCCGCATTCTATGCCGAACATTCCCGAAACGTGTTGGAAAAACGCACAGGATTGCCTTGTTTCCCTATGTCGTTTACCGTTGGAAAAACGCACAGGTTACCCCCGGAACAGTTGCAATTTTACACAGGTTATTCCCGCTCCCCTGCCCCGCCGTGACCCGCGTACCTGTTGGAAAACCACACAGGATAGACCCGCTCCCCGTGTTGCAATTTACACAGGTTTGGCTGTTTTGGGCTTATTTGCAACTTTACGCAGGTTGCTTTCCGCACAGGAAAGTGGTGGTGGAATGCACAGGCTGCAATTGGTTGAACACACAGGTTTGCGTTGTTAAATTACACAGGCTCTACCTATTACTAATATAAAACTAAACATCTAAGCCATAATAACAACCAGAGGTAAGCCGGGAGATGGGGGAGAACGGGAAAAAATTGGTGTTGCCATTCCATCAGGTTACAGAACCCTGAAACAGCAGGACAGAAAAGCACAATTAAACCCTGTGTAACCTGCACCCGGGCTGCAGCCCCCACAGGATATATGGCAAACCACAACGCGGGTGTTGCATTTTGCACAGGGTAATGGCGGTGAAACCCTGTGTAAATTTGCAATTCTTGCGCTGGACAACAGGATGTGCTATAATGTTTAGCATGATGTGCGTGACCACCCGGGATACAGCAACCGATATAGGAGGCCCCTGCTTATGGCGGCAAGTAAACAGAAAAAAGATGATCCGTTTGTCGTTACGTTTGAAGAACGCGGGGACCAGACCATCGTTCGCAAATCCAATGACCTTGTACAGATGACGCGCAACAACCTGACGCTGAGCCAGCAGCGCCTGATGCTGCATATTTTTTCGATGATTAAGCCGGAGGATACGGACCTGCCCTCTTATGAGCTGAGCATTTATGATTTTATCAAGATGACCGGCATGGACCCGCACAGCGGGGCGCTGTACAAGCAGGTGCGCAAAAATATTGAGGAGCTGGCCAACGCGCCCATCCAGTGGATCAAGAATAACGGAACTTCCACGGTGGAAACATTCCGATGGATCGATAAAGTGCGCATTGATGAGGGCCGCGCGCGCATGACCATCACGCTGGATCCGGTGCTGAAACCGCACCTGGTGCAGCTGAAAACCCTGTATACCACCATGGATGTGACCTACACCATGCTGATGCGCTCCACCTATTCCATCCGCATTTACGAGCTGTGCAAGAGCTACCAGAGCCTGTACCTGAAAAAGAAAGCGGCCGGGGAACCGCTGGTATGGAACCTGAGCATGCTGTATGAACAGCTTTCGTATACGGCCAACCGATGGTCGGATTTCCGCCGCCTGGCACTGGAAAAGGCAAAGGCGGAAATTAACGAAAAGACGGATATTATTTTTAATTACGATGTGTACGAAAAAAAGGGGCAGAAGGTTCTTTCGTTGGTGGTAACGATTGACCCGGTGGATGATGCCGCCGCACAGGCCAACCTGGACAGCATCAACAGCACAGTGCGCAAAAAGAGCAAAAAGAAGGGCCGCCCCACCGTGGCGATTGAGGATTCGCTGCTGGATGATCCCAGCGTGATCACCTTTGATTATGTTTCGGCACCGGAAACAACGATCCCCTATTCCTTTGGACGCCACCGCACCGAGCTGCGGGAGGAAATTGTTGTGAAAGCGCGCATGGATCAGCTGCGCACGGAGATTACGCCCGAAGAGCTGCACGCGGTGGAAGTGATCATTGATGTGTTGGCAGATGCCTGCTGCACCATCCAGGCAGGCGATGGCGAGCAGGACGGCGGCAACAAAACGGTGTTTGGAAAGATGAATGCCATCATCCTGGATTGCGGCGGGCTGACCAGTTGGCTGGCCGGTGTGGCACCCCGCTATGCACAGGAGATCATTCCCCGGTCGCAGACGATGCGCAGCCCGGCGCGGTACCTGAACAAGGTGCTGCGCGAGGATATGGATAACTATCGCATTTATATTTTCCGCAAGGCAAAGCCGGCAGCAGAACCCAAAGAGGAGCTGTTGGAAGCGGAGTACCATGTGATGGACGAGCCGGTGCAGCAAACGATGCCGGATCCTGAGCCGCCCAAGGTAGAGCTGATTCCCGAAACGATTGTAAAACGGCAGGATATGCGAAAAGAGTTTGCAAAGTTTGTAGATGATGGATACCTGGAAAAGACGTTGACGAGCGGCCAGCGTGGCGCTTACCACGAAATTTACCGCCACCTGGCAGCGCGGTGCGTGCCATCGCCTTCCAGCCTGCGCAATGGGCTGAAAGACGAAATACGGCTGCATTACCTGGCCTGCATGAATGAAGTGATTGAAAAGTATGGCAGCCTGACCCCATTGATGGAAGCTATGGCGCATGAACTGGACTTTGATGTGTTCTGGGCAAAGGCCGCCAAGGACCCCAACGTGAATAACCCGATGGGGCTGTTCTACCACATTATTGAAGAACGCGCGCTGAACCCGATCGGCACCATAATGAACGACCAGGCACAACGGCAGAGGGTTGCCGCCAAGGAAAAAGGTGAAAAAGATAAGTGGCACAACGAAAGCTGGATGGATGCTTTTGAGGAAGATATCCCGGATGACAGCGAAGAGTAATTGAGATGAAGCGGAGCGGATAATCCGGGAGCGCTATTATAATAAGGTAAGCAGCGGCTGGCAGATTGCTGGCCGCTGCTTTTTTGTTGGGGTGTAGCTGAGAAACGGAAATATCCGGCGTTTTTTGCTTTCAGATAGACCTTGGGATAATAGGTGAGAATGAAGGTGCGTGAGCGGGAATGCCTGGATGAAGTGAAGAAGGATGGGAAGGAAAAGCAGCAGAGAAAATGCGTGAACAGCAACGAAGAGATGACGGCATAATAATCGTCAAAATATCCGTTGACACGCGCGAAGCATATGATATAATAGAAACTATAACAGCAACGAAGAGATGCCGCACGGCATGGGGTGCCCGTTTTTGCAACCCGCAGTTAGATTAAGGCAATACCGCATAATTCTAAGTGCCGATACGGCGAGCGAGGTGCCGCTGCTGCCGGAGCGGTGCTTAAGCCGCAAGGCGGGAATTGTGCGGTGTTGCCTAAGATACCGGCGTGCGGTACCGCAAAAAGAACCGAACAAAAGGCAAAAATTAACCGACAGCAACGAAGAGATGCCTACACAAAGGCGCTCGCAAGGAGGAAAACAATGGGATATTGTATCTCAGTCTGCATTGAAAAAGGCGGCGTGGGAAAAACCGTTACCGTCTGCAACCTGGCGGCGCTGATGGCGCAGGACGGCAAGCGGGTGCTTGTTGTGGATATGGATGCCCAGGGCAACTGTACCTATACCCTGACGGGTGCCCGTGTAACCGATAATACTTTTGACCGCGCTGGCGTGTATGATATGTTCCGTGCCTATGGCATCAGCGGCACGCAGAACTATATTTCCAGCACGCAGTTTGATAATATTGATATAATTCCGGCAAATGGCAACACCCCAATGGCGGCCAAGCAGCTGCAAATCCTGGAACAGTCCGAAAGCACCAGTATCAATATGTTTTTGGCCATGTGCCTGGCACAGGTTGCCGGCGAATACGACTTTATTTTGATCGATACCCCGCCGTCCCGCGATGTAATGGTGACCAACGCCCTGATGGCCAGTGACTTTGTGCTGATCCCCTGCGTGTGCGATGACTACAGCCGTGACAGTGTGTACCGCACTGTGGCCATGTGCCAGCAGTTGGAGCACGATGAGGGCGAGAAAATTGATGTTTTGGGCATTATCCTGACTATGGTGGAAAAAACTGCCCTGACCGAAGTGATCCGCAATGAACTGCGGGAAAGCCAGCTGGGCAGCAAGCTGTTTGCTGCCGAAATCCGTAAGGGACAGGCTGTAAAGGATAGCACCCGCCTTGGTGCGCCGGTTGTGCTATGTGCACGCAGCAGCAACCCGGCAAAGGATTATGCAAAGGTGTATGCCGAGCTGAAAACGCGCGTTGAACAGGAGGCAGAGTGATGGCAAGCAAACTGGACCGACTGCAGAAGAAAGGTTTTAAAGTAAACGAAGCAGCGTTAAGTAAGATCGCGCGCGGCGACCAGGAGCCGGGCGGTGAATACAGCGAGATCAATATCAATGATATTGAAGAAAACCCGGATAATGCCCTTTACCGTGAGCTGGATACCGAGGAAGATATTGCGCTGCTGGCCGATGATATCCGCCGCGCGGGGCTGCTGCACAACCTGGTTGTGTTCCCTAAGATCGGTGTTGGCGGAAAATATGTGCTGCTTTCCGGCGAGCGCCGCCTGCGTGCGCTGCGCCTGTTGGTGGAGCAGGATAAACGCGAGCAGGAAGAAAAGCAGCTGCCCAACCGCATGAGTGAATGGCAGAAAGTGCAGTGCAAAGTGGTGCGCAACTTGACGGAAAACGAAAAAGTTGTGTATATTGACAGCGCAAACCTGCAAGTGCGCGGCGGCATCAGCAATGAACGTGTGATGCGCCAGGCGGCGGCGCGTTTTGTGGAAAACCTGCAGAAAGCACCGTATAACCTGAGCGCAGCGGAAGCGAAAAAAGCGCTGAAAGAGGTCAGCCCGCTGAATTCCCGCACGATTGATAAGGCGCTTTCGATTCAGAATGATCTCAACCCTGACCTGCGCCGCTTGCTGGATGAGGAATTCCTGAACCGAGCCGAGTGCGAAACCTATCTCCGCCTGACCCTGGAAGAACAGGCCCGTGCAGCCGCAGTGTTTTTGAAAATTGCAGCCCTTGACCCACGCAGCCATGAGCGCCGCGCCATCAAGGACGCATTGACCACCGCTATGCTGGATGTAGCAGTGGAACGCCGCAGCATGCAGGAGCGCGAGAGTGTATTTGCAGCAGCGTTGCAAAATGCACAGGATGCAATCGGTCAGGCCAAGACGCAGGAAAACAAGGCGGCGGCAGTAGATAAAGACCACAACTTTATTTCGGCCAAGCTGCCTACCACGGCCCGCAAACTGCGTAAAATTGCAGCGGCAAAAAATATTGAAGCTAAGATCCGCAGTTATACGGCAGAGGACCGCAAAGCAATGTCGGACCAGATGCAGGAGCTGATTGCGGCAGCGCAGGAGCTGAAAGCACTGATTGATGCTGTGGAATAATCCAGATCCACGAAAGCAGCAAGCAACAAAAATCCATGCAAATAGGAATACAGGAATCCACGATATGAAACAGCGAATTGTCATCCGGCTGCACCTGGCTGTGCGGGCAGTGCTGCAAAGCGAAGCGGACTGGCGCGGCACGCGGCTGGGCACCCTGACATCGGAGCTTATCCATGAACAGGCTGCGAAAGCGCGCCTGTGCGGGGTGCAGAATTACGAGTTGAACCCCGTCAGCAGCCGCTATGTTCCCGTTACAAACGGGACAAAATATAAGCAGACATCTGGCCTGGAGCAGATCTCCATCTATCTGAACGATGAGGATATGCAAACCCTGAAAGAGCTGGCACTGGCCAACGATAGTGTGCGTGTGATCAACGGCAGGCAGGCAATCACCTACCGATATGTTGTTCCCGGAATGCTGCTGAACGACCCGGTGTTTACGGGGCTGACAGAGCAGAACAGCACGGCAAGGTAAGCACTTCAAAATCTTGAATAAATCAAAGGCGGCACCGCGTTTTTTGAAAGACGCGGTGCCGTTTTGTATGCAAAGCAGCCTGAAAATACTACAAAACATAAACCTGTGCGAAATTACAACAAAACGGATAGAAGGTGAGAATAGGAAAAAAAGGAGAAATATGTTGGAATTTTACACAGGTTTACAGAGCAAAACATGAGGAAAAGCGCGATGCAGCGTTTGCAAAATAAAGCGGATTTTGGGTGAATCAGGTGCTGGGAACCAAAAAAGAGGGGAAACCTGTGTAAATGGCAACAATCTGCAGGGTGAATTACCTTTTTATAATACGACAGGGATAGTAATACCCTGTGTAAAGATGCAACACTGTACGCTGCGAAAGGGAAGAGTTGCAATTTTACACAGGGTATGGGTTATTCTGTCAGGCGGAGTAGAAGGAAAACACTAAAGGCAATACCGCACAATTCCCGCCTAACGGCTCAAGCACCGCTCCGACGGCTGCGGCACGGCATCTGCGTTGCCAAAATGCTCGATAA
>ERZ772954.880-NODE-880-length-26552-cov-148.842133_pt1 | contig 26552 bp, 25 predicted proteins | sample MGYA00580684_ERZ772954 | MGnify/ENA primary metagenome ERZ772954 (study PRJEB29015, sample SAMEA2737654) | human gut metagenome | biome: human gut; feature: human-associated habitat; material: faeces | place: China | collected 2012 ...
TAGACGGAACTCGTACTCATCTCAATATCGACTACTGCAATGAAAATATAAAGACAGTTTATCACGAATTGTTTGATGAAGCATTGGAAAGATACAATGCCAAGCAGATAAGGTCAGACCGAAAGATAAAAGATTATTATGAAAAAATCCGAAGTTCCAAGCAGGAAAAACCGTTCCACGAAATCATTTTACAGGTGGGCGGTAAGGGAAATATGAACGCCGATACGGAAAACGGAGAACTGGCAAAGCAGATTTTAGATGAATACTATCAGGGTTTTCAGGAGCGAAATCCACAGCTTCGGGTGTTCTCGGCTCATCTGCATATGGATGAAGCTACACCACATCTGCACATAGATTTTGTACCTTTTACCACAGGCAGCAAGCGTGGACTTGATACAAGAGTGTCACTAAAGCAGGCTCTTGCAACGCAAGGTTTTAAGGGCGGCAGTCGTGGCGATACGGAGTGGTCGCAATGGATACAGTCCGAAAAAGAACAGCTTGCGGCGGTGATGGAACGTTATGGGATTGAGTGGGAACATTTAGGCACACACGAAAAACATCTTTCTGTTTTGGATTATAAAAAGCAGGAAAGAGAAAAAGAAGTGGCGGCATTAGGTGCGAAAATCGAGCAGAAACAGATTGAATTTGATGTGTTGTCGGAACGAGTATTGAACTATGATAAGGCAAAAGACGAGCTGTCAAATCTTGAAATAGAGCTTGATACTGCACCGAAATATCAGTTGCCAGAACCAGAGAAATTTATGACTGCAAAGGCATATAAAACCAAAATGGCAGAGCCGGTTGTAAGGAAATTGAAGCAACTTGTCAAAACGGTGCTTGCCCGCTGCTTTGAGGGGTGGGACAACTATCATAGGCTGAATACAGCGAATGCACAGTTATACCGCACCAATCAGCGTTTGGAGAAAGTCAATGAAAGATTGACCGAAGAAAACAAAATCCTAAAAGCAGAAAATAAAGATTACAGCCTGCTCCGTAAGGTTTTTGGTCGCAAACAGATAGATGATTTGTTGGAGCAGGCAAGAACAGTTAAAGGTCGCAAGCGTGATAATACACGATCACGATAGACAAAAATCACAGGAGGAAAAGGAAAATGACAAAGACAATTTTTGAAGAAATGGGCGGAACTTATAGACAGGTGGGTGATTATTTATTGCCGAACATCACAGTACCAGCCGAAGAAGAAATAGAGCCGATTGGTTTATGGGGGAAACGACATGCAAGGCATTTAAAGGAACACTATAAAGTGTTATATATGAACCTGCTGACAAGCGGAAAGCTGCATAGTTATCTTGCAGAAGTCGATAAGCAAGCAGAGGATATGTTTCTTCGACTGGTAAAGGAATATGCCGACAGACAAGATGTGACGGAACAATTAAAGAAAGATAATCCCTACGAATGGATTGGAAGAATGAATAATATTCAGGCTTGTGTGAGGGAAGTTGTAGGAACGGAGTTGATTTACACATAAGCGTTTTACGGTATGGTGCTCCTGCGTTTGCTGGAGTGCTGTGGTTGTGGTTGTAAAGAGGTTGTGAAAGATTGAATTTCGTAATGGTTGGATGTATAATTAGGAAGTGAAAATTTTAATTTGCACTTCCATAAGGTGAAATGTATTGACACAAAAAATACAGTATGATAGTATTGCCATTAGAAGAAAGAAAGGCACATTTTGTGTAAGGTGAGGAAATGATTAATAGATAATTTGATTTAAGTAAGACACATATAGTTATTGAGCCTGTAGAGAATAGGTTTGTTTTGTGTACGCTTAAGTTGGATTATCGCAAGAGGCATTTCCTTTGTTTTCCTTTTGGAAAAGAAATAAGGGGCTATTTAGCGAGTCTATTTTTGCGTATGCAAAAAAGACTCGTTTTTGTGTGTTCAAAATAATAATTGGCTCAGACTTCGAAAAGGAGAAACTTTAATGTTGCAGATAAAAAAATTAAATTTAACACATAAAAAAGACCTGAGAATAATTCTTAATGATTTCAACCTTGTGCTAAATGATGGAGATAAGGCAGTTATTATTGGAGAAGAGGGAAATGGGAAATCGACATTAATGAAGTGGATATACAATCCGTCGCTTGTAGAAAACTATATAGAAGCAGATGGGGAAAGGATAATGGGACACGAACGTCTTGGTTATCTTCCGCAGGAGATGCTCGATGAAGATAAGGAAAAAACAATATACGAATATTTTTCTGAAGAGGAAATATTCTGGGAGAAAACGCCTAAAGAATTGTCTGTTATTGCGGGAAAATTTGGAATGAAAAATGATTTTTTCTACAGTAACCAGACAATGGGTAGTCTTTCAGGAGGCGAAAAAGTCAAGACACAACTTATGAGGCTTTTCATTCGCGATGTTTCTGTGCTGTTGTTGGACGAACCTTCCAATGACATCGACATTGCGACGCTTACATTACTGGAAAAAATCATAAATGACTGGAAGCACATTGTGCTTTTTATTTCACACGATGAAACGCTGATAGAGCGTACTGCCAACATGGTGATACATATCGAGCAGATTATACGAAAAACAAAGGCGAGATATACCGTGGCAAAGCTTCCCTATAGACGCTATGTGGAAGAACGGCTTCATAAATTTGAAATCCAAAAACAGCGGGCACTGAGTGACCGTAGGGAGAAAAAGATTCGCGATGAAAAATATCAAAGAGTTATGCAGAGTGTACAAGGTGCATTAAGAAGTTGTACCAGACAAGCACCGTCTGTTGCCAAAAACTTAAAGGACAAAATGCATACGGTTAAGGCAATGGAACGAAGATTTGAAAAAGAAGATGAAAATATGACTCAGATGCCGGAACAGGAAGAAGCAATCTTTGTCAAATTAGGGGATGAAAACTCACACATTCCCGCAGGAAAAACGGTCATAGAATATGAACTTTCAAAGCTTGTGACTCCGGATGGCAAAAGAATTTTAGCAGAAGGAATTCATTTAAAAATAAAAGGTTCAGAAAAAATCTGTATGATAGGAGCCAACGGGGCAGGAAAAACGACTCTTCTAAAAAAGATAGCGGAAGAACTCCTAAATCGGAATGACATTAAAGCAGAATATATGCCTCAAACTTATGAAGACCTGCTGGATTTGGATGTTACACCGGTTGATTACCTTGATAAAACAGGAGATAAAGAAGAGCGTACAAGAATTAGAACATACCTTGGTTCACTTAAATACACACCAGATGAAATGGAGCATCCGATTCGGGAGTTATCAGGCGGACAAAAGGCGAAAGTGCTTCTCTTGAGGATGAGCTTAAGTGGTGCAAATGTTCTTATTCTGGATGAACCGACAAGAAATTTTTCACCATTGTCCGGTCCGGTAATAAGAAAAATGCTCCGAGAATTTCCGGGGGCTGTCATTAGCATTTCTCACGATAGAAAGTATATTGAAGAGGTGTGCGATAAAATATATCAGCTAAATCCTAATGGATTACAGCTAATTGGTGATTGATAACAAAAAGGATGAAAGACTGACAAATTTCAGGCTTTTAGTGAGTTGGAAAGCATACAAAGATTTGAATTTGGAGGATAGATTATGGTACGTACAGAAGATGCATGTGAAATTATAAAATATGCTTTGCAAAACGAAATTAAAGTATATTTAGATGGCGGATGGGGTGTTGATGCACTTCTTAAAAGAGAATCAAGAATACACAATGATATTGATTTGTTTGTTGAACTGAAACATTATCATGATTATATTTATGTGATTAAGCAGCATGGATTTGAGGAAGTAAATACTGATTATACAACGGATGGTCATACTGTCTGGAAAGATGATAAACAAAGAATCATTGATTTACATTGTTTTGAATTTACAGATGACGGAATTGTTTATGAGGGAGATATATTTCCATCAAAAACTTTTTCCGGTATTGGAAAAGTTGGAGATATAACTGTTTCTTGTATTGAACCATTGAGTCAGGTAATGCTTCATTTGGGATATGAACACGATAAAAATGATGTGCATGATGTGATGCTGTTGTGTGAAACATTTCAAATAGCAATACCAGATGAATATAAGGAAAAGTAAAATTTCAGTTTTGTGTTGAATCTCTAAGCAAAATAGCTTATAATTTGACATGCTACATATAGTTATTATCCACAGTTATCGAGTAGGTGTTATCAATGCCGATAACAAAATGATAACATTAGCTCGTATAGGCAGGATAATATGGATATATCAAATAATCAAAAGAACGAGAAACATTACAGAGAATAATTCCTAAACAAAAAGCGTTAGTCTTTGTAGAGTTTGAATAGTAGCCACAAGTCTTGGAACCCGCTAAACAAGCGGCTTCCGAGACTTTTTCTTTTGCTCTGCTACTATTTTGCTACTAATAGCAACTACTCTGTATCACATCGTTTCGGTGGCAAATCAGTGTAGGTTTGTGTTAAATTATCTTTCTTTGAGGCATCTGTATGATTTTTGCAGATGTCTTTTTTTCTGTTAATGGTGCTGGACCATATGGAAGATTTACTGCTATAGCATTTGCTGAGGAAGTACCTGTATCAGATACTTCTGTATGGTTGTAAGGTATCCCGGCTGCTTCAAGTAATGGATTTCCATCTGGTGGTTCAGGTGTTGGCGAATCTGTCGCCTGCAATGATTCCAGACTATGCACAAGCTCCTGCTGTTTATGTGGAAACAGATGAGAGTATGTGTTAAGTGTTGTGGATACTTTCTCATGTCCAAGCCTGTCTGCGAGGATTAAAGCATCACAGCCCTGATTGATAAGTAAGCTGGCGTGCGAGTGGCGGATGTCATGAATTCGTATCTTTTTTACGCCTGTGTTTTTGCAGCCTCTTATCATCTCGTGTGAGAGATATGATTTTGTTACTGGGAACAGCCTTTCATCTGCGTCAAGCATATACCTTGACTGGATATAGCCTGATAGCTCCTGGCAGAGAAAATCCGGAATCGGAATCTTTCGCTTACTTTTTCTTGTCTTAGGTGATGTAAATACATCTTTTCCTTCTATCCGCTGATATGTTCTGTTGATGGATATTATCTTGTTATCAAGGTCAATATCAGCAGGTGAGAGAGCAAGCAGTTCACCTTCACGCATACCAGTCCAGTACAGGACTTCAAAGCATATATACGATAATGGCTTATCTTTTATACCCTCACGGAAAGTAATATATTCATCATAAGTCCAGTAATCCATTTCCTCAGCCTTCGCTTTTCCAATAGTGCCTGCCTTGCCGCAGGGATTGGTGTTGAGGTCATAGAACCGCTTGGCATAATTGATGATGCTATTAAGCTCCGTATTAATCTTTTTTAGATAGGTCTGGGAGTAATTATTTGGCGAATTCATAAGCTTTGCCTGCCATCTTCGTACATCAGAGGCTTTGATTTCATTTATCGGCTTGTTACCGAAGAATGGAAGAATATGCGTCTGTAGTACCGTCTTTTTTGTAAGAAGAGTTGACTGCTTAAGTCTTGCAGCCATATCCTCCATATAAATTTCATAAAGGTTTTGAAATGTCATATCTGGGTTAGCAGATTGCTTTTCCAAGAAATCCCTTTCAAATGCTAAGGCTTCCTTTTTGGTGGCGAAACCTCTTTTCCACTTTTGTTGTTTGATTCCCTGCCAGTCCGTATAATAGAACTTGGTGAACCATTTACCAGTTTTTTCATCTTTGTAAGCTGGCATAAATATCATCTCCTTTTTGTAAAATTGTTGTGCAATCATCAAAAGGCTATGATATAATCTACTTGTTCAGGGTGATTATAAAGCCTTCGGGTAAGTCACTTACATAAGCTTCGGTATTTCCTTTTGCGAGAAGGAATGTGCCGGAGCTTTTTCTTTACTAAAGGTGTGAGCCTGCAATTATTCAATTTTTGAATCGGCTTCATTATCCAGTCTGGAATCCTTATAATATGCTAACATATCTGATTTCCATAAATCAAACTTTTCTTTTGAAAGTTTTCCTGTCTGAAGCATATTCTTCTTTGCTATCCAGTTTTCCATAAAGAGACAGAAGTCTGCATCATATTTTCCATTGCCTTTGCCATTAACCTTGATCCCGGCAGTCCATTCAGGATTTTCAGGAGGTTTTGTGTTGGTCAGCTCAAATGAAAAATCAGTAAGTTCAGTTATGGCAAACAGAGCGTTGATAACATCTGACATAGTGTGGAATTCATATGCCGCATATTTAGTGGTCGTATTATCTTTGGGAATATTATTATCTTCTGGAGATAAAAGCTCCTGCCATGGAACATTTAATTCATTAGCAATCTGTTTTAAAACATCTATCTTCATTAGTATTTCACCAGACTCATATTTCTGGATAGTGCGTTCTGATTTACCAAGATGCTGTGCAAACTCTTTTTGAGTAATCTTCTGTGCTCTGCGCTGTTTCTGTATTGCCCTCCCGATTTCTTCTGGAGAAGACATAGTGATTTTAATGGAATGAGAATTAGTCATTCTGTCCACCTTCCTTTATATGAAATAGTCCGTTGTAAAGATGCGTATAAGATTGATAATAAATGAAATACGTATCAGTAAGTGACTTATTTATGATTGTAAGATTACTTTATCATAAGTAAAAACGAATTGCAAGTGCGTAATTGCAAAAAGTTCTATTGACAAATTTTGAAAAGGATATTAAGATAAACACGAATTAGAAATACGGAATAAATGAAGAACAGGATAGCTGTTTTGTGAAAACACGTATTTAAAATAACAATTTATGAAAGGAGGAGCTGCATGAAGGGTGTAAAGGAAGCATTTATAGATGCAGGTGAGATAAGCCAGATGCTTGGTATCGGGATGACAAAGGCATATGCAATTATAAAGGAATATAATGCAGAGCTTGAGGCAAAAGGTTATTTCACCATGCGGGGCAAATGTCCAAGGAAGTACTTTGGACAGAAAATCTATGGTTACGAAGATTATTACAATCCGGATTATGAGCTGCAGCGTAACCGGAGCAAGGTTGTAGAAGAAATGGATTATGAAGCGGCAGTTGGGGATTCTGTGATAAGTGAACAGGATGAAGTGGATATACCGCCTGAAACAAATGGATTGCCGAAAGATGGTGCTGAGATAGCAGAAAATGTGATGTCGGATGTAGATGTAATGGTCAAAGAGACAACTGAATAAGTGAAACCAGCGAGTGGGGGCAAAAAGCGCCCCCAAAACGTGCAAATGGGGGCAAAAAGTGCCCCCAAAACCACAAAGTGGGGGCAGAAAGCGCCCCCGCACAAATCAGAGCCGAAAAAGTGTGGAGGCAAAAAGTGCCGTCAAAATGCAAAAGTGGGGGCAAAAAGTGCCACCACTTTTAAATCAGGTGGAACTTCAACCACCATATCAGTAATCGTGGTGGTACATTAACCACCACATATCATATACAGGGTGCAGGTGCTCCTGCCAAGACAAAAAAATGCAAACGCTGATGCGTTTATATTTTTTCGGGAAAAGGTCCGACCTTTTCCGCATCTTGCAAAACCAGTGAGCACTACGAATATCATGCTTGCATGGAAATGAGTAGTGTGAACGCCAAATACACCGAGCATGTAATGCGAGGTGCAAAACCTATGAACATAATTTTAAGAAAGGTTGAAAAAGCAATGGTACAGATAAAAAGAGATTGGTTTGATACAGCATTAGAAAACTACGGAAGGGGAGAAACACATGGCAGATGGAAAGCGAAGATACAAGTCTGATAGGAAAGATTATAAGATATCGGTGAAGCTGTCAGAGAAAGATATGGATATTCTGAAAGCAGCACTTAAGCGAACAGGAATGACAGCAAGTGCCTATATAAGAGAATTGATCCGGACAGGCGGCAATATAGATACAAGTTATCCTGAGGACAGGGCAAGAGTAATACGTGTTATTGCCGGTATTGCAAATAATATTAATCAGGCAGTAAAGCTTGGGGATTCGCAGGGCAGATTGTATTACAGCGATATTCATAAATTGCAGAGCAGTATGGATGAGGTAAAGAAAACATTCGGGGAGGTGCTGGAAGTATGGCGATTACAAAGATCTTAAATATACAGGAATCAGAGGGCAGAAATCCGGTATCCCATCTGAAGAATGCTTTGGAATATATCCAGAATCCGGATAAGACAGAAGAATGTGTACTGGTGGGCGGTATTAACTGCCTGCCAGATACAGCATTTGAACAGATGGAAGAGACAAAGAATATATTTCATAAGACGGGTAAAAGGCAAGGCTATCATGTGATCATATCGTTTTCACCGGAGGAAAAAGTAACAGCAGAACAGGCAATGTATGTGCTGGAGCACTTTGCAAAGGATGTGCTTGGTGATGATTATGAAGCTGTGTATGCAGTCCATACCGACAGGGAGCATATGCATGGGCATCTGATCTGGAACAGTGTCAGCATGACAACCGGGAAGAAATACAATTCACCGAAAAGTAACTGGAAGAATCATCTCCAGCCGATTACAAATAAATATTGCGATGAGATTGGACTTTCCATAATGCCGGCAGAGTACAGCAGAAATCCAAAGAATATCAGCAGGGACAAGTGGGAAAAGGAAATGTCCATGAAGGATATTATACTTCGTGATGCTAAGATGTGTGCGTATGCGGCGGGAAATGTAGAACATTTCCAGTATTTGATGAGAAGTCTGGGGTATGTATTTAAGAAAGGTTCGTGGATGGAAGTGCAGGCACCACGATTCCGATATTATCACAAACTTGCAAAGCTGGACGAGATGTTTTCAGAAGATATGTTACGGCATTATGTGGATATGCCATGGATGGCAAAGCCTTACTTTTATTCGTCGGATATTAGAGGATTGCACAGGGCGAAGCTGACACCATTCCAGAAGAAGTTTTATGCAAAGTTATACAGATTAAGGATTGTAGAGCAGAAGCGGTTTGTTGTTGGTGGAGCTAAGTATACGGAAGATTTGAAGAGATTTCATCGGTTACAGGACGAATATCTGTTGCTTGTGAATAATGACATCAAAAGTGTTGTGGATCTTGTGGATTTCATAGGTGAGCAGGAAGAAAAAATCCAGCAGATTGAGGACAGACAGCATGAGATATACAGAGAAAGCTCTAGTCGGAAACGCAGTATAAAGAATGAAGAGCAGTACTGGGAATATCAGATATGGCATGTGGAAGAGCAGGAAGAACTGGACGAGCTGAAGCAGGAGAAAAGGGAGCTTAAGAGACAGTTGCAGCTTGCTGATAGCATTGTGAAAGAAGATTTGTATACGGCATATTATGCGGTGTTGGAGAATGAGAAGATTGTTGCTGACAGGGATATTGAGATACCGGGGATGGAAGATGAGGCTGTGTCCAAGAAAGATGTGGCTGTTGAGCCGGGGACGAATGTTGTGGTAATAAATCCAGACAATAATCAGAATGAAATAGGCAGACAGAAAGAGCCAACTGATGGAGTTAGAAAACAACAGACTAATTTAGATGGCATAGGAATACCAGAGCCTCATAATTCGCCTGATGTGAATGTGGTAAGAGTTGGCGAAAGTATGACTGATGTAACAGATAAAAGTGAATTTGTGGAAACTAGAGAAACTGAACCTGTGGACAAAGCTGGCTGGATTGTTAGTAGAATATCAGAGCTTGGTGGTTATGAGAATGTCAGTGATTCTGTTAAGGCAGATGTATTTCGATTTGATATTGCAGATGTGAGTGGAAGTATAAGACTGTTTTCGGACGTAATGAAACGGTTGGAGATAAAGCTGGATGGAGATAGGCTTTATGAGGAGTTTCAGAGGATTTATGATGAGAGTGTTGGTAGAGATACTAATAATGAAAAAGTAGAAGACAAGATGTGGAATAGGGGCAGAGGAAGATGATTCCTCTGCATATCTCCGATTCACTTTATGCACCCGAATTATATAATGGAAACTAGGAAACAATCGCAAGAGATTGCGATTGTTATTGATGATGTAGTGATTCTGTGATATCATATAAAAATATGGCACATGAAAGCGGAGGTCAAAATGAAAGTATTGGTAATGAATTGTAGTCCTGTAAGAAATAGAGCAACAGCAGAATTGTTAATATAGTTACTGCTCGTCTGGAAAAGAAACATGATGTTAAAAATATATGTATTAATGATTATGATATAAAATTTTGCAAAGGATGTAGAACTTGTCATAATACAGCAAAATGTGTTCAGAATGATGATGTTGATAGGATAATTGAGCAATATGAATGGGCCGATATTGTTATATCTGTCTCTCCGTCGTATTGGGCAGATGTACCAGAACAATTTAAATCTTTTATTGATAGATGCACTCCGTGGTGTAACACACATGAACCGCATGCCAAGATAAGTAGTGGTAAGAAGGGATATGTTATCGTATTAAGAACTGGACCGGGAATGAAGGAATGTGAGAGGATTATTGCAACCATAGAACATTTTTATGGACATATGGAAATTGAATGTTGTGATAGACTTGGTTTGTGTTCGGTGGAATATAAGGAAGATTTGGAATGCAGGAGAGAAGAAATCGAGGAATTCTGTAACAGTATAGATTAAATGATTTATTATGGATATTATTCACATATAGATGGAATGTTTTTGGTTGGTATTACAAGGTTTTTATATCAAAGAAGGGTTGTGATGATATTGGAGACAGGTATTATGATAGAAAATGCTATAACATATGTGAAACAAATATTTGCTGCTGATTCCAGTGGGCATGACTACCATCATACCATTAGGGTTTATCGGTTGGCGGTAGAAATTGCAAAGCAGGAAAATGCGGATATGCAGATTGTGCAGTTAGCAGCATTATTACACGATGTAGATGATGCCAAGCTTTCACCGGAAACTTATGCTTCGAAGAGAAAGGCAGTTAATTTTATGAAAGGCAACGGTGTGGATAATGAAATTATTGAAACTGTGTGTAAGATTATAGAGGAAGTATCATTTGCAGGAAACGATTCAGTTGTGCCAAGTACGATAGAAGGTAAATGCGTGCAGGATGCGGACAGGCTGGATGCAATCGGAGCAATTGGAATTGCAAGAGCATTTGCTTATGGTGGTAGTAAAGGTAGAAAGATTTATGATCCGGAGATAAAACCTTTGGTTAATATGAGTAAAAAAGAGTATCAGCAAAATCAAAATTCTACAAGCATTAATCATTTTTACGAAAAGTTACTATTGCTAAAGGATATGATGAATACGGATGCTGCAAAGAAGAAAGCTTGGCATAGACAATCTATCATGGAATCCTATCTTGAGGAATTCATGGCAGAGTGGGAAGGAGAAAGGTGATATGTTAGAAGTGAATTTTTATGATACAGTTGATGACGATTTATTGAAGTTTGCAGTGATTATTTCACAGAGTAATGGGAAGTGGGTAATGTGTAAACATAAAGAACGCGATACATATGAAGTTCCGGGTGGACATCGTGAAGAAGGGGAAGATATTTTAGAGACTGCTAAAAGAGAACTTCAAGAAGAAACAGGTGCCGTTAAGTTTGATATAGAACAGCTATGTGTATATTCTGTCACAGGTAAGAACAGTATAAATGAAAACGGAGAGGAATCATTTGGATTATTATGTTTTGCAGAAATAAGAGAATTTTCAGGTGAACTTCATTACGAGATGGAGAAGGTGGTACTTATGGATGAATTACCAGAAAATTGGACTTATCCATTGATACAACCAAAGTTGATTGAAAAATATCTGCAAATACAAAAGCAATCTTATAGTCAGATACAGCAGACTGCAAAACAGACTATAGCATATATAAAAAAGATTATTAAGCCGGGTATGAAGTTATTTGATATTCGAAAACTATGTGAGGAAAAACTGATGTAGTTAGGTGCAGACTCTTTCTGGTATTGGGATGTTGGTGCATTTGTATTCGCAGGAGATGAAACAACGGTTTCCGTATCTGGAAAGCAATATGTAACTTCGGATAAAATTATAGAAAATAATGATATTATAACAATTGATTTAAGTCCACAGGTAGGTAATATCTGGGGAGATTATGCTAGAACTATTATTGTAGAAAATGGTGAGGTTGTAGATGATATAGAGTTAATTCAGAACCAAGAGTGGAAAAGTGGTTTGCAAATGGAAGATAAGCTACATGCAGAATTATTTCGTTTTGTTACAAAAGAAACCACTTTTGAAGAACTATATTATCATATGAATGAGTTCATAGTTGAAAACGGATTTGTGAATCTTGATTTTATGGGTAATCTAGGACATTCCATTGCGAAAGTTAAGAGTGACAGAATTTATATTGAAAAAGGAAATAAGGCGAAACTTGTAGCGATGAATTATTTTACTTTTGAGCCACATATAGCATTTCCTGATTCAAAATATGGGTATAAGAAAGAGAATATTTATTATTTTGATGAAGATGTGTTGGTAGAATTGTAAAAGGGGATATTTGCTAATTGTCTAGTGACAAAGAAAGTGTGTGCTTTGAATTCAGGAGGCAAAAACAATGGATTGGAATGAAGTTTTAAAAGATATTGTGTCAGGAACAATACTGCTTGCTATAGGTGGTATAGGCGGATGGTTTGGTGGTGTGATTAAAGGAAAAAAACAATCATCAATGGCTGTTGAACGCAAAAATCAAATATATCAGCCATTACTTGATGAAATTAAAACATATACAACTTTTGACTGGTCAATATTGATAAATATAAAAGCGGACATTTTAAAACAAGTAGTTTGTGAATCGTATAAATTTGGATTAAATGAAGAAATACAAAATAAGTGTAATTATTTGTATGAAGTTATACAAGAGTATAATAATATAAAACCTGTTGCAGTAGCTAATCAAATTATTGTAGATATTTTTACAGAAGCTTATGAAAAAATATATGGGAATATTGTTGATGGTATTGCTTATCATACTGACCGCGAAGGTAACGAATGGGAAGAGGAAGTACTAGTAGAATCGGTACAAATTATAAGAGAATTAAATCTTACTAAGGATATTGAGAACTTATTAAGAAATGAAGGTATGTATTCAAGTGAAGTTTGTGTTGATTATGAAAATGGATTATATGAGCCTATCTATCTAGAATTGAAGCGCATTTATGCATCAGCACTCCATGTCATTATAAATGGAAAGCCATGCAAGCATGCTCAGCCAGTAATAGAATTAAATATGTTACCAGAGGAATATATGGCGTATTATTATGATTTCTTTGATAGATATAATAATGATAAAAGGATAAAAAGGAAGTATGAATTAAGGGAGGAGATTATATATAGTAGCCAGTCTCTTGTAGAAGATATGAAGTCAATAATTGACAAAATTGTACGTATTTATGAAATTGAAGAAGTATAAAAGCGGACAGTGTTTTAGCAAAGAGAGAGGATGTCTGTATGCAATATGCAAGAAAATTGAGAAAAGGTGACAAAGTAGCAATTGTAAGCTTGTCGAGTGGAATGCTTGGTGAAGAATTTTGCAGTCATAATATTGATATTGGCGTAAAGAGATTAAAAGAATATGGTTTGGAGCCGGTATTTATGCCTAATGCTTTGAAGGGGATTGAATATTTGCAAACTCACCCACAAGCAAGGGCGAAAGACTTAAAAGATGCATTTCTGGATAATTCTATTGCAGGGATTATTTGTGCAATTGGTGGTGATGATACATACAGACTTTTGCCTTATCTAATGGAAGATGAAAAGTTTATAAAGGCGGTAGAGGAGCATCCAAAATTATTTACAGGATTCTCAGATACTACAATCAATCATTTGATGTTTTATAAACTGGGCTTGTCTACTTATTACGGACCAAACTTTATTTGTGATTTGGGAGAAATTGCAGATGAAATGTTACCATATACCCAAAGGGCATTTGAGAGTTATTTGGAAGGTAATGAATCTGATGAAATTATATCCAGTGATACTTGGTATGAAGAAAGAGAAGATTTTTCAAGAGCTGCAATAGGAACAAAAAGAAAAGCTCATAAGGAAGAACGTGGGTTTGAACTTCTCCAGGGAAGTGAAATTTTCCAAGGAGGATTATTAGGTGGATGTTTGGAAAGCCTTTATGATGTATTGACCAATAGCAGATATGAAGATGAAAAGGAAGTTTGTGAAAGATATGATTTGTTTCCAAATAAGGAAGAGTGGATTGGGAAAATTCTATTTATAGAAACCTGCGAAGAAAAACCGACTCCTGAATTGTTTGAAAGAGAAGTGTTATTACTGAAAGAAAAGGGAGTATTCGACGTGGTAAATGGTATATTAGTTGGAAAACCACAGGATGAAGCTTATTATCAGGAATATAAAGATATTCTTATTAGAGTGATAGACAATGAGAAACTTCCGATTGTTTATAATGTGAATTTCGGACATGCTATGCCACGATGTGCGTTACAGTATGGTGCTGTTGCAAAGGTAGATATGAAGCAGAAAAAGATTTATGTGAATAGGTAGGAGCGAATACTATGGCTGTATCATATAACAAATTATGGAAATTATTAGTGGATAAAAAAATGAGCAAATCTGATTTGCGTAAAAAGGCAGAAATTGCTCCTAACACGATGACAAAATTACGTCGTGATGAAGAAGTAAGTCTTACAATCTTAAGTAAGATATGTAAGACTCTAAGTGCAGATTTTGGCGATATTGTGGAATATGTACCGGATGCGGAAATTTGGGATTTGTATGATGAAAATAGGGAACTTCTTGGGAAGGACCATGTTAGAGGTGAGCAGTTACCAATAGACGGATATCATCTTGTGGTACATGTTTGGATTTGCAATTCAAAGGGAGAGTATCTGATTGCACAGCGCTCGGCAAACAGACCAACATTTCCCTTGGTGTGGGAATGTGTGGATGGTTCAGTGATAAAAGGGGAGGATAGTTTGCAAGGTGCACTTAGAGAAGTAAAAGAAGAAGTGGGGGTAGATTTATTACCGGAAAAAGGACATGTTATTTTGTCTGATATAAAGAAAATAGAGTTCGGTAAAGTAGTTAATAAAATTGTAGATGTTTGGTTGTTCGAGTATGATGGAGAGGTTGATTTGAGCAATGCTACAACAGATGAAGTGGCGCAAGTTGCGTGGATGAACAGAAGTCAAATAAAAGAATTATTTGATGCAAATATGTTTGTGGATACATTGGAGTATTTTTTTACGGAAGTGGATAAATAATAAGTTGTGACAACTTTAACGTTAGTAAGAAATGCCTTTTGACATAGAAAGAAATGTAGTAAATTTGCGAAAGGAGTTTGTTGAATATGAAAGATAATTCAAATTATGAAATTATTGAAAATGATGCTGAACTTGAAAAATTATGTACTGATTCAGTAGAATTAATAAATTACGCAAGAAATATTGTAGTAAAACATGTAAATATTGTACAGATAATGACTTACTATTCATTAGGTAGATGGATTGTGGAAACGCAACAAATGGGAGAAAAGCGAGCAAAGTATGGAAGTAAGGTTATTAAAACATTATCAGAAAAGCTTCAGAAAGAGTTTGGTAAGGGATTTTCAGAAGATACTTTAAAGAATGCCAGAAAATTTTATTTGACATATAAAGAACGAATAAACGAAACGGTGTTTAGCCTTTTTGCAATTGAAAAAAGTGAAACAGTGTTTAGCCTTTTTGAAAAAGAGCCACCTTTTATTGTTTCGTGGTCACATTATTTACAGTTAATGCGCATAGAAAATGAAGCTGAACGTAGTTTTTATGAAATTGAAGCGGCAAAAACAGGATGGGGAGTTCGTACTTTGCAGCGACAATATAATTCCAGTCTATATGAGCGTTTGGCGTTGAGCAGAGATAAAGAAGGTGTTTTACGCCTTGCAACAGAGGGGAATGTTATTACGAAGCCGGAAGATATTATAAAGCAACCTACAGTTTTGGAATTTCTGGGAATGGAAGAAAAAGCGAAGTATTCAGAAACAGACTTGGAAACAGCCCTTATTAATAAATTACAGAGATTTTTGTTGGAATTGGGAAAGGGGTATCTTTTCGAGGCAAGACAGAAACGGTTTACATATGATGAAGAAAATTTTTATGTGGATTTAGTATTTTATAATCGTCTGTTACGTTGTTATGTGTTGATAGACCTTAAAGTGGATAAACTGACTCATCAGGATATTGGACAGATGCAGATGTATGTTAATTATTATGATAGATATGAAAAATTAGAAGATGAAAATCCCACAATAGGTATTCTTCTGTGCAAAGAAAAGAATGATGCTTTAGTTGAGATTACTTTACCCAAAGATGCAAATATTTATGCATCAGAGTACAAATTATATTTGCCGGATAAGAAGTTGCTCCAACAGAAATTGAAGGAATGGATTGAAGAGGAAGAAGAATAAAAAATATAATTGTACACATAAAAGAAAGAGGTGTTTTTACAAATGTGGAAGGATAGCGAAACAGAAATTGACTATTTGGATTTTTCATACATTGTTGAAATTATGAAAGATACGATAAATGATGAAAATTTGTTGCCTTCGTGTATTGGTTTGTATGGAGACTGGGGAAGCGGAAAATCAAGTCTGATGCATATGTGTAAGAAACAATTAGAAGAGCAAAAGGATGGAACTGTATGTTTACTCTTTAATGGCTGGTTATATGAGAGCTATGATGATGCCAAAACTGCTATTTTAGCATCAATTTTAGATGGGATAAAAGAATGTCGTGAGTTGTCTGGTGCAGCAAAAATAACATTGAAAGCCTTGTATGATAGTATTGATAAATTTAAAGTTATAAAAGGTGGAATAAAATTTGGTATAGATATGGCGGTTACAGGCGGTCTCGGCGCAATAACCAATCTCGCAATAAAAGAAATTACAAAGAAAGCTAAAAAGGTTGCGGAAGATGTTGATGAAGAAACCATGCTTCAAGCAATAAAAGATAAATTGGACTATAAAGAAGTTCGTGAGGATATACGGGAGTTTAGAGAAAAGTTTGCAGAATTAATAGAAGAAGCAGGCATTAAAAAACTAGTAATATTTGTTGATGAGTTGGATAGATGCAATCCAGCTACCATATTAGATACATTAGAAGCAATGAGACTCTTCTTGTTTAGTGGAAATGTGTCTTTTGTTATAGGAGCTGATGAGAGACACGTTACATATGCAATTAGATCAAAATTTGATGATATTGAAGGTATTAATATGGATATTGGAAAAGAGTATCAAGAAAAGCTTATCCAGTATCCTATAAGAATACCATGTATGAATAAGGATGAAACAGAATTTTATATAATGTGCTTGTTATCGGAAAATGAATTGAATGAAACAGAATTTGATGGTTTGTTGAAATTTTTGCAAGCAAAGAGAAAACAGAATCCATTAGAGTTTTCTATAACGATGGAAATTCTTAAGGAGTATGATGAGAGAATCGCTACAAAATTAAATGATAGCTTAGTCTTATCGAAGCAACTATCGGGAATATTGACTCAAGGATTGAATGGCAATCCCCGTCAATGTAAACGTTTTCTAAATACACTGGATATGCGACAAAAGATGGCGAACTATAAGAATGTTACGTTGAAGAGCAATGTCTTGGCGAAAATAATGGAGGTTGAGTATTTTCAAACATCTTTATTTAGAAAAATGGTCAACTTACTAGGTGACAATATGCTAAAAACAGAATTAGAAGGCTTTGAAACAGACCAGGAAGACAAAATCAATGCATTGGATCCATGGAAAAATGAATTATGGGTTAAAAAATGGATGAAGGCGAAGCCAATGTTGTCAGAGGAAAAGTTAGAGAACTATTTTTACTTTATGCGAGCGTCTGCTAAAGATAATATATTTACAAGTGTTGAGAAAATGAGTGAAGAGGCAAAGAAAATATTCGAAGGAATCTCAAAACATTCGGACTTAGCATTTAATCAAGCTAAAATGGCTGTTGATAAAATTTCTGTCTTCGATCAACATCAAATTTTAGATGCTTTATATCAAGATGTGATTAGTGATGATAGTTATGAAAAGGAAAAAGTAAGATTTTTCTTGCTATGGGGTGCATTAAACGAGCAGTTGCAAGAGAATACAATTAAGTATTGTACAGATTTATCAGCACAGAAAATTTCTGTATCGCAGATTCCGTATTTCGAAGGTTTTTATGCTCAATGTAAAAATAAGGGAGCAATGAAGACTATACTTGAGCGATGGAAAAGCGAAAATACAACACTTAAAACAGCGATAGAGGATTTTCTATAGAAAGTACAGAGAGGTAATAAATTATGGGTACATCAAGCAGTCATTCAGGAAATAAAGATAATAAAGGACTTTTGCCGAGCGATTACAACGGGCAGCAATCTAAACCGGAGGTTAGTTGGCAGGCAACAAAAACGGGGTTTTCTAAATATATAAATGGTCACGGAGGCGGCGTGGCTAAAACTGCAAGAAATTATGTAAAAGCAGCAGGCGGTACTGCGGGTTTGATTAAAAGTTCCAAATCAGGAATTAGAGGTGCTGTAAATATTGGAAGGTTATTCTCGGATATTCAGCAACAAGGTTATCAGAAAACCTTTGATGATTTAGGAATAGAATATCAAGGCAAGAGTGCAAAAGAGATTTGCTCTGGCTTGGTAAATTATATTTCAGCTTCAGCGGATTCAAAGGAAGATTCGGTGGCAAGGATTGCAGCTGTAAATGCAATGTCGAAAATGTATGAGTATATGGAGAACAATAATCTGGAGCTACAGTCATTAGACAAAGTTGATAATGTTCTAATGGAACAGGTTCTTAGTACATATGTTGAATGTTATATTTGGGGAAGAATTTTAAATGATTTACAATATTGTCTAGAAAAATATTCTGATGATATTGACAGAACTATGAAAGTTGAGCAAGAAATGAAGGATTATGTTTCCAGTAAAGTTAGGACAACCTTTCAAATAAAAGAAATTAGAGACAAAATATTTGGGCACCACTCGATAGAAGATGGAATAGAAGCACTATATGAAAAATGCTATTCTGTATTGGAGGAGATGTAGTATGAAAATAGTTTGTAAACTTTCGGAAGATGGATTTGAAGTGGAAGAAAGCAAAATTATAAACTTAAATTGTAAAAAGGCATTCAAATATACATTTTGGAAACAAAATAATACTTATGCCGAATTCTACAAAGATGAAGCAATTGACATGTTATATTTATCGTTAGCTGTGTTTGCAGCAGACAGACTAATTCTTCGCGAAACAGGAGAAGATGCGTGGAGTAGGAAAATTGAGTTATATATGCCAGTTTTATGTGTTGATAAATGGAATGTTTGTCAATCATTAGTAGAAGAAATGTTGAATTTTCTTACAGGAGACAGGTGGAAAATTTGTTTTAGGGAAAGGAAATTGACGGAGATAGAAAAGAAAGCGAAGGAAAAGTGGGAAAAAGTAACTGAGAAGAATGTGAATATATCAAAAATCTGTATGTTTTCTGGTGGCTTGGATTCTTGTATAGGTGCATTGAATTTACTCTGTGATAAAGAGGATGCTTCTGATACGGTTTTTGTGAGCCATTATGGTGGAGGAAAAGGAACTGTAGAATATCAAGGAATGTTAAAAGATGCATTCATTAACCGGTTCAATGTAGATGAAAGCAATTTTGTTCAAAATTATGCAGCTATTGTTACAAAAAAGGGAGACAAAAAAGAAGATACTACACGTTCTCGTTCCTTTATGTTTTTTTCTCATGCCATTGCATATGCAAGTGCTATGGGCAAAGAGATAGAGCTAATAATACCAGAAAATGGATTGATCTCGTTAAATATTCCGTTGGCATATACAAGAACTGGAACAAGTAGTACAAGAACAACACATCCACATTATATGAAAATGCTACAGGAATTGATTGCAGAATTAGGTCTTCAAGTTAAAATCAAGAATCCATTTCAGTTTAAGACAAAAGGTGAGATGATTTTAGAATGTAAAGATAGAGATTTTTTACAAGAGATATTAGATAAAACTATGTCGTGTTCACATCCGGATGTTGGAAGGCATCAAGGCATGAAAACAACCATGCATTGCGGATATTGCTTACCATGTACTATAAGAAGAGCCGCTATTCTAAAGGGGAAATTACACGATACAAGCACATACTTTGATAGCAGATACAAGAAGCTTCCTGTCGCAAGACAAGCATATAGAACATATAAATGTGCATTTAATAATTTTGATGAGAATAATGCATTTTTGAGAATTCAAGAGTCAGGCCCCATTGGAGAAAACATAGAACAATTTGCAGATTTATATGTGCGTGGAATGAAAGAAATGAGAGAGTGTTTGGAGAAAATAAATGTTTGATTTTTACATGGATGCTCATATGCACTTTGATTTATATGATAATAGAAATGAAGTATTAAGATATGTTCAGCAAAAAGAGTCTTATACCATAGCAGTAACTAATTTGCCACAGCTCTTTGAAAAGTATAAGCATCAATATATGGGAAATAAGTATTTTCAATTAGCTTTAGGCTTTCATCCGGAATTGGTGTATCAATATAGCAATCAGCAGATGCTTTTTAAGGAACTGATAAATGAAACTAGATTTATTGGTGAAATCGGTTTGGATTATACAAAAAAGTCAAAAGAAGATGTAATGTGTCAAACGGAAATATTTGAAAAAATAATAAAGTGGTGTTCTGGGAAAAATAAAATATTAAGTGTTCACAGTCGGTCTGCTTCAAAGAAAGTAGTTGATATACTTAATGGTTTTGATGGAACTGTCATTTTGCACTGGTATTCTGGTGGAATAACTGATTTAAGGAGGGCAATAGAGCAAGGTTGCTATTTTTCTATTAATCATCAAATGTTGCAGAGTGTAAATGGAAGAAATATTGTTGGAAATATTCCGGTAGATAGAATTTTACTTGAAAGTGATGCTCCCTTCACAAAAGGGCTAAGTGAAAAATATACAATTGATTTTAATGATGTGATATATAAGTATATAGGTGAGTTGTATCATCAGGAACTTGATGTAGTAAAGAAAAGGATAAAGGCAAATTTTGTGGAAGTGTTAAAAAAGTAGTGGAATTGCATCTGGAGGTACAAATGGAACGAATATCATATTGGTTGCAAATAATTGTAGATTGTATGTTAAATAATAATTTGAGTATTGATAAAGCAACATTTTTTACAGTGATAATTGGTCAAATTACAATATATGGAATATTATTGACGTTTTATCAGTTTGTAGCATCATATCAAGGCGGTGAAAAAGCTGCAATTCGCTATTTAGGAATTAACATTACTGAGTATTTTGTAAAGAAAAAGATAAAAATTTTTAATAAAATCATCTCTAAGAAGATGTTTGGCGTGTTATTGATTTTGGAAATTCTTTATAAACCATTTATGACAATATACGGAGATACACTTGGTGCCTCAACGATTAGTATAATAAATTTTGTATGGTTTTCATTTGCTATTGGATATTTTATATTGTTCGTTGTGCTCTTCATACAATGCACAAAAAGTATATTAATGATAAAAATGAGTTCTGATGTAAAAAGAAATGGTTATATAATTAGTGAAATTAATAAAGAATTTCTGAAAAAGACAATGAAAGAACGAATAAGCAAAAATGCAATAGATTTGTTGAGACGAGACTTTGTAAATTTACATGATGCAATTCAAGAAGATGAAAATACCGAATTGCAAGGTAGATATAATCAATTGATTCATTTAATTTTTACAGATTATATTGGACGCAAACAATATGAAATTTCCAATATTAAAAAGAAAGGAAGAATATTAAGAAATCAAGTATCGTGGATATATAATTCGAATTGTGAAGTACATTTGTTGCAAGAAATTATAGATGAAATGTATTTTCAGTTGGATGAGCAAAATATAAGATCAATTTTGAATTTTCATATTGATTTAATTAGGCTGAATCTTATCAGGGCTGAATTGGCAGGATATAGTAAAGTAAGATTTAATAGGTATGATCACTTGGGCATGATGGTGGAGGGAAGAATATTTGATGTAAGTGAATGGAAAGATGTGACACTAAAAATATATCCAAAACTGTCTAATGAAAAGAAGCAAGAGTTAATTCGTTTTCTACAAAGAGATATAAATCAGGAGCAGGATTTTTATGAGCAGTATTGTAAAGAATGTATTACCGATATGATTAGAGTGGAGATTGATTGTATATTTTCAGGAAAAAGGGAACAAAAAGATTTTGTAAAAATATTTGGTCAAATAATAAAAGATAAACATTTTAATGATTTTTGTTCGCAAATAATAAGGGATAAAATTATTTATTATAATAGATTTGATGCAGGAGAAATCATAGGTCAGTTAAGTGAAAAGAATTGTACATATCTTTTTTCATATATAGTGTTGTATTATTCAATTTATAGATTTAGATTTGAGTGGGAATATATTAATATAAATGTATTGAGAACTCTGTGGAATCATCATGGTAGTATGCAAGATGACGCTGAAGAAGTGATAGAAAAAATAAAAAATTCGAATATAGGTCATCGTTTTGAGAAGGGAATGTATTTTAAATTTGTGGAGTATGTTAATGCTAGCATTGATAGCGGACTAATCGATATGGTTTATAATGATAAAATATTGGACGTATTTTATATCTGGGTTATAAAAATAAGTGTTATCAATGAAGACGATTCAATGTATTCGATATATCATGATAAATTTGATAGAGATACACAAATAACAATCATTAACGAATTATCAAAACATGATGAATTAATGGAATTCAATAGCATAGTTAAATGGGTGCAATGTATGAGATATAATAAATTTGCACAACAAAATTTATTTCCGGAAAAGTTGAATATTACACTAAGAGGCCTCTTGCTGACAAATGTAAATGCTGTAGTTGTTGCAAACTATACATATTTAAGCTGCTATATCAATGTAATTGGGACATATTTATTGATTAAACTACATGAATTGTCTGATAAGACTCAAAAACAGAAACGAATAAAAGAAATTGTAAAAAAAGCATTTACAGCTAGTAATATGAATATAGACGAATACATAAATATGATAGAAAAAGAATGTCGCATATGTAGGTGCGAAATTAATTATGTTCAAAAAGAGAAGATGAAAGAGTATTTGATGAAGACATTTTAGGAAAAACTGCGCACAAAAAGAATTATTGTGCACAGTTTAGAGAGATGAAAAGCAGTTAGTTAAATTCATTCATAGCATCCACATAATCCTGTAATCCGTTTTCTTTCATTGCCAGCTTAGCATACAGCAGAGGCGTTTCCTCTGCCAGCAAGTAAAGATATACGATATCATTCGGGTCATCAAAGATAACAGAGGAATTACATTCCTTGCAACAGATAACAAGAATTGCGTTCTCGCCGGTATTGATGATAACAGAGTCTGTATCAGGTTCATACATGCCAAACATGTAACAAGGGTTATTTTGTTTCATGGTGTTCTCCTTCCCACAGATACTTAGCACCATCAAGCAGATCAATGATGGCTGTAAGCATATTGTTATAGTTGGTCTGTAGTTCTTTGATTTCATCGCTTGTAGGGAGATTGTTTAAAGCTTGATGTTCACAGCATTTGGTAAATGTTTTCTGCATTTCAAGTAATTGCAGATATAATGCATTAACAGTCTGTACAAGAGGATATATGGTTTCTTTCTTGCCAACAACGCAGATGCGGTTATAGATGCAAGAACGGACAAAGTAATCTTTCTTTATCATGCCGCTGGCAAGAATGCGGGCTTCGATTTGCTTGCGTTCAGCATCGCTGATTCTAAAACTTATAGTTGGATGTTTATGTTGATTGCTCATAGAAAAGCTCCTTTCATAGTGGGCGTAGCAGCAGGCACAGTTAAGCACCCGCAAGCCAAATTTGATTATTCGTTTTTAGTAGTAAAAGTAGATTATATCTGCCATGGATTTCATAGAAGCAATAGTGAATCATTGCAACTAATTTGCTACTAAAGTTTTTGAAAACTATATGAAAAGAGTAACATTAGATGAAATAGCTGCGGTGGAATGCCGCATAAAATCAGCATTTTTGATTTGATGGTACTTCCCTTGGGAAGAGTTTGAATAACGGACAGAAATGCCGAAAGCTTGTATTTATGCGGGCTTCCGGCATTTGTTTTATCGAATGGCTCTACTATGGCTCTATTTGTGGGAACAATAATGATAATTAGAGGAAATTTAATAAGGAGCATTATATGACGAAAGTGAATTTTTATGATAGCATTGATGATTCAATGCTAAAGTTTGCAGTTATTATTGCAAAACATAATGGGAAATGGGTATTCTGCAAGCATAGAGAAAGAAGTACATGGGAAGTGCCGGGAGGACATAGAGAACAAGGTGAGGATATTCTTGAAACAGCAAAGAGAGAATTGTATGAGGAAACAGGAGCCATTAATTTTGAGATAAATCCGATATGTATTTATTCTGTGACGGCGCCAGACAACTTTGATGGGAAAGAAACCTTTGGAAAGTTATTTTTCGCGGAGATACATACGTTTGAAAAAGATTTACATAGTGAGATAGAGAAAATAGCAATTATGAATGAACTACCGCTTAATTGGACATATCCGGAAATTCAACCAAGACTGCTAGAAGAAGCGAGACAAAGAGGATTTTTGCCTAAGAAGGATGAAATAAAATGGTTGTTTTTTGATGTTGGTTCGACGTTGGTTGATGAAAGTAGCGTTTATGAAGATAGGATGAAAAAAATAGCTGAATTATCTAGTCTAACTCCGCAACAAATTTATGAACATGCGATATCATTATACAGGAGAAATAAAAAAGGTGATTTAGAGATAGCAAAACAATTGGGGATAGAACTACCTAAATGGGAATCACAATATGAAAAGCTGTATACAGATTCTGAAGATTGCCTGAAAAGGTTAAGCAGAAATTATGAAATTGGTATAATCGCAAACCAAGCATTAGGAATTTCTGAAAGATTAGAAAATCTCGGAGTGCGAAAATATATTGATTTAGTCATTGCATCAGCAGAAGAAGGTGTTTCAAAACCGGACAGACGTATATTTGAAATTGCTTTGGAAAGAAGTGGCTGTAAGCCGGAAAATGCTGTAATGATTGGTGACCGCATTGATAATGATATTGTACCAGCAAAACAGTTAGGAATGAAAACGATATGGATAAAACAGGGATTTGGAAGTTTGTGGACTGTAATGGACGAGAGTGAAAAAGCCGATATTGAAGTTAATAACTTATCTGACATTTTGAATTATCTATAGGAGGGAAAGTGAATGTTCAAGGTTGCCATACTACAAAAACGTGCCATTAATGCACAAATAGATAAGAATATTGAAACTATCATTATGGCAATGGAAGAGGCTTCGGAAAACCATGCAGATATTCTTTTGCTGCCGGAATGCTTTATTACAGGATACGATTTGCCTATGTCATATGAAAAAAGTATTTCCGATGATGATATGAGGATTACTAAAATATGTGAGTATGCTAAGAAATATAAAATAGGTGTAGTACTCACTGCATTTACAAAAGGTAGTAAGCAGCCGCAGAACTCAGCCTTTGTTATCAATAAATCGGGTGATATTTTGATGAAATATTCTAAGGTGCATACATGTGATTTTGCAGATGAAAGAAATGTTGAATCGGGGAAAGAGTTTAGGGTATGTGACTTTGAAGGAATAAAATTAGGTATTATGATTTGTTATGACAGAGAATACCCGGAAAGTGCAAGAATACTTATGTTAAAAGGAGCAGAAGTTATTCTTGTACCAAATGATTGCGGTTCTATGCAACCAAGAATCAGAGCACTTTCCACAAGAGCTTATGAAAACATGATTGCAGTTGCTATGGCAAATCCGAATGGAGATAATGCTGGATGTTCCTGCGCATATAGTCCAATTTGCTGGGATAGAAACGGAAAATGTGTTGATAACACAGTTTTGCTGGCTGATGATAAAAACGAGGGGATTTTTTATGCGGAGTTTGATATGGAAGCTATTAGAGAATACAGGAATCGGGAAATGTTAGGAAACACATTTCGTAAGGTAGAATCATATAGTCGGTTGTTAAGTAAAGAAATCAAGGAACCATTTATAAGGGATGGGCAGAATAGATAAGCCAAGGGGAGAGTGCTTTAGGTCAGTAGAGTTAAAAAGAGGAAGTGTGTGTGTTGACAAGAATGTAACAGAGATGTGTGGAAGTCAGGAGAAGGTAAAACTGAATTGATTAAAGGCACAAATTTGGTTTAAGTAACTCTTATAATGAAGATAGGGAATGTCATAGAAATTCTGAGAAAAATCAAGTGGCTAAAATCAGATTATTCTAAGAAAAAGCTTTCTAAAAATAGACGCTTAAAGAGCCTTCTGAAAAACGAATATTTCAGAGTTAGTCTCAACGAAGTCTAATGAGATTTGAGACTTGATGAGACTACATAATATGGCAGAAATGCGATAAAATCGGCATTGGTGGTTGAATTGTATGAGTACGGTCTCAAGTCAGTCTCATTTTTGACACTGTTTGTTGAGACTAACATGAGACTGAGGAGGTTCAAAATCATGGACATAAGCAAAAAGGATTGGAAATTATTTCGAGAAAGATTATCAGGCTGGCAGGAAAATTATATGGAAGGTCTTGTTAA
>ERZ772954.881-NODE-881-length-26534-cov-5.212168_pt1 | contig 26534 bp, 20 predicted proteins | sample MGYA00580684_ERZ772954 | MGnify/ENA primary metagenome ERZ772954 (study PRJEB29015, sample SAMEA2737654) | human gut metagenome | biome: human gut; feature: human-associated habitat; material: faeces | place: China | collected 2012 ...
CGATATCAGAATTTTCATAGGCAATGGCAATCGCATCATATTCAAATCCCTGATAACTTCCATAGGCCTTGGGAGTTGCAAAAACAAGCAGCTGGGCTTTTCCAGGAACTGCTACATTTGTTATCACATCACTTCCCTGTCGGAGCTCCTCTTCCATATTTCCCTGTAATCCAAGATACCCTGTTTCACCTGTTACCTTCTTATAGTTTCCGTCAGCTGACAGAAAAAAGAATTCTAAAAAGCCGGCATCTTCCTGTGCTTTCTCTATATAATCACGAATTTCGTCTTCATTGGAGGTGTTCTGCAGATTCTCTCCCCACATATGAAGATAGGTCAGATTCTTGTCTGTCAGTTCCCGCAGCATATTATCAGACTGATGAAAAATCTCTGTCAGATGAGACACACTTTCCTCATATACCGTTTTCGACACAAATTTAAAATATCGGGAAACCGTCAATACGATTCCAAGAAAAACAGCTATAACGACAGCTGCCTTGAATTGTTTTCTATTGACAAGTTTCTTTTTGTCTGTATTATGATTCTTAATATCCATTTTTCTCACCTCAGAGCCACATAGTCTTCAGGCTCTGCAAGAACGGCATCACCATCTGAAATATATCCTGTCCATGTATCATCCACAGAGGTATTCCCTCCATCAAACACAATATTATCATCTGCCGGATAAGCCTCCATGTGTTTTGGTATCGCAAGACAGGTTACCGTGAAAGTATCATTATCCTGAATTTGTTTTCCGTCCTTTGTAACTTTGCTCAATGTATAATCATCATCTGTTTCTTTGACTTCTACAGAAATACCACTGAGCACAGGCAGAGAGCCTCGGTTAAACGGAGTAAATCCGCCCTCATAGCCTTCTACAAAGTTTTTAACTGCCTCTTTCAGTTCGGCTCCGCTCATTTTGCTGCTGTAAGCTGAAAGTTCGTTCGGCATGATCATATCGCCCGCCATTTTTTCAGTATAGCCGGCTTTCAGCACGTTTCCCGTAAAGCTGTTTCCGGTTGCGATCAGCACATCTGACCCATAAATACCGCGCAGCGTGTTTGCCATAACAGAATATGCAGCATTTCCTCCACTACTATGGAAACGGTTTGAATAAGACTTCTGTGAATCCAAGACTACTTTTTCAGAAGTGGATTTCTCCTCAAGAAGCTGAGAATCAAATGACTGATAAGCCTGCCCTGCATCGTATTCTCCTGCGATCATCTTAGATACTACATCCTTGGAAATAGAGAAGAAGTCATTTGACGCAATACGGATATACATGTGATTTTCTTCGATCACAGGTTTCACATCTTTCAGATATTCTGTAAGATGGATATCCACATCCTGACTGTAGCTTAATATATCCTGGCCCTCATAAACGATCTGGTTCTGTGCATCCTCTGAAAGCATTGTATTCAGCACCTTCATTGCCTTCTGCCGGCGCGTTTCATCCTGTGTCAGATCACGGTTTAATGCCACCTGGAAATAGGGTGTAGTCATCAGCCACTTTTCGCCGTTCTCTTGAAAAAATGGCAGAAATGTTGTGTTGATCCCCTGATTCTGAAATATTTTTACACCTGAAGAACTGCCAAAATACATGGCAACCTTACCGTTTTTGTACAATTCAGTCACATCATCATAATTCATATCCAGATCATCCCGGCTCAATCCTGTATCCTTTATGAATTGCTCCATACGTTCAAAGGCCTCCGGCCAGACTGTACTGTCCAGACCTTCTCTCTTTGTATTTTCCGGATCACTGTAGATGGTACGCCATTTGCGTCCGGCTGCCGAAGAAAGCTCTGATGCAGACAGTCCCTGGAGCGTTTCCATACATGTATAATCATAATAATAGTCTGCCGCAAAACCACGGATACCTGCTTTTTTAAATTCCCTGCATGCAGAAATAAAGCTTTCGTAATCTGTCGGCAAAGGAATATCATACTTTTCAAAAAGATCCCTGTTCACTACAAAGCCATGGGCATCTGCACACACAGGAAGCCAGTTTACGCTGCCATCCCGGTTCGTAAAACTGTTAATGTATGTATTATAGACAGCACCTGCCTCATTGGTTGTGGAAAGATCCATCAGGCTGTCTTTAAGGGGGCTTGCATCATGGAGTGAAAACCGGCAGCAGGTTATAATATCCGGCAATCCACCGTTTTCATTCAGAAACCGGTAGAAATCCAGGTCATTATTACCTACCACAAATTCAATATTAATATCCGGAAGATGTTTCTGGATGTATGGGGCATATTTTTCATACAGCTGTGTGGTCCACAAATATACTGTGATCGTTTCTGCATCTTCTTTTTCTGCACTCTTTCTGCCACAGCCTGACAGAAGTGATATAACTGTCACCATCACAAAAAGTACAGAAAACAACCTATTCCATTTTTTCTTTTTCATTACGGATCCCCCCTAAATTGTTTCCCACCAATCTGCTGATCACTTTTACCAGTAATTTCACATCAACAGGCTTAGCAACATGTTCATTCATCCCTGCTTCTTTTGCCCTTATTCTGTCCTCCGTGAACGCATTTGCTGTCATTGCAATGATCGGTATTTTCTTTGCATCCTCTCTGTCCAGAGACCTGATCATCTTTGTAGCTTCATAACCATTCATGACCGGCATCATAATATCCATAAGGATGGCATCAAATCCACCAGGTCTGCTTTTTTCGAATATCTCAACCGCTTCCTGTCCATTCCATGCTTTCGTCACCTGGGCGCCCTCATTCTGGAGCAAAAATTCAGCAATTTCCATATTCAGCTCATTATCTTCTACCAGAAGGATATTCAGATCCTTTATGGATCTTTCCGATACATTCTTCTGTTCTTTATGTTTATCCGTATCCAGGTCTATTTTAAATGGGATCCGGAGCACAAAGGTCGTACCTTTGTCCCTCTCGCTTTCAAAGGTGATCGTTCCGCCCATTTTTTCTGCCAGGTTCTTGGTGATGGTCATCCCTAAACCTGTTCCCCCAAATTTAGAAGCTCCGCCCTTTTGCTCCCTGGCAAAGGATTCAAAAACATGCTCTTTAAATTCGCTACTCATGCCAATACCTGTATCCCGGCATGTAAATTCCAGCATTGTACTTTCTGTACTGTGTGACGGGATTTCTTTGCAGCTTAGATCTATACTGCCATAATCCTTATTGTATTTCACAGCATTACTCAGGATATTCATCAGCATACGCTTCAGATAAAGGGAGCTTCCCAGTAATCTCCGGTGCTCGATCTCTATTGTCTGTTCAACCTTTATTCCCCTTTCTTCTGCCAGTCTGCTAACTAGATCCATTACATCATTTATTGTCTTATAAACATCAAAAGGCTTTTCTTCCAGCAAAATTTCTCCTGATTCCAGCTTGCTCATATCAAGAACTTCATTGATCAGCTCTAAAAGAATATTTGAAGCTTCACGGATCTTTTTCCTGCAATCTGCCTGTTTCTGCAGATCATTGCTGTAATGATCCCCCACATCGACCATTCCGCAGATCCCATTGATCGGTGTACGGATATCATGACTCATCCTCTGGAGAAATTCTGTCTTCGCCCGATTGGCCGCCTCTGCCTTTTTAGCTTCTTCCAGAAGTTTTCTCTGATACTCCTGTTCTCTTTCCTTTTCTATTTTAATGCTGTTCTCCCTGGATTTTTTAAGAAGCAGCCATACCAGTGTCACCACCACCATATAAATAAACATGACCATTATCACATTTTGGGGCAACGTATGAAATACGGTACGCTCCGGAATATATGCATAAATGTAATAATCCCTTTGTTTCATCATCAGTCCATAATAGGAATCGTTATCCACATTTAAATGCAATAAATGTCTGCTGTCTGCATTTTTCTTTAAAGCCTGGATTACCTCCTGTTTTTTCGCATTTTGACCGATAAGGCTGATATCGTTGGAAGCAATGACCACACCATTATCCACGATCATGATCGTTCCGTCACTAAAGGGCTGATATCCATTTAACAGGCTTTGTATGGTCAGCTTATAATTTTGTAAAAACTCAGCAGATGTGTAATAATAAGTAATTACAATACCAGGTTCATCTCTCCTGGCACAGGCAGCTACATCTATATGCCCTCCATCATCACAGCTGATCTGCTGGGAATACACCTTTTCCTCATGATCTGCTATATCCAGTATAGTTTCTTTATTAACATGTTCCTGTATTTTTGCAAAACGGCTTCTATCCCCACTCCCGCTTTCACTATATTCACCTACCGTGTTTCCATTTGCATCCAGTACGATAGCACCTGTCAGCCATAACTGGTCTGTACATTCTTCTAAAAGCTGATCGTTAAATTCTCTTCCGTCCTGTGTTTTTGCATCTATGACAACACTGACCTGTCTTGCACTTTCAATCGCACGTATCAGGCATTTACATTCTGACACCTCATTATAACGTGTATACACAGAACATTGTACCTTCACATAATTTACTATATTCAAAAGCCGGGATTCCTCATGGGCTTTACTAAAATAGAAAAAATACAGAACTGTAAAACAGGTCAGGCATATACCCAGAACTGCACTGACAGTCCAGAATTTCATTTTTATCCAGTCCTGTTTATTCTTCTCCAATTTTATCTACCTCCAGATATTTCTCCGGATCATCAAGATACTTCCCGATGATTTTTGCAGCTGTTCCATCTTCTTTCATGCCAGCTAATGTCTGTTCTACTTTCTGACAAATACCTCTGGTATCAGCCTTTGCAAAAGCAACTCCCAGCCCCACTGTCATAAGTGGTTCATCCAGGATACGCAGTTCCATATTATAATCCTTCATATATTGGATAATAGATTCCTCGTGGGCTCCCACAGCATCAACATAGCCTTTTCCTAAAAAAGTATATATCAATTCCCTGTTTTCCAGACTGATCAGATTACCCAGCTTAGGAATCCTTTCATCTGTCCGATGCAGAAATATCTCTTCCGGTTTTGTTGTTGACTGGACAGCAAGTTTTTTTCCCTTCAGATCACTTAATTTATAGATATCACTGCCAGGATTGACTGCAACAACCTGCCTGCTTATCATATACGGACCTGCCCACTGATAATCATCCAGTCGTCCTTTCATGGAAAAACAGCCCATAATACAGTCTATTTCTCCATTTTCTAACAGTTTCTTTTTCTGTTCCCAGCTGATTGGAATGATCTCTATCTTATATCCCATTCTTCCAAATGCTTCCGTCGCCAGATCAACATCTATTCCCGTCGGCATACCATCCTCATTTAGAAAATTATAGGGAGGATAATTATCACTTCCGATTTTTATAACCGGTTTTTCCGTTGTGTCCGTTATTTTATCTGTCTTATTGCATCCTGTGAGAGCTGTCATTAATACTGCCATTAATATAAGAAATATCAATCCAACCGTAACTTTTTTCCCTTTTTTCACCTTACAAACCTCATTTCCATATCCTGTCGGCACAATTTACTAATCGGTATTTGTGCCCCCCCAACCACTGATTTTTATGCTTTTTATAGTCTTTTTCAGCACCTCCATCTCAACTGGCTTTGAAATATGGGCATTCATGCTCTTCCAATAAAGTCTTATTATAAGTGATGCCTATGCAGCTAACATATTCTGTAAGTAAGCTGTTTTATTTGCACCAGATCCATTTTTATCTGCACAGCCGGTAAGACAAAACAATACAGCTGCAACAGATACCCCCAGTATTTTTCTTAATTTCATAATTTTACTTTTCCTGTCTTCTCCTGTTTTCTTCTGCTGACCATTCTAGTTGTCTCAAAATTCAGAAAACTGATTTTATTATACGCCCACGCCCCATCGTACACAAGAAAAATATCACTTCTTTGCTGTTTAAAATCGAAAAAAGCACCTGCCACGATTCAGTAGCCCAGTGCTTTTGGGGTATAAGATCCAGAAAAGGACACTCATCCTGAATTATTCATAGAGCAATTTCTAATCTAAAGACTGCTCTGCGAATCCCAAAATGATCCGTTGCAGCCATAACTTTTTCAAAACCAGCCGAAAAAGGGTATAAAATCCCTATGCTCAGTTTTGAAACAATTATTGGGCTGTCGTGGTTCGTTAATAGTTGTTATTCCAGCTGTACATTTAGCTTTCCTATTGATGAAAGAGTATCATAGAATTCTTCCTTATAAGGGCAGCTACTGCACAGCTTGAATATGATATATCTTGCTGAATGCACTGCCCTTGCGGCAATCTTCAGCAACTTTAAACCTATGGTATCAATACGTTGTTTCCGCATTTTTGCAGATAATACCAGTCGTCTAAACCAGTTAAATATGTTATACGCAAGAGCATGTACCTGAACCCTGTTTGCATTTACAATCCGGTTATGGCTGCTTACAGCAGCAAAATCAAAACCAGACTTGCTTTCTTTAATGAAGATTTCTTCTTGTTCGAGACATAATAATAATCCTTCTTTCTGTAGTGTTTACAGTATATCAGATTCATTAAGAAATGTCTCTTGAAGTGTCTTAAATTACGATACCATTATAAAGTGAATCTCTGGATTTTTTACAAAATAAGTATAAAAATAGAAAAGATTCTGTATCTTCTCTTTTAGATGACACTGAGATAACTGATAAAATTCAAATGTTGAAATCGGTTCAAGAGCATATTCTGGAAAGAGTAAAAAAAGAACTTGAAGATAAAGAAAAACAAATAGATGAAATAAGTCAAAAAGTAAATGGGATAAAACGTCAGACAGATCATATTGTTATGAATGCGGAACTGCCTGGGGAAAACATACGATTATTTAATGAAGTTGAATATGAATTTGATGTCATAAAATTAGATCAGGGCGTTACATATGAAACCGTTATTCAACAGCTTAAACAAATTGAGGGATTCATAGAAAATTATGATGAATACCTTCGATACAAAGATAATGCTATTATAAAGGAGTTGAAAGAATCACCGAAACGGTTATATATGGCATTGTTTTATCGACAAGAGATTGAATTACTTAATAAAAAAGAAAGTCTCATAAAAGAGTTAAATAAGAGCAAAGAATTATTGAAGAATTATAGCAATAATGTCTGGTCAGTAGATGAAACATTGTTCAATAAAATTAAAATAAAACCAGAAATTATAATCCAAATAAAAACATTATTATTGAACCAGAAAAAAGAACAAAATCAACTGGATGATGCGGATAAAGTTCTGGCACAGATGACAAAGGCAAGAAGGGGACTTATTAAAGAATTTTATAATGCTACGGAGTCAGGAAAGTTTGAAAAGAACAAATGCCCATTATGTGGAACAGCTTTTACAGATATAAATTCAGCTATTACAGAGACGGAACAATTTATAAAAAATATTCATACAGATGGGATAAAAATAATAGAAGACATTGAAACACAAATAACAAATTTATTTCAAAAAGAAATTATTCCTGTGTTGAAAGTGTTTCTTGAAGAAAATACAATACTAATAAAAATGGATGATACTTTATCTGGGTGTAAGGCTCTATCGGTGGATAAATTACAGCAGTTGTTGGACAAGGTAAAAATATCAGAGTTTAAATCTCAAGGAATAGAAAAATTTGATATTGAAGAATTTTCTCAACAATATGAAAGCTTATTGAAAGAACTTCAAGAGAAAGAAGTTCCAAATAAAATTATTTTTCAAGAAAAGCAGGTTGAATTGTATAAATCTATTCATAACACCTATTATCATAATGAAAAACCTTATCACACAGTAGGAGAGTTACAAAGCAAGGAACAATATGTTGCGAAGTTATTTAATGATAATCTTTCTTTGCAACTTTCAACGGAGGAGACCAGATTAAAAGAACTAAAAAGAGATTATGAAAAATACAAAAAGAAAACTGAAGACATGACAGATGCAGTAAAAATATTGATTAGTAAATATGAAGATGCGAATAAAGAATATCAAACACAACTTCTCAATGCAATTAAAATTCCGCTAATGGTGTATAGCGGAAGGATTATACAAAATTATCCGCTGGGTTTGGGAATTAGAGCAATCATTAAAACTAATCAGTTAGTATTTGAAGCAGCGTCTAAGAGCGGAAGTGATGTTTATAATATTTTGAGTACAGGACAATTGAATGGTCTTTCAATTGCGCTTTTACTTTCAATAAAAAATGTGTATGGTGATACGAAAGGGTTAAACATTTTACTGATAGATGATCCACTTCAAACAATTGATGATATTAGTGCAATTTCGCTTGCAGATCTGTTGACACAGCAGGGAATAGGACAAATTGTATTGTCTACACATGAGGAGGCAAAAGCAGCATTGCTGCGATATAAATTTAAACATGCAGGAATGAGTGTTCGGGAACAGAACATGCAAGCACTCTACATGAAAACAGTGACAGAAGAATAGAAAGAGAGAGGAAAGCTAGTAGTGAAGGGGTGAGACTTTACTACTAGCCTTTTTTATGGAAAATAACACACAGTACACAAATGTATATACTGTTAAAGCCCCTGTTTTCAAGGCATAAGGGAATAGGGGTACAGTTTACAGATGAACCTACAGGAAATCTGGACAGCAAGACGAGCCAGGATGTACTGGAATTAGTTCAAAGCACGAGTAGAAAATTTGAGCAAAGTGTTGTGATGATTACTCATAACGAGCACATTGCAAATTTAGCAGAACGAATAGTGAGGATTGAAGACGGAAAATTTTTGAAAACTGGAGCTGGTGAAGATGAGAAAATCAGGGAATAAAAAAGTAATAAAAAATATTGCACAGAGGAATCTTCAGTCTGAAAAACGAAGAAATGTTATGTTAGTGATTTCTATAGCTCTAGCATCATTTTTGATATGTTTTTCAGGACTAATTGCGACTTCACTGATGGAAGTACAAAAAAAACAAATTCAGGATACATACGAAGCAGTATATATGAATGTTTCAGAAGAAAAGCTGTTAAAGCTAAAAGAAGAAACGGGATTTGAAAGAGTAGGACAATACTACGTTGTTGGGGATATACCGTCTGAAAAAACATATACAGCAGCTTTTTTTTACATGGATCAGTCAATGCTCTATATGATGAGAAATCAGATGAGTTTATCTAGCGGAGAACTTCCAGAAGAAGAAACTCAGATTGTTGTATGTAAAAAATGGTTGGACAAATATGGGAAAGATAAAAAGGTAGGAGATAAGATTACTTTAAACACGAAACAACTATCGGGAAACTATACGATTTCAGGGATTCTTGATATGAAGACTAGTGGAGAAACATTTCCATTTTTAATATCTTGGGAAAAACTGAAAAATTATGAAAACTATAATGAAGATTCCAACATGGTTTATGTGCATGTGAAGGAAAAGAATGCTGAAGATATAAAGAAATATTGCAGAGAAATTGGTGAAAAAAATAATTTACCTGTAGCATTTAACAATCAATATTTTCGGTACGTTAATCAAGTGATTTCAGCAGATCAATTAGGTATCTTAGGAATATTAATTGGACTTGTTTTGATAGGAAGCTATACTGTTATAAAAAGTATTTTCCAAATTTCTATAATTAATAAAATACAAAATTACGGACGACTTAGAACAATAGGAACGACACAAAAGCAGATAAAAAAGATTGTAAAAAAGGAAGGAAGATATTTAGGTATTAGAGGGATACTGACAGGTATTTCATTAGCAATACTTTGTTCAGCGATAATACTAGCAAAAGGAATTAATATTAGGAATTATATCGTATGTGCAATGATAACCGTAGTTATCTGTAGCATTATTGTCAGTATATCTATAAATAAACCAATTAAAATAGCAATGAAGGTCTCACCGATGGAATCTGTGAGGATGACAGCAATTAGTAATATAAAAATATCAGCACAAGGAAAAAATAGAAAACTTACGCCAATATCTTTGGGAATAATGAATTTTAAGAGAGAACCAAAAAAAGTATGGAACATTGTTATATCATTAAGCCTTGGAGGAATCATTCTGCTAACGATATCTTCAGCTTTACTTTTACAGTCGCCGGTAAAGATGGCACAACACTTTTTTGGTGATGCTGATTATAAAATATATATAAATTCAGATAAGGAACCTACAGAACTATTATATTCCGGGAATCCCCTTAATACTAGTTTGAAAGAAGAAATTGGTAGCATTCCAGGCATAAATGAGATACAAACATTAAGAAAATCAGCAACTTTTACCTTCAAATATAAGGAATATGGAGGAAGAGGAATGTGTGATATGATTACAACGCAAAATAAGAAAGAAATTGAAGATTCATTAATTGCAGGGCGAATGCCTGAAAATTCCCATGAAATATTAGTGAAAGATGATTACAAAGATTTTGGGGAAGAAGTAAAGGTAGGAATGCAGTTTGAGATTTCGTTAGGAAGAGAAAAAATACCAGTAACGGTATCAGGAATTTTCCAATCAACTAAAGTTGCATCTGCACAAGGAAATGGGCGTGCAGGATTTGATGCTGCGATGATGTGTATGACGGAAGATGCTTTTAAAGAATTATTGCCTGGAATAAATAATTTTGATTTCACATGGGTAATAAACATTGATCCAAAGGAACAGAGCAGTGTTGATGAAAATCTTCGAAATATGATTTCACAAAACGAAGATATTGCAATCGAAAGCTTTAGCGAAAATGTGAATGGATATGAGAAAGATAATACAATATATTTCATATTGCAGATAATTTCAATTCTAATTTTCCTTTTTGGTGTAATCAATTTGATTAACACAACACTGTCCAATCAATTATTTAGAAGACGTGAATATAGTGTTTTACGGTCTATAGGGTTGACAGAAAAACAACTTTATAAAGTTATTATTTGTGAAGGTATGTGTTATTCTATTTTAAGCATTTGCGTAACACTGCTAATTGGAACTCCTATTGCACTGCTAATTTGTCGTCAAATGAGTATAGGCAGTTATGGGAAGGTGGTAGAATATTCATTTCCGTTTTTTTATATGGGTGTATACGTATTGGTACTCCTGTTAATACAGGTTATATTATCTATTTACCAAATAAGAGAGCAGAAGAAAACATCAATCATTGATCAGCTAAGAATGGAATAGTTATCCAAATAGAAAGAAAAAAATGCAATCTGCACATAAAATATGGAAATGAAATTTTAAAATAGTATACTGATGTTATCAAAAAATATTAATAGGAAGGAGGGAAGTCGGATAAAGGAACGGAGAGAAGACCAAGAGGCAAGAGAACTCCTTATTGCAGAAGTAAGCATTTATACGGATGATTGTGGAGAGATTCAGTTTCATTGTTTAAATGATTGCTTGGGCGGAGGGGCTTGGCTCAATATTGAATACTAATAACAACTGAATAAATTTAGACAGAAAGGGAAAAAGACATGGAAAACGAGAGAAAAGCAAAAAATTATGAAATAGAGATAGAAGAAGTGAATGTGTATACAGATGATTGTGGCACAACAAGAAAAGAGTGTGTAACAGATTGTTTTATGACGACTTGTTTAATTACTTGTGCAGAATAGATGGTGCGATAGGGAATGAGCAGCGTTATCTGTAATGGATTATGCTGCTCATTTAATATGTAATCCACATATATCCAATCCCATATATTATCTTAATATAATGATGCCTTTCGGTATCAATTCTTTGCCGTATACGGCAGATCATACTATTGAGAGAAGTTTCTTCTACATAATTCCCATTTCGATCCCATAGAGAATATAAAAGATGTTGTCTGGTTAAAACGGTGTTTGGATTTAAAGAAAGCAGTTTGAGTAGTTTGAATTCCGATGGAGTAAAAGAAGTAGCAGCACCTTCAATCACTGCGGTCAAGGAGTCAAAATTTAAAGTTATGTGGCTGTCTTCATACTTTGAGGCTAGATGATAATTGGTAAATAATATATCCAATTTTTTCAGTAAGAGTGCTGGTGATGAGAGGGAAGAATATAAATGGTCATCGGCACCGGATTCATAGAAATCCAAAATAATTTGTTCTGGAATATTGGTAGGGCATAAAAACAGAACAATGATGTTTGGATAGCATTGTTTTGCAGTTTTACTTATGGTAAGACTGTAGTTATGTAAAAGTGTGAAATCCAAGATCAAAGCATTATAAGAGTTAAATGGTATGCTGCCGATTTGTTTTGGTACGGTGGAAATAAAATCGGTATCATAATTTTGCTTTAAGATATTCTCCAGATTTATCCCCAAGACGGACGGGTTGCCAATCAATAATAGTTTTTTCATAAGCATTTCTCCTCCCCTATAAGCACTAGTATATTTAAAAGAAAAGAAATTGTAATATTGTTTGTATAGATTGACTTTTTTTCGGTATAGATGTAAGGAAATGATGATAGTAATACTACGATATACTATGATACATAGTAGTAATACTCTTAAATGAAGTAAAATACGGGTGTATTTAAGTGTAAAATGAGTGTATCGGGAGGTGTACGCTTGTGAATCGAATATCTGAATTAAGAAAAAAATTAGGCCTGACTCAGACGAGATTAGGGGAAGAAATAGGAGTCAGTCAGCAGACAATTAGTAAGTATGAAAATGTAGACGAGAATATTTCTGGTGATATGTTGCTTGCATTATCCAAATTCTTTAAAGTCCCAGTTGATTATATATTGAGAAAAGATGAAGAAGAACAGCAGAGAGAACAGGATAATAAAAGAGAAATTATGGAGTTGTATAGAGATATGGACCAGTACAATAGAGATACCTGGATTATTATAGGAAAGCGTTTATTGGGCGGTCAGTTACACAAATACAATGAAGATAGTATCATAGAAAAAAGGCTAAAGGAATAATTTAATAAGATTTCTGCAATAATTCGGCTGTATACTTAAAGTATAACCTATAAATGAGCAAGTTCGTGATTTTGCATAAAAAGAAAGACACCTTAAATCGTTTGTGTTGTATAATGAAAGTAACCAAACAAACATTGCAACATTTACGAAAGAAGGTGCCTCTCGCAAATACTATACATCATTCTACATTCATATACAACCATTTGAAGAAATTAAATTTATGCAACTATTTCTTGCTGCTCTTGACAAAATAATTTTTAGAGATTATAATTATAACAGCGTTATATATCACTGTTATATAGGAGGTGTGCAAAATTAACGGAAATGGAACGACTTTAGAAAATATCCACCGGGCAGCGAAAGCAGAATTTTTAGAAAAAGGATATAAAGACGCTTCCCTGCGGAATATTGTGAAATCCGTGGGAATGACTACCGGAGCCTTTTACGGATATTACAAAAGCAAAGAAGAACTTTTTGAAGCCATTGTTGGTGAACATTATGAATATATTCGTAACCGTTTTATAAAGGCACAGCAGGAGTTCGCCGAACTACCAGCTGCCCAGCAGCCGGAAGTCATGAGTGATATTTCGGGAATCTGCATGTACGATATTCTCTATTATGCGTACGAACATTTAGAGGAATGTAAACTGATCCTCTGCTGTTCGGAAGGGACAAAATTTGCCGGGCTAATTGATGAAATGGTGGAGATTGAGGTAGATGGGACGCATGCCTATCAGGATGTCTTAAGGCAGCTTGGACGGCCCTCTCCGCATATCGATCCTTCGCTGGAGCATATTCTGATCACCGGAATGCTTCATACTTTTTTTGAATTGATCATCCACGAAATGCCGCTCAAAGATGCCGAAAACTACGTTAGAGAAATGCGCGCCTTTTATACAGCGGGATGGATGAAAATTATGGGGCAGTAATGCCTTATAATTTTTGTCTGTAAGTTAGCTATAGCTAACATAAATTCGGATATTGAAGAACATAGACGTGTTCTCTTTATCATAAACACAAAGAAAAGGAGGAATTTTTTTGAAAAAACAATCCAATTTATCACGCCTGCTGGAAATTGCAGGCAGCCATAAGTACCTGACCTATGCTTCCTGGGTGCTTTCTGCAATCAGTGCCCTGATTGCTCTGGTGCCATTCTATTACATCTGGAAAATGATCAAGGAAGTACTGGAGGTGGCACCAGATTTTGGCCAGGCACAGAACCTGACTGGCAATGGCTGGATGGCAGTATTGTTTGCTGTCCTGGCGGTGCTTGTCTACATAGCCGGGCTTATGTGTTCCCATTTAGGGGCATTTCGTATTGCCACAAACCTGCGTATCCAGACCATGGAGCATATTGTTAAGCTTCCTCTTGGATTTGCCGAGAGTTTTGGCAGCGGAAAACTGCGCAAAATCGTCAACGAATCCAGTGCAGCCACCGAAAACTATCTCGCTCATCAGCTTCCCGACAGAGCCAATGCCATTGCAACCCCCTGCGGTCTTTTGGTGCTGTTGTTCGTGTTTGACTGGAGACTGGGGCTGTTGAGCCTTGTTCCGGTTGTGCTGGGCTTTCTGATTATGATGGCAATGACCGGAAAGCAGATGCAGGAAAAGATGAAAGAATACCAGAATGCGCTGGATGATATGTCCAACGAAGCGGTAGAGTATGTCCGCGGTATTCCGGTGGTAAAAACATTTGGCCAGACGATCTTTTCCTTTAAGAAGTTTAAAGACTCCATTGACCGCTATAAAGTATGGGTGATCGCCTATACCAAGCAGCTTCGGATACCGATGATGTTCTATACAGCTGCGATCAACGGAGTTTTTGCCACACTGATCGCCGGAGGACTGTTGCTGACACAAGACGGTGTGACTTCCGGTTTCTTACTGGATCTCATTTTCTATATCATTATTACGCCGGTTATTTCTGTTACACTGACACGCATCATGTTCCAAAGTGAAAATGCCATGATCGTAGATGACGCTTTACAGAGAATTGACAGCGTTTTGCATTTGAAGCCTCTGGAGGAAAACAAACACCCAATGCATCCGCAAAACGCTTCCGTGGAACTGAAATCGGTTCATTTCAGCTATGACGGAGAAAAAGAAGTATTAAAAGATATTTCACTGACCATTCCTGAAGGACGAACCGTAGCTTTTGTCGGCCCGTCCGGCGGTGGTAAAACAACCCTTGCCAACCTGATTTCCCGATTCTTTGATCCCCAGAGCGGAATGGTAACAATAGGTGGTGTCAATGTGAAAGACATCCCGAAGGAGGAACTCATGAATACGGTGTCTTTCGTATTTCAGAACAGCCGTCTGATCAAGGCGTCCATTCTGGAAAATGTGCGTATGGGGAAACCGGAAGCTACCCGTGAGGAAATTTTGGCTGCCCTTCATCACGCACAGTGCGATGATATTCTGGAAAAACTCCCACAGGGTGTGGATACGGTTGTCGGTACAAAGGGTGTCTATCTTTCCGGCGGCGAGCAGCAGCGAATTGCCATTGCCCGTGTAATGCTGAAAAATGCACCGATCATCATTCTGGATGAAGCCACTGCCTTTGCTGACCCGGATAACGAAAGCCGCGTACAGGCTGCTTTCTCAAGACTTTCCGAGGGAAAGACCGTGATTATGATTGCCCACAGGCTTTCTACCGTAACAAATGTGGATCAGATTTTTGTCATTCAGGACGGACAGGTTGCCGAGTGCGGGAACAGTCGTGAATTGCTTGCAAAAGACGGCATTTTCAGCCGTATGTGGAAAAATTATCAGACTTCCGTGCAATGGAAGGTAACAAAGGAGGTGCAGTGATATGATCAAAAAACTGCAGAAAAAATATGCCCTGTCTGAACAGGGAGCAAAAGACCTGATCAAAGGCTGCCTGGCCTGTGTCCTTCAGAATCTGTCTTTTATGTTTCCGGTGGGACTTTTATATTACCTGGTCAGCGATCTGATGAACGGGGGTGTTCCCGGTGGGAAAATTCCATTTTATGTGGCAGGCTGCGTGGTGTGTATCGGCCTGATTCTGCTGACCACTTTCTTTCAATACAATGCGACCTATTTTGCCACTTACAAAGAAAGCGGTATCCGCCGCATTACCCTTGCAGAGCATCTGCGCAAAATCCCCCTTTCCTTTTTAGGGAAAAAGGATTTAGCCGATCTTACCAGTACCATTATGGCGGATTGCACCTTCCTGGAGCAGAGTTTTTCGCATTTTATCCCTGAGCTTGCGGGTTCGATCATTTCTACGGTTCTGATTTCCATCGGTCTGCTCTTTACGGACTGGAGAATGGCACTGGCTGCCTTATGGGTTCTGCCGGTTGCCTTTGCGATTGTGGGATTTTCCGCAAAGATTCAGGAAAATCTGAATCAGAAAGCGATGGATGTGAAGATGGCCTGCGCAGACGGGATACAGGAGTGCATTGAAACGGTTCGTGACCTGAAAGCGAACAACGCGGAGCAGGCATATTTAAAAGGTCTGGAAAAGAAGATCCGTGCCGTGGAGCATCGTTCCATTCTCAATGAATTTGGGCTTGCTGCTTTTGTGGTTTCCGCATCACTGGTACTGAAGCTTGGTATTGCAACGGTTGCGCTGGTGGGAGCTGTTCTGCTCATGCAGGGAAGCCTCTCCGTGCTTACATTCTTTATGTTCCTTTTGGTAGTATCCCGTTTATATGACCCTTTGCAGGGCGCGCTCCAGAATCTTGCGGCAGTTATCAGTACACGAACCAATATTGCCCGTATGAATGAGATTCTCGATCATTCAATCCAGCAAGGCAGCGACAGGCTTTCCAACCAGGGGTATGATATTGTCTTTGACCATGTTGGGTTTGCCTACAATACCGGAGAAACCGTATTGAAAGATGTTTCCTTTACGGCAAAACAGGGAGAGGTTACGGCTTTGGTCGGCCCATCTGGCGGCGGAAAAACAACCGTATCCCGGCTGGCAGCAAGGTTCTGGGATATTAACAGAGGAAAGATTACCGTGGGAGGCATGGATGTATCCCGAATTGACCCGGAAACACTGCTTTCTCTGTATTCCATCGTATTCCAGGATGTTACACTGTTTGACAATACGATTCTGGAAAATATCCGAATCGGAAACAAAGACGCCACAGATGAACAGGTCATTGCCGCTGCGAAACTTGCCAATGTGGATGAATTTGCGGAAAAACTGCCGGATGGATGGCATACCAATATCGGGGAAAATGGCTGTGAACTTTCCGGCGGAGAGCGCCAGCGTATCTCTATTGCCCGTGCATTTCTGAAAAATGCGCCGATCATTCTTTTAGATGAAGCTACTGCTTCCCTGGATGTGGAGAATGAAACTCTGATACAGACAGCCCTTTCTCGTCTGATCGCAGATAAAACGGTTCTGGTCATCGCCCACAGGATGCGTACCGTAGCAGGAGCAGATAAAATTGTTGTCCTTTCTGATGGCACCGTGGCAGAAGAAGGATCACCAAAGGATCTGGAAGAAAAGAATGGTGTATATGCCCATATGGTAAAACTGCAGACAGAAAGCCAGAATTGGAAACTTTCATAAAGAAAAAGGAGGGCTGGTTATGCAAAAATTAGGAGTCGTGGAGGATACCCTGTTTGTCCCTATGCTGGGAAGAATTTATGCTGCTGAGCATTGCCCACAAATTTTATATGATAAAAAGGCATTGGAATTGAAAAATAGGCTGCCGTTAGACTTGATTGAACAGAATATGCAGAACCAGTATACCCTTTTGGCCTCTGCTTCCCGGTCTGCTAATATGGATCGGATTATTCGGGATTTTCTGGAACGCAGACCGAACGGTGCGATTGTCCAACTGGGTTGTGGCCTGGAGACAACCTATTACCGCTGTGATAACGGAAGGGCACGTTGGTATGCTGTGGATCTGCCTCATGTGATCGAATACCGGCGAGGGCTTCTTCCCGAACCGGAGCGTGAATGCTATATTTCCGGGAATGCCTTTGCAAAGGACTGGATCAAAAAAGTCCGCGATGAGGTGCTTGATACTCCGATTCTCGTTATTGCAGGTGGACTATTCCATTATTTTGAGGAAAATAAGGTCATTGCCCTTCTGCGTATGATTGGACAATTTGGAAATATGGAAGTTGTTTTTGATACCGTGAACAGAAAAGGCATGGCAATGATGCAAAAGAAGTACATGAGGCAGATAGGCCATGCCGATGCGCAGATGTTCTTTTATGTCGATGCAGTGGAAGAACTGGCGGCAAAGATCGGGGGTAATGCAAAGGTGATTGCGGATGAACCATACTATCGTTACATCCCTAAAAACGGCTTAAAGATGTCCACGAAGGTCAGTATGGCGGTTTCTGATTGGTTCTGCATGGTGAAGATGATACAGTTGAAACTATAGATGCTTTTGCGTGGAAAAGAAAAGAGGTTAAATCTTGTTATAACATGTAATAAATGTTACCACAATCAACTCTACAATGATTTGTTTTCCAATAAATTAGAGCGATGATGTATTACTCAAATAAAAATTAAGCACAGAGTGATTCTTTCTAATTGGTAACTAAACTACTTAAAAAACTATTATATAATTAGTTTATATCAACTGATAGGGAGGTGGAAATGAGCATGAGTGAACTCCACAAACCAGAATGGTACGGGGAATGTGCTATAATTTCTGATAAATATAATGATTATGTTCAAATAAAATATAAATGCAATGGGACTGGAACTTTATATGATTACTCATTATTCCCTGGTATCAATTTAATTTTTATGGATTTTAACTGTTCAGATATTTTTCATGAACCGATTCCCAATAAAAATATCATTGAAATTCGTCATTACCAAAAGGGACGCGTTGAGTTTGAATTAAGGAATAATAAGGTTTTTCACATGAAAGAAGGAGAATTATGTATCAATGCTCTTGCTAATGTTCCTGCGGCATATTCTTTTCCCTTTGGATATAGTGTTGGATTGAGTTGTGTGATTGACAAAGATTCTATTGATGCGAAAACAAAACAAATTTTTTCTTACTATAATATTGATGTCTTAAATCTTGGACAAGAATTGGAAATAGAAAAAAAGTGGTTTTTATGCCGGACACCACAGCGATTGTTACATATCTTTGATGAATTATACGCTGCAAAAGGCGTGGAAGGAAAAGATTACTTCCGTATTAAATTATTGGAATTGTTTTACCATATCAAACAACTGCGGATTGAAGATCAGTATGAAGCAACATATTATTCCAAAGAGCAAATTGAAATCATTAAGCGTATCCGACATCAGCTTATAGAAAACCTCGACAAAAAACTATCCATAGAAGAACTCTTGCGAAAAGAGCCAATGAGCAAGGTCACATTTCAAGCTATTTTCAAACAGATTTATGGCGATACGCCCTATGCACATATCAAAAAGTATAAAATGAATCTTGCGGCTGTTTATTTGCAGGAAACAGATCAATCAATCACGCAAATAGCCGGTGAACTTGGATATTCAAATATTAGTAAATTTGCGCGAGCCTTTCAAGAAGTGTTTGGAATGCTTCCAAAGGATTACCGTAAAGCAAAAAAGTGATTTAACTTTTGGGCTGTTTTCTTGATTTACTTTTCCCTTTGGAGTAGTTAGAGACTGCAAACCGGTGTAGAATGACAGTGTAGTTAGTTGATACTAACTACACTGTCATTTTATTTTAAGGAGGTTTCAAAGATGGAACAAACGGTGAAGAAAAAGTTTGGCATTCGCGATATTATGACGATTGCCGCAATGATGGTCATCAATTTCGCAATTGCAATGGTGATTGGTATGGTTACATTGCCTTTCCCAGCAGTATATTTATACGGCTCTGCTGGTATTGATGCCTTTATTGGAGCAACATTTTATTTGGTTGCGGCAAATCGCATTAACAAACACGGATTGTTGTTTGCTTGGGCTACGGTTTATGGACTAATCCAAGGTGTTATGGGTTATATGTTCTTGGTTCCCTATTTCTTGATTGTAGCCCTCATTGCCGAGTTATGCATGGTTGGCAAGAATACATACCGAAGTGCAGTTCGCAACCGAATTGGCTGGATGGTCAACTCAATCGGAAATTTTGTAGGCTGTGCCGTACCGCTGTGGTGGTCTTGGGACAGCTATCAGGAAATGGCAGCAAGCAGCGGTTTTGATGCAAATACCTTGAATATGCAGCTCTCTATGGTGACTTCTCCGGCGCTGATGCTTCTGGGTGTTGTCATTACTGCGGTTCTTGCAATTCTTGGTACATTGTTCGGCCAGCGGTTGCTCAGAAAGCATTTCCAAAAAGCTGGCATTGTAGGATGATGGCCGGAGAAAAAAAGCAAAGGCGGATTGACCGGATTGACGGGCGCACAGTTCTTTTCCTGACGCTGTGCGCCTGCCTTGTGACTTTCCTTACCACGAGTTTTTGGGGACATGGGATTTTTACCTTTTGGATTTTTCTGATCCTGTGCTGGTTCGGCTTGTATAAGCAGGCTATTGGATGCTTTGCGGTCTATTTGGTAGCGATTGTATGGCTGATGATCGAGACAAAGTATCAGATCAGTATCCCATCACCGCTGTTACTCAGCATGATTTACAAGCTGCTGCTCCCCGCTATGCCAGCCTATCTTCTGGCGAAAATTCCGTCCGGGAAACTGACGGCCAGCTTGAGGAAAATGCCTATCCCCACCCGTATCATGCTTGTTTTGATCGTCATGCTCCGCTTTGCTCCGACTGTGCTGCATGAATTTGGAGAAGTCAGGGAAGCCATGAAAATCCGTGGCTTCTTAAAATCGGTTGGCAATGTTTTGAGGCATCCGATGGACACGTTGGAATACGCCATTGTTCCGATGGTGTTCCGCTCCTTAAAGATTGCGGACGAGTTAGCCGCTTCTGCCATTGTCAGAGGAATTGAAAGCCCCTACAAGAAAGAAAGCTACTATGTCAGCCGGATCGCTGCGCTGGATTACTTTTTGATTGTTGTCAGCGTGGGAGCTGCCGTGTGCTGCTGTCTTTTATAGGAGGAATGGAATGGGAAAAGAAATTATGATCCGTGACCTGACCTTTTCCTATGGCGGGAACGGAAATCAACTGGAACATATATCGTTAGATATTGCCGCCGGGGAGGTCATTGTTATGACCGGCCCATCAGGGAGCGGGAAAAGCTCTTTGACGAGAGTGATTAACGGCCTGATCCCCTACTTTTACGAGGGGAAATTAAGCGGCGAGGTTTTTGTGGACGGAAAACCGCTGAAAGAGATTCCGTCCTGGGAGCGCGGCAAAATCGCAGGGAATGTATTTCAAGACCCCAGGAGCCAGTTTTTTGCCAATGAGGTAGCCGGTGAGATTGCTTTCGGCTGTGAGAACTACGGGTATTCCCATGAGGACATTCAGAGCCATGTTCACCGGGCGGCGGCGGACATCAAAATTCAGGACATTCTGGATTACAGTCTGCACAGCCTGTCTTATGGGATGCGCCAGAAAGTTGCGATTGCGTCTGCGGAGGCGATTGACCCGGAAATCTATGTCATGGATGAACCGTCTGCCAATCTGGATATTGCATCTACCTACCGCTTTGCAGACATTATCCGCGATTTGAAACAGCAGGGAAAAACCATCATCATAGCAGAACACAGGCTTTATTATCTGATGGATCTGGCAGACCGCTTCCTGTGTGTGCAGAAAGGGAAAATTGTGCGGGAATTTACCGCGCAGCAGATGAAAGCCCTGTCCAATGAGGAGATCCGGGTGCTGGGGCTTCGCACTCCTGACCTGCACCAGATCGAGCAGGCGGAAATCCCATCTGCGGCAACCAGCGAGGTTGTTCTGGAAGTGAAAAAGCTGAACCACTCTTTTGGTGAGACGATTGTGGCAAAGGATATTGACTTTCAATGCTGCAAGGGAGAAGTGGTAGCCCTGATTGGCCCTAACGGGACGGGCAAAAGCACCATAGGACGAATCCTGGCAGGGCTATTGAAAGAAAAATCCGGCGAAGTCGTTTTGTTCGGAAAGCATTGCAGACCGAAAGGCCGCTTGGGAAAGGTCTGGTACATTCCCCAGGATTTAGACAGCCAGCTTTTCGGTGAGGACTTGCTTGACGAACTGACTACCGGCGCAGAAGTCAACCCGGAGCGGAAACAAGCGGCGGAAGAAATCCTGGAGGCCCTGGAACTGACGCCATTCATCAAACAGCATCCCTCTACGCTGTCAGGAGGGCAAAAGCAGCGGCTGGCTCTTGGCGTGGCTCTAATGCACGAAGCGTCGATCATCGTACTGGATGAACCGACAAGCGGGCTGGACGGTACGAATATGCGGAATGTCAGCCGGATGATCCGCAAGCTGGCAAAGATGGGGCGCACCATTATCGTCATTACCCATGACGCGGAGTGTGCGCTTGCCTGCTGTGAGCGGGCAATACGCCTGGAGAACGGCTGCATTACCGATGATTTTCAAATCAGAGGCGCAGAGCTTCTTTTAGACAAAATTGGATATGACAAAAAGGAGGGTTAGAAATGGCACAGCAAAACGAGAAGCAGCCGAAAGCGAAAACCGGACTGGCACGCTGCCTGGAGCTGGCTTCCGGCCATAAAGGGCTGGTGTTCCTGGCAGGTTTTTTGGCGGCGCTGGCTGCGATCTGTTCTTTTGTACCGTACTTATCAATCTACTACATCATTCGGGAAATCCTGTTTGTTTACCCGGATATGTCGCTCTTGAATGTTTCCACGATTTCGACCTGGGGATGGCTGGCCCTGGCTGGAATTTTGGGGAACATCGTATTTTACTTTTTTGCCCTGTTGTGTTCCCACGTTGCGGCGTTTGGAACGCTTTATGAATTGAAGGTGGCCTTTGCCGACCACATCATGCAGATTCCCCTTGGGTATCATCTGACCCTGGGCAGCGGCAAAATGAGAAAGATCATGGACGAAAACATTGAAAGTGTTGAGAAATTCATCGCTCACCAGCTCCCGGACTTTGTGGCCTCTTTGGTCGCGCCGCTTGTTCTGGTTATCATTCTTCTTGGAATTGACTGGCGGTATGGCGTGGTTTGTCTGGTCGGTATTGTTCTGGCCTTTATCGTGCAGTTTGCGGGCTTCAACGGAGAAGCAAAGGAAAAAATGCACCGTTTTCAGACCGCCCAGGAGAACATGAACAGCGCTTCTGTGGAATATGTACGTGGTATGTCGGAGATCAAAGCATTTAATCAGACCGCCGATTCCTTTAAGCGGTTGGGCAAATCCATTACAGACTATACCTCTTTTGTGTTGGAGTACGCATTGGGCTGGCAGAACTGTATGCCTGCTTTTACCACGATCATCAACAATATTTATCTGCTTTTGATTCCGGTGGGCATTCTGATCGGGATGCACACTACGGATTTCAGGGAGTATTCGCTGACATTTATTTTCTACCTGATTATTGTCCATGCGATTTCCGGTGTCCTGAATAAAATCATGTATATCTCTGAGTCCTTTACGCAGATTGACGGCAGCGTGGAGCGTATGGATGAAATCCTGCGTATCCCGGTCCTGCCCGAAAAGAGTACGGCGCAAGCAATCGAAAACTATGGGATTGCTTTCCGGGATGTCAGCTTTTCCTACGAAGCCGATTCCCAGGTCAAGGCCCTGTCTCATGTTTCTTTCTTTGCGGATCAGGGCAAGGTGACAGCCATTGTCGGCCCCTCCGGTGGCGGTAAGAGTACCATCGCCAGCCTGATCTCCCGGTTTTATGATGTGACGGACGGAAGTATTCAGATCGGCGGCGTTGACATTCGGGACATTCCGCTGGATGCGCTGATGGATAAGGTCAGCTTCGTATTTCAGGATACGTTCCTGTTCAAGCAGAGCATCCTGGATAACATCCGTATGGGAAATCCAGATGCTACGGAAGAACAGGTGATTGCGGCGGCAAAGGCTGCAAGATGCCATGAATTTATTGAGCAGCTTTCGAACGGGTATCAGACTGTAATCGGCAGCACCGGCGTCCATCTTTCCGGTGGTGAGCGCCAGCGGATTGCCATTGCAAGGGCTATCGTAAAAGACGCGCCCATCATCGTTCTGGACGAGGCAACTGCGTTCAGTGACCCGGAGAACGAGTACCTGATTCAAAAAGCCTTTGAAAAGCTGATCCAGAATAAAACGGTTGTAATGATCGCCCATCGCCTGTCTACGATTCGTAATGCTGACCAGATCCTTGTCATGGAAAAGGGCTGTCTGATTGAATCCGGCACCCATGACGAGCTGCTGAAGAAGGACGGAAAATACGCGCAGATGTGGAGCAGCTATACGGAGTCGATCAACTGGAAAATTGGCACAGGAAAGGCGGTGTGATCTATGAGTAAGCTGAAAGAAAAGTTAATGCTGTCGGAGAAAGGCTACTCCGACCTGAAAAAAGCGATTACGGCCTGCACAATCACCAATATCGCGCTGTTGCTTCCGTCTATGGTAGCCTGCCTGCTCTTTTGGGAGTTGTTAAAGCCATTTACTGGAGAAGCAATTTCGTGGGCCGCATTGTGGAAGCTGCTGGGCCTAGGGCTGGTGGCAGCTATTCTGGTATTCCTGGCCGCGAAAAACGATTATAGGAAAACCTATATTGCTTCCTATAAGGAGGCCAGCACGACCAGACTTCGGATCGCGGAGCATCTTCGCAAGCTCCCCATGAGCTTCTTTAACACAAAAGATTTGTCCGATATTACCACTAACATGATGGCGGATTGCAGCAGCATGGAATCCATGCTCAGCAGTACCATCCCGCCGCTGATTGCAAATATCATCTCTGTTACCCTGACCTGCGTTTGTCTGGCATTTTTTGACTGGAGAATGGCCCTTGCGATTTTCTGCACAATGCCGGTTACATTCCTTATCATCTGGTGCGGGCGCAAGCTACAACTTCGTCTGTTTGACAAACAGGTGGATGTGAAACTGGAGGCGTCTAGCCAGATTCAGGAATACCTGGAAGGTATTAAGATCATCAAATCTTGTGGTCTTGGCGGTTCCCGCTTTGATGCGTTGGATAAAGCACTCCAGGCCATGAAAAAAATCGCCATTAAAGTGGAACTGGCCTCCGGTATTCTGGTTCAGGGAGCCAGCCTGATCCTGCAAGCAGGGCTTGGCATTACTATTTTCATTGGAACGGTGCTGATAACCGGCGGCAAAATCGAATTGCTCCCTCTGCTGGTGCTGCTCATGTTCTCCACGCAGATTTACGGCCCGATCCTTGCCATTCTCTCACAGTTGACTTCTCTGTTTCATTTGGAGACTGTCACCAACCGTATGCGTACCCTGCTGACCACGCCCGCTATGGAGGGCGAGGATAAGGATGTATCCAAGTATGACATTGAACTGAAAAATGTCACTTTCGGATATAACCAGGACGATGTTATCAAGGATGTGTCTTTTTCTATTCCTGCTGGCAGCGTAATGGCCCTGGTAGGGCCTTCCGGCAGCGGCAAAAGCACGATTTCCAAACTGATCGCCCGCTTTTGGGATATAAGAAAAGGCCAGATCACCATTGGTGGTATGGATGTCAGCACCATTGAACCGGAACACCTGATGCGCTGTATGTCCTTTGTATTCCAGGATGTGACCCTGTTCAACGATACTGTTTTTAACAATATCCGTGTAGGTAACATGAACGCTACCGAAGAACAGGTCATGGCAGCGGCAAAGGCAGCGTACTGTAACGAATTTATCCAGCGATTGCCGGATGGTTATCAGACTATCTTGGGGGAGAACGGCAGCACTCTTTCTGGCGGAGAACGTCAGCGAATCTCCATTGCCCGCGCTCTGCTGAAAGATGCCCCGATTATTCTTCTTGATGAAGCAACAGCATCTCTTGACCCGGAGAACGAGGTTTTAATCCAGCGGGCCATTGCAAAGCTGGTGGAGGGTAAGACGGTTATTATGATTGCTCACCGGCTTCGTACCGTTGTGGATGCCGACCAAATTCTCGTTCTTGATAACGGCAGACTGGTGGAACACGGTACACATGATGAATTGATGAAAAAGAACGGATTGTACTATAAACTGTTCCATATCCAACAGGAGAGTCTTGGTTGGGCTGTGTAAATTGTTTTAGAAGGGAGATGTTCCATGAAACTTCATGCGTCCGGGGAGGACTATCTGGAAACCATCCTTGTTCTCCATAAGAAAACGGGTATGGTGTGCTCCGTAGATGTGGCCCGGCACATGGGAGTGTCAAAGCCAAGCGTATGTGTGGCAGTAAACACTTTGAAAGACGGCGGCTTTCTTACGATGGACGAAGATCACTTTCTCCATCTGACCGATGTGGGCCGCGAGGTGGCTGAAAAAATCTATAAGCGTCACTGCTTCTTTACTGAGCAGCTTATCGCCGCAGGCGTTGACCCCAAGACTGCGGAGGCCGACGCCTGCCGGATTGAACACATCATCAGCGACGAGAGCTTTTCGCGGCTGAAGGAGGCAGCTGCACAGGAGCAAGACTAAACTAAATATGCCAAGCTATCCTGCCTCGCCAGACGGGGAAAGAAAAAAACCGTTGCAGGGCAGGCAGCTTCGTGCGCTCATAATGGATTTTCAAAGACTGCGGCGGTTTTGAGTACATCAAGGCCGCCGTTCCTTATGCCCTCAACAAAGGAGTGACGCCTATACGCTGACACGGCGGCTTTAGGAGGGAGCCGCCATGAAGCACATTGACCGCCGACAAATTCAGACGATATTTCACTACCGTCAAAAAAAGCCCAGTCAACGAACAGGCCCCGTCTGGCAGCCGGTGCTGATGACGAACTTTCCCACCATTCTGAACCGCCTGACCGGGATGTTC